>Ga0183260_10000297_pt1 | contig 40484 bp, 68 predicted proteins | sample AntDrymUQ4972206_2_FD_129768 | JGI IMG/M metagenome (GOLD analysis project Ga0183260, IMG submission 129768) | Polar desert sand microbial communities from Dry Valleys, Antarctica - metaG UQ497 (22.06) (version 2) (version 2) | ecosystem: Environmental > Terrestrial > Soil > Desert | place... | reverse complement strand
GCTGGGGAGCCGGAGCCGGGGCGGGCGCCGGCTGGGGGGCGGGTGCGGGCTGGGGCTGGGGGGCCGGTGCGGGGCGGGGGCCGGTGCGGGCTGCTCCATGGTGGGCGCCGAGCCGGGGGCGAACTGGTAGGGCCAGGCGACGGCGGGGGTCGGGGGCGGGGCCGGAGCTCCGGCGGGGGTGGGGGGGGCGGCCTGGGCCCGGGCGACGAGGTCGCGCACGGCGGCCTCGACGTCCGCGTCGGCGGCGAGGCCGATCAGCTGGCGGATTCTCGTCTCGTCCATGGAGCCATCATTACCGATTGCGGGGCCCGGGGTGGGCATGCTCCCGACGGCGGCCTCCTCGGCGGGGGTGAGCTCGACGGCGGACAGGGCGGACAGGCCGGCGGCGAGGGTCGCCGTCGCCGGCGCCGGCGGTGCGGGGGTCACTCCATACATAGCGCCGGCATCGGCGAGGCCTTTCACGGCCGGCGGGGTCAGGCCCAGGAGGGCCAGGCCGGCGAGGGCGGCGGAGTAGCGCCGGCCGCTCGGGGTCTGGACCCCCCATGCAATCTCGACGCTCCGGCGGGGCCACGCGAGGGGCATGACGGCGGCCAGGCCGGCGGGGGCGTTGACGAGGTCGCCGACGACGGTGGCGACCCGGGGGCGGTCGGCGAGCTCGCGGCCCTCCCGGTCTCGGGGGTGGCGCTCCTCGACCCGGAGGTTGCGGAGGAAACCCATAGCGGGCTGTCCGTCGAACCGGGGGTCGACGTGGCCGGGCTTGGCCGGGGCGTCGTCGACCTCGGGGTCGCGCTCGGCGGCGACCATGGCCTCGAGGTGCTCCCGGGTGACGCGGGTTACCCCGGTGCTAGCCCAGAACGTCCCCTCGCGCACGAGCTCGAGGCCGGGGATGGTCGACGACACGGCGGCGGGGGCGGAGGGGGGCACCTCGGCGAGTGTAGGCGGCCAGGGTGCCGCGGCGGGGGGAGGGGGCCCCTCCTAGGGCCGGCGGCGCTCCTGGGCGAGGAGGGTGCGGAGGTCGAGGCCGGCGCCGGGCGTCGAGGCCCCACGCCGGCCGAGGAGGGCCTTGAGCTCCTCGACGGTCTCGACCCCCATGGCGGCCAGGAAGGCGCGCCAATGGTGGACGGTGGCGGCCTCCTTCTCCCGGAGCCGGCGGAGCTCGGCCTCGAGGCGGGTGTTGCGCTCGCCGAGGTCGCCGACGAGGGAGCGGAGCTCGACGACCTCGGCGGCGAGCTCACGGGCCCGGCGCTCGCCGGCGGTGGTGGTGACCCGGGCACGGTGAACGGGCTCGGTCACGGGGTCCAATGATCAGGGTTGGGGCAAATGGGGAAGCCATCGTCACAGCACTCGGGGTCGTCGCAGAGGTAATCCCGCTGGTCGCATGACGACGTGGCCGGCGCGTGACACAGGTTCTCCTCCTCGGCGAAGGCGCCGGCCACCCTAGAGCACCTCCCCGCGGACCTCGACGTCGACGGCGGGGCGGCCCTCCTCGTCGTCGTCCCAGCCGGGGGCGATGGCCAGGCGGGCCCGGTCGCGCACCTCCCGGAAGGCGGCGGCCTCGTTCCACTCGTCGACGTAGTCGAACGAGTCCTCGACGTCGTAGTCGGCGATGCCGGCCAGCACGGCCTCGAGCTCGAGGAGGCGGGTCTCGAGGTGGGCGATGCGGTAGCCGGCCTCCTTGAGGAGCTCGGCGTCGAGGCGGGCGATGCGCTCGAGGGCGGCGGCCAGGGCGGGGGCGCCGGTGAGGGGCGGGGGCCTGTAGAACAGGCGCGGGGCGCCGGCCGGGAGGAGGTCGTCGGCGGGGTCGCGGGGCAGGCGGTCGGGGGTGCCCTCGGCGTAGGCGCTCACCGGGCGGCCTCCTCGACGGCCCCGCCGAGGGCCCGGCGGGCCCGCTCGGCGGCGGCGATGGTGGAGAGGAGCTCCGCGTCGCCGCCGGGGTAGTACTCGACCGCGGGGTAGTACTCGGCCTCGAGCACGACGGCCCGCGGCCGCTCCCGGCGGTCGAGGATGATGGCGACGGCGGCGGCCCAGGTCGTCGCGCTGGGGGGGTCGCCGAGGTGGGCGAGCTCGGCGGCCATGCACCGGCCGGCCTCGGGGAGGTCGGCCAGCTGCTCGAGGTCGTCGGGGGCGCCGGGGGCGCACCTCTCGAGGACGTCGGCCAGGTGGCGGGCCCGCTCGGCCTGGTGGAGGGCCTTGGGCTTACGGGGCATGGGTCTCTCCTGTCTCGTCGACGCCGGGGTAGTACAGGGTGTGTAGGCGCCGGAGGGCGGCGAGCTCGTCGCCGGCGGCGTCGACGCGGCGGCGATGGCGGCGGCGAGCTCGGGCGTCGACGAGGCGGTCGGCGCCGGCGACGAAGGCGGCGACGAACGAGGCGGCGACGAGGAACCAGACGGCGACGAGGCCGAGGGCCTCGAGGGTGGTGGCGCAGGCGGTCACGGCCGCAGGGCCCGGAGGCGGGCGGTAGCGGCCTCGAGGGAGGCGGAGCCGTACCGGATGCGGGGGGTGGCGTCGGCGAGGCCGGCGACGGTGCCGGCGGAGCACGCGGCGTAGCCGTCGGCGTAGGCCTCGAGGGCCTCGGCGAACAGGGCGTCGAGGCGGCCGTCGCCGGAGCGGGGGCCCTCCCGCATTCGGGCGACCACGTCGGCGGCGGCGAGGCAGGGCCGGCGGGCGTCGGCGGCGCTCGAGGAGGCGCCGGCCTCGGCCATGACGTCGCCGAGCTCCTGCAGGAGGGGCTCCTGGTACTCAGCGAAGGCGGCGACGGCGGGGCGGGCCGGGGGGCCGGAGCTACAGGCCCCTCCGGCGGCGATGACGAGGCCGAGGCCGAGGCCTCGGCGGCGGGCGGTGGGCATGGTCGAGGAGCTCCTGTCGTCGGCGGCCCCCGGGCTGGGGCCTTCGACCCCTAGCCTAGCACCTCAGCCGGTCAGGGTGACGGACCCGTCGGCGGTCGAGGGGGTGGCCCGGCGGGCCGGAGGGGGCGAGGCCGAGCTCGCCGGCGGGGGGATGCGGGCGGGGGCCTCGTGGACCCGGGCGGGGGTGCCGGACCCGGCGGAGGCGATGCGCCAGCACGTCGGCCAGCCGGCGCTCGAGGCGGGGTTGATGTCGGGGCGGGCGGCCCAGGCCTGGGCCCGGGAGGTCTGCTCGGCGGCGGAGGCGTCACCGGGGGCCCCGGACCCGCCGGCGGCGGCCCACGTCTGGGGGGTGAACTGGTACAGGTTGGCGCTCGTGCGGCCGTTCTCAGACTCGCAGGCGGCCAACCGGGCCCAGAACTCGGGGTCGTTCTCGGCCGGCGCCGGGGCGGCCACAAGGGCCAGGGCGACGGCGAGGAGGGCGGCGAGGAGGGTGCGGTGTCGTCTCATGGGGGCGAGACGCTAGGCGGTCAGCCTGCTCCCCGTCGACCTCGGCGCCCGCCCCGTCGTCCTGGCCCATCGCTCGATGTCCGGCCAGTCCCACAGCGGGCTACCACTCGCCCGCCACATCGGCGGCGGCAGTAGGCCCCGCTGGTTCCATGACTTGGCCGTCTGGCGGGCCACGCCGAGCCGGTCGGCGATGTCGGACAGTCCTACGGGGTCGGCGGTCATACCGCCCATCCCACCGCATAGGTGTGGGGAAGTTGTTGATGGTAATGGAAGTTGTTGATGGTAATGACCTTGATGTCGGTCACCCCCAGCCCGCGGAGCCACCCGCAGAAGTCGGTGGCGTCCGACGACGAGTCGGTGATGTAGGGGTTGGCCCGGGTGGAGAGCTTGGCGGCTGCTGTGTTCGTCATGTCCTCACCATATACCGAAGGGGTGCGCCTGTCAACCTAAGGGGTGCAAACTCGTCCCATGGGGGCGAGACGCTAGGCGCTCCGGTGAGCCCCTGGGTCGTCGACCCCGGCGCCCGGGTGTCGCAGGCGCCGTAGATGTCTGTCGGCGCCGGGCTGTCGTCGTGCAAGGGGCACCCGAACAGGTCATGCTCGCGGCAGTAGCCGCGGGCGGGGTCGACGGAGCGGGGCGCGGGCGGGCCCTCTAGAGGCATGTGCGGGCAAATGGTCCAGGCCCGGGCGTCGTCGTAGCGGCGGCCACAGTCGGCCGTGTCACAGATTCTCAGCATGGGTTCACGGCCTCGCCGGCCGGGGCCGGCCGAGGGCGTCGAGGGGGTCGGCGAGGCGGTCGGGGAGGGGCCCGACGGGGAAGGCGGGGGGGAGCTCGGGGACGGCCTTGCCGGTGGCGGGGTTGCGGGGCGCCGGCGGGGTGGCCCGCTCGAGGACGGCCCGGGCGAGGATGTCGACGACGTCGTCGGCGGGGGGGTCAGCGGAGGGTGGAGGGCGCCGGCGGGCGGCGGCCAGCACCCGGGCGGCGGGGTCGACGACCCGGGGGCTCACCGGGCCCCGCCGGAATAGGGCCGGGCGTGGCCGGAGGCGATCAGCTAGCTAGCGAGGGAGGGGGCGGTGTCGTCGCCCCATGGGTGGACGTCGACAAGGTAGCGGCCGTACTTCTCGCGCTTGTCCTTGACGGTGCGGACCCGCGACCATCCATCGCGGTCGGCGTGGTCCCGGAGCCACGCTCCGGCGGCGGCGGTGGCGGCGGAGGCCTCGGAGGTGCCGCGCTCGGGGGTGTTGGCCCCGATCAGCCGGACGGCGGTGCGGACGGTCACCTCGAGGCCGAGGTCGAGCTCGAGGTGGTAGGTGTCGCCGTCGACGAGGCGCAGCACCCGGGCCCGGTACTCGTACACCTAGAGCTCGAGCCGGTCGAGGACGTCGACGAGGAGCAGATGGGCCCGGCCGGCGGTCTCGCCGAGGGCCTCGAGCCGGCCGGCGAGGGGAACGAGGGCGACCGGCGCCACAGAGAGGGAGCCGGTAAGCGAGGCCTCAGTCCCGACGGGCCGGAGCACATCGAACAGGCGGCCCTCGAGGCGCTCGACGGTCATGGCGAGGACGTCGGCGACCTGCTCGAGGTGGGCGAGGCGGTCGTCGACCTGGGAGGGGGCGGTCTCGGGGGAGACGCGGATGCCGTGGTCGTTGTGTGTGGGCTGGGTGGGCTGGGTGGGCTGGGCGCTCATTCGGTGGGCTCCTGTCAGATTAGGCCGGCCTGCTCGGCCAGGCGTCGAATCGCAGCATACAGGGCCCGGGCGTCGAGGAGGCCCTCGTCATCGACCCCCGGGGGGATGAGCTCCTCGAGGCGGTCGATGATGGCCTGGTGTTCGGGGGTGTACTCGGCGCCGAACTCCTCGTCGACCCGCAGCGGCCGGACGTCGTAAGCCTTCTCGTTGAGGTCGGCGACCTCGGCGAGGTACTCGGCCTCGGTCATGGCGTAGGGCGCCGGCCGGCGGGTGCGGGGCCGGCCGAACACGCGGGCGGCCCACTCCTCGGCCTGGGCCCGGTCGGTGGCGGCGATGGCCTCGAGGGCGCCGACCTCGTCGGGGTTGAGGACGTCGAATACCCGGTAGGTGCCGTCGCCGAAGATGCCGTCGACGTCGAGGTCTCCATAACCATCGGCGCCGGGCGTGCGGCCCCGGCCCACCCAGCCGCCGGAGTCGTAGCGGCGGGTCATGTCGAGCCATTGGGCGAGGCTGTCGTCGAATCCTCGGGTGCCGTAGGTCTCCATCCACCGGGAGGCGACCTCGTCGACGGGCGAGGCGTACTCGTCCTCGACGAGCCACCGGCGGCGTAGCCGCGATTGCTCGGCCTCGGGGAGGGAGTAGAACCAGTCGAACTCGGGCTGTCCGTGCCGCACCATGGCGCCGGTCACGGGGTCGCGCTCGAGCTTGATTCGCTTAGGGGCCTTGATGTAGAGGGCGTCGGCGTCCTCGAGGGTGCCGAGGGCGTCCAGCTGCACGGCGGTTGCTCGCCGGCGCAGCTGCTCGCGGAGGGTCTTGAGGGTGCGGCGGGCGATGGCGAGCTCGCGGGCGGCGGCCTTGGCCGCGGGGTCGCGGGTCACCTTGTCGGCCCGGGGCACGGTCACGGGCTCGGAGCGGGGGAGCTCCAACTGCTCGCCGGGGGCCCTCGCCGGCGAGGGGGGCGGGGTGCGGGGGCGGTCGCCGGGCTCGGGCAGGGTGGCCGGGGTCTCGTCCTCCCAGACGAACACGAGCGTTCCGCGGCATCGTTCCCCTCCGGCGCAGGCCCGGAACTGGCCGGCGGGGTAGTCGACCCGGGCGGCGTCGAGGTCGGCGTAGGTGGCGCCGTCGACGAGGGAACAGGGCCCGCACACATTCCGGTCGAGGAGCTCGGAGGCGTAGATGGCGGCCGGCGTGCGGGCGGTCTGTCGGACGGCGGCGACCCGGCCCAGGCCACCGGCGGCGGCGGCGGCGTTGCGGGCCTGGCCCTCGAGCGGGCCGTCGGCGAGGCGGCCGGCGGCGGCGGCCACGGCCTGGAGGAGGGAGGGAACGTCGCCGGCGTTGGGGGCGGCCACGGCGACGTCGCGGGCGATGACGGTGGCGCCGGCGACGTCGGCGGCCAGGCGGCGGGCTAGCTGGGTCAGCTGCTCGGCGTCGTCGGCGTCGTCGAGGCCGGCGAGCTCGGCCCGGGGCTGGGGCCCGAAGCCGGAGTCGGCGAGGTTGACCCCGACCCGGCCGGCCTCCTCGACGACGGTGGCGCCGGCGGCCTTGTAGACCTCGACCAGGCGGTCGAGCACGGTGGCCCGCACGCCGGCGAGGAGCCCCTCGGCCCCCTCGAGGGCCCGGGGGCCGGTCTCGGCGAGGTCGAGGAGGCGGCCGGAGACGGCGACCCGGGTGGCCCGGCCTCGGAGGTCGACGACGAGGAGGCCGACGTAGCGGCGGCGGGCGTCGGCCAGGACGGCGCCGAGCTCCTGGCCGGTGGTGGTGGTGGTGGCGGCGAGGCGGGAGAAGTTGGTCCCGGAGCGGACCTCGGCGGGGGTGCGGGGCCGCCAGGCCTCCTCGGGCACGAGGCCGGAGCCGGCATCCGCGATGCGGCGGTCGCTCTCGAGGGTGAGCTCGAGCTCCTCGACCTCGAGGGCGGCCCGGTCGAGGCGCTCGACGGCGGGCACGCTAGGCGGCGGGGCGGGGGGCCTGGCGGGCCTCGGCGGCCCGGTAGGCGGCGAGGCGGGCCCGCACTGTCTCGAGGCGGGCGCCGAGCTCGGCGGCGGAGCGGGCGCCGGAGGCGGCGGCGGTCATGGGCGGCGGGCGGCCGGGGAGCTCCTCGACGGGCTGGGGGAGGGATTCGATAGGGCCGATGGGCCCGGCGGCCTCGGCCCGCATACTGGGCGGGAGGTTCCCTTGGCGGCGGATGTGGGCCTCGAGGTCGAGGTCGGGGATGATGACCCCCTCGCGGACAAGGGTGGAGATGGCGTCGGCGGCGAGGGGCCCGCCGGTGACTATCTCGTCGGCCTTGATCGTGGGGTAGGGCTCGTCGGGGCCGAAGTTGACGGCGACGAGGTCGCGCACGACGTGCTCGGTCAGCACCTCCTCGAGGTGGGCCACGATGGCGTTTTCGGCCAGGGTGAAGAAGTCGAGGAAGGTGTCGCCGAGGCTACGGGCGCCCCGGTCGTGGCCGAGGTTGAGGAACATCGCCAGGGCGCTCCGGCCGATGCTCTCGTCGTGCCACCGGAGGTGGGGGAGGAGGTCGATGGTGGAGCCGGTCACGCCGAGGAGCTCGGTGGAGTACCCCTCCTCCTGGGCGACGGCGGCCTCCTCGCCGGCCCGGAATCGCTTTCCAATGGCGAGGGCCTCGGCCCTCGAGCCGCCGGCGGGGTAGGTCACCACGGGAACGCCGAGACTGTTGCGCTCGGCGGCGACGGCCATCAGCCGGAGGGTCTGCTCCTTGAGGAGCCAATGCTTGAACGCGGACCGGAGGATGGACGTCCCATACCAGTCGGCCCCGACGCGCTCGTTCGCGTACATGACGAGGCGGTCGGTGCCGATGGTCACCTCCTGGGTGAGGTAGCCACCGCGGGGAACTAGCTGGGTCACGCCGGCGAGGCCTCCGTCGGCGGCGACGTCGACCCGCAGGAGGGTCCGCGGCATGCGGGGGGCCAGCTTGCGGAGGTGGGCCAGCACGGGCGGGAGGCCGGGGATGGACGCCGGCGGCGGGCCCAGGGCGTAGACCTGCTCGAACGGCATGAACCCATAGACGAGGGAGAGGAGGGCGGTGCGGAGGTGCTCGTCGAACGAGAAACCCATGCCGGAGGTTCGGCGGCGGCCCTCCTCGTCGACCTGCAGGCCGAGCTCGGCCTCGACGAGGGCCCGGACCCGGGGGTCGACGTTGGAGCCGGTGACGGCCCAGCGGGTCTGGCGGATGGGGAGGCCGATGGCGCGCACAACGCTGTTTGTCTGGCCGTCGGTGCGCCACATGAGGTCGAACACGCGGACGCTGTTGGGCCAACGGAGGTCGACGGCCTCCTCGTAGCTATCATCGACGGTCCACCGGCCGCCGGCGCCGGACAGGCCCCCGGGCGAGCCGACCTCGGTGGTCAGGGCGGAGGGGTAGGGGGCGGGCACGGCGCCCAGCGTAGGCGGTGGGCTACCCGGCGGAGGGGACGGGGTGCGGGGCCTCGGCGGCGCTGCTGTTCGGCTCCTCACCTAGGGCCGCCATGAGGTGGCGGCCGATCCATTCGGTGTACGCGGGCGGGATCGCTTGGGAGAGCTCCTCGCGGGTCATCCAGTCGATACCCATGGCCCGGTGCTGCACGTCGAGCGGGATGCGCCACACACCTACCTCGACGGTGCGGCGTAGGTTGCTTCGATTGGTAGCCGGGGCGAACCGCGGCATTTGCCAGGAGTGATCGCAGGGTGGAGCTATCCGGTAGAGGTCGCACGGCCGGACCTCGAAGAAACGGTGGCGCCGCACGTCGAGGCCGAATGTTGACCCGCACAAATGGAAGGCGAAGGAACCCAGCGGCGCCCCCGCTACGTTCTCGATGACGTAGGGAGCGGGACCGATTCTCTCTCGCACGGCGCCGATTAGGTCGAGCCTGGGCGCCACATGATTCGGCCGTCGCTTGTAAGCCGTCCATTTCTGGCAGGGCGGCGAGGCGTGGATGACGTCGAAACCCTCGAGCGGAAACGTCAGGGCGTCGGCCTGGTGGAACTCGAACGGGTAGTCGGGCTGGGGGGCCAAGTCGACCCCAACGACATCGAAGCCGGCGCGGTGGAAACCCATGGCGGCCCCGCCGGCCCCACAAAATAGGTCGAGGAGGCGGGGGCGGGGCCGCGTCACTCGGGAGGCCCGAAACCGGGGGCCCGGGCGGCGACGGCCCCGATGGCGGCGCCGGCGAGGAGGGCCAGGGCCAGGCCGGCGGCGGCCCGGATGCGGGCCCGGCGGCGAGCTCGGGCGACGAGGGGGAATCCCAGCACGGCGCCCAGCGTAGGCGGCGAGGGGGAGCTCACCGGATGCGGGCCCGGTCGAGCTCCTCGTCGGAGACCCTGCAGAAGTCGCACCGCGCCCACACGGCCGACACCGCGGCCATGAGGCAGAGGGGGCACGTCGCCGGGCGCCGGCGACGTCGGCGGCGGCCCCGGCGGATCACCGGGCCCGCCGGGGGCGAGGGCGAGAGGGCGGGGGGGCGGGGGTCATCGGCCGCAGTATCCGGTGTCACAATCATCGTCGGCGAACTCGGGGAACATGGACCCTTGACCCTTCTGCTCAACGGTGCGGAGGTCGGCCTCGTCCAGCGGCACGCGTTGGCGGTGCAAGTAGACCCGGCCCGCCGGCGCTGTCTTGTGCAAGCCGTGGCCGTGGCGGATGCGGGCGTCGAAGTCGACGGCGTCGGCCCAGGCGGCGGGGTCGTTGTCGCGGATGCGGCGCCACTCGGCGTCGGAGTGGAACGGGCACCCGATACAGGCCGAACGGGGCGTCTCCCAGCCGGCCTCGGCCAGCCACGCCAGACAGTCTCGGCGGGTCATGCGGAGGTCTATTAGGGGGTAGTGGTGGTCGATGTAGCGGGCGTCGGAATCGCGCATGCGTTGGGCCTCGTCCCAGGAGATTCCGAACCATTGGCGGATGCCGGGCCGGCCGGCCTCACGGTGGAGTTTCCAGAGGAGCGACCTAATCGGCTCGATCTTGAACTCGTTTGTGCATTGGCGTTTGCCGCGGCCGGTCGACCCGTCGTCGTTGGCGTAGAAGGCGGGGATAGAGGCGAACCGGGTGGCGGGGTCGAGGGCGGCCTCCCGGATGCCGACGGGCTTTCCCACCCGGTGAACGGGGACGCCGGCGGCGGCCGCTACCGTTTCCAGCCGGCCGAGGTGCTCATAGACCGCGGCGGGCTCCCAGCCGGTATCGGCGAAGATGGCGCCGGCGAGGGGCGGGAGGTCGCCGGCGAGGCTCATAAGCAGGGCGGTCGTAGATTGGACCCCGGCGCCGAGGGAGAGGAGCTCGAGCGGGCGGGGCTCGGTGCCGGTGGTCATCGGGCCCGCCGGTGGTGGGCGGCCTGGGGACAGGTTGCGAAATGCGAGACGTAGCGGGGGACGTCGGGGGCGAGGAGCTCGTCCTGGCGGAGCACGCGCACGGCGGGGGGGCCCGGGGTGGGCGTCGGGCCCTCGCCGGCGAGGGTGACCCCGGCCAGGGCCCGGAGGGCCCGCTCGTCGTCGTCGACGAGGTGCTCGAGGACCACGTTGCCGTCCTCGACGGGCTCGGGGTCGAGGGGCATTAGCTTGCCGGCCCGGGTGCGGCCCCACCAGACGGGCCGGTGGCAGGAGGAACAGCGGGCGGTGTCGGCGGCCTGGGTCACGGGCGGACCTGTCCCGGGAGGTCGAGGACGGCCCGGGCGGCGGCCCGCTCGGCCTCGAGGTCGGCCCGGGTGGGCCCGCCGGCGGGCTGGGGGTGGCGCTCGGCCTCGAGCACCCGGAGCAGGGCCCGGCGATCCGCGCACGCCGGACAGGGTGCGCCGGCCACGCACGGCGTCGAGCCGGGCGGCGAGCCGGGCCGGCGGCAGTAGGTGAACCGGTCGGCGGTCACGGTGAGGCCTCCTCGGCGGCGGGGGTGCGGCGGGCGTTGCCGGTGGCGGGCTCGAGGTGCGGGGGCCCGCAGCGGGCGAGGAGCTCACGATACAGGCAGGCGGTCGGCGAGGGGTCGTCGGTCTCCCACCGGCGCAGGAGGGCCAGCTGGGCCTCGAGCTCGGCGACCTTGGACGGGTCGCCGGTGCGGGGCTTGGGCCCGGCCCGGCGGCGGGCGGAGGGGGTCACTCGGCGGCCCCGGCGGGCTTACCGGCCATTGTCAACCCGGTTTTTACAGTCGGGCCCGATGCCGGCGGAGACGGAGGCCTCGACCCGGAGCTCGCGGCCGCAGCGGCGGCACCGGCCCCGGCGGTCGAGCTCGGCGGTGAGGGCCTCGACGGTCTCCCGGACGGTGTCGAGGCGGGGGGAGGGGCCGGCGCCGGCCAGGCGGGCGGCCTCGGCGGTGCGGTAGGCGAGGAACCGGGCCAGGCGGGCGGGGGTGAGGTGGGCGAGGGCGAAGTAGTAGGGGGCGGGGGCGGCGGTCACACAGACCACGGGCCCTCGTCGTCGTCGACGTCGAACAGGTGGTCGAACCGGGGGTCGTCGAGGCCGCCGAGGTCGTCGCCGGCCAGGAATGCGGCGAGGGCCGCGGTGAGCGGGGGCTCGTCGGCGAGGGTGAAGGGGGGGTAGTCGGGCATTTGGGGTCTCCTCCTGGGTGGTGGGGGCCGCCGGCGCCGGTCGCCGGGGATTCGGTGCCTAGCCTAGCACTTACGGGCGCCTAGAGACAAGGCAAGTCAACTACGTAGCCTTGTCTTGTCGGACATGACGGAGGTAAGCCCCACTCGGATCATCGAAGCTCTCGGCGGGTCGCGACCTCGGCCTCTGCGGCGGAGAGCTCGAGGTCGGCGGCGGCGAGGGCGAGGGGGAGGTCGGGGTGCTGGGGAGGTCGGGCGCCCCGGAGGTCAGCGGCCCGGTCGGCGGTGGCCCGGGTGCTCAGCGCCCCGGAGGTCAGCGCCCCGGAGGTCAGCGCCCACGAGGTCAGCGCCCCGGAGGTCAGCGTCCCCGAGGTCAGCGTCCCGGAGGTCAGCGCCCCGGAGGTTCGCGCCCCGGAGGTTCGCGCCCCGGAGGTTCGCGCCCACGAGGTTGGGCCGCCGCTTCGCAGCGGCGGCCTTCCACTCCGTCACGGACTTGCAGATGTCGAGCATCCGGTCGGCGGGCGTCTCCGCTCCTGCCCCTTTGACCGCCTCGCTCCATGCCGACAGCACCACTTCGGTGGGCACCCACCATGTATCGAGGATGCCGGTAGCGCCGGCCCGGACGAGCTCGGCCCGCTGGTCGGGGGTGGTGCCTACTACGTCGTTCGCCTGGATCGCCCAGATGTTCAGGATGGGATGAGCGCAGGAAAGGTGATCCGACCAGCCCCCGCCGATCACCCAGGACAAGGCGGTCATTACACAGGCGGTGTCGGTGCTCTCCGAACCGGCTCCGCTAACCAGCGTGAACCGGCTCAGGGCCTCGGCGATGGTGTCGTCGATGGTGTCGATGATGCGCACATGGGCTCCTGGGCTCCGTGGGGCCGTTCGGCCCTGCTCCTCTCACTATAGACCTCGGTTGAGCCAGTGTCACCAGGCTCGGCGGCGGATGCCGGCCATGATCGTGCGCTCGGCCAGGGCGCCGGCGTCGGCCGGGCGGCGCTGGGCGGTGCCGGCCCGGGGGACGTTGAGGCCGAGGAGGAGATAGCGGAGGGCGTCGGGGGCGTGGTCCTCGCCGTCGGTGTCGACGTCGTCGGGGTTCTTCTCGTCACGGACGAGGGCGGGGAGGGTGCGGATGAGGTTCACGCACGTCGAGTAGACGACGAGGCGGGGCCAGCCGTCGGGCCGGACGGTTAGGGCCTCGTCGATGGTGGCCCAGCCGGCGAGACGGGCGTTATTGGCCCGGTAGACGGCCAGGCCGGCGGCCCGGTAGGCGTAGGCGATGGACCCGGGTGGGGGGAGGTTGGGGGCGGTGGTGGCGGTCGGTTGGCCCGGGCCCCGGGCGTAGGTCGAGGGGTCGATATAGAGCGGGGCGGCCCGGCCGGGGGCCCGCTCGCCGGGGGCCTCGGCCCGGAGGACGGCCTCGGCCTGCTGGGTGGGGGTGAGGCCGGCGATGTAGAGCTCCCGATAGACCACGACGAGGTCGAGGCCCAGGACGGCCCCCCAGAGGGCGGCGAACGGCGCCGTGCCGCCGTAGTCGACCCCGATGGCCCGCCGGGCCCCTCCCATGGGGACGGGGAGGCGCTCGGGGTCGACGACGTGCACCTCCCGGCGCCACTGGCGGAACCGTTGGCCGGCGAACACGTCCCAATCTCCCTCGAGCAGGGCCCGCCGGCGGTCGGGCGGGAGGGCCATGAGGCGGTCGATGTAGGTGGGGTCGAGGTAGGGGTTGTCGGTGGCCTTGGCCGGGACGAACAGGCGGACGCCGGGGCGGAGCTCCTCCTCGGTGGCCCGGGGCCGCCACAGCACCCGGGGCGGGGCGGGGTCGATCCAGCGGGAGCGAATCCAGGCATGGCCCCGGCCGCCGGGGTTGGCGGTGGCGATGGAACGGGGCCGGGCGCCGGCCTCGGCCACGGCCCGGGGCACCCGGAGCCGACCCCGAAGCTCCCGGTATTGAAACTCGGTGTGCTGCTCGAGTTGGTCCCAGGCCTGCAGGAGGTACTCAGAGCCGAGGTACCGGGCGACGTCGCGGTCGTTGTGCATGTATCCCAGCTGCAGGGTCGAGCCGGGGGTGCCGACGGCCAGGCCGACGAGGCCGGGGAGGGGGGCGGTGCCGTTGTTGAACGTCCAGAGGTGCTCGGTGCCGTTGTAGGCCCCGGCGCCGGCGGGCACCCGGGCGAGGAGGCGGGGGATGACTCCACCGGGCTGGGAGAGCTCGGGATAGCTCCGGCGGAACAGGCCGGCCGAGGTGCCGGGAAAGCGGTGGAGCTCGCGCACGACCTCGGCGAGGAGCCAGTCGGTTTTGCCACCTCCGGCGGCCCCTCCGTACAGGGTCTCGTCGGCGTGGGCGGCGTTGAGGTGGGCAAATCCCTGGGTGGGGGTGGGGGTGCCGGGGCCGTCGGAGGTGGCCGGGTAGTCGAACCGGACCCGGCGCGGTTCCTCAGCCGGCGGCGGGGTCGAGCTCACCGGCGGGGGCGGGGCCGCCGGCCTCGAGGTGGCGGGCCACGACCTCGAGCGCGGCGGCGAGGGCGACGGCGCCGTCGAGGGCCTCGTCGAGCTCCTCGAGGGCGAGGTCGACGGCGGCCAGGCCGGCCCGGAGGGCGGCGAGGGTCTCGGCGGGGAGGGTCACCGGCGGGGGAGGCCGCACTCGTCGAAGTCGAGGCCGGCGCCGCGGCGGGCGTTGTAGGCGACGAGGGCGGCCGGGGGCGAGGGCGAGGGGTACTCCATGCTGCCCATGCACCACATCGCCACGGGGTCACCCTGTCGGGCGACCCGCTCGAGCGCGGCGGCCACGGCGGAGACCTCAGCCTCGACGGCGGCCACGAGGGGCCCGGGGCGGGCCCGGCCCAGCACCTCGAGCGCGTCTCGCAGGCGCCCGGCGAGGTCGACGAGGTCGGGGGCGGGGGTGCGGGCGACCCCCCAGGCGCTCACCGGCCCACCGGCGGCGACACGGTGCCGGCGAGCTCGGCCTCGTCGAAGATACGGGGGGCGATGGCGAGGGGGAGGGGGGCCCCGAACTCGAGGATGATGGGCGGGGGGACGGCCTGGGCCTGGCCCTCGAGGGCGAGGTGGTCTCCGACGGCCCGGGTGAGCACGCCGACGAGCTCGCGGACGGGGATGCGGCCCTCCCGGTAGGCGCCGAGGACGAGGCGGGCGTCGGTGACCCGTTGGCGGGCGGAGGCCCGCAGCTCCTTCTTGACCTTGACGAGCTCGGCGTCGCCGGCGTCGCCGTCGTCGGCGGCGTTGAGGGCCTCGAGGGCGAGGACGGCCTCGTCCAGGGCCCGACGGGCCTCGCCGACCCGGGCGTCGCCCTCGAGCTCCTCGCCGAGGCGCTGCAGGAGGCGCTCGACGGCCACGGCGGAGAGGCGATGCAGGAGGGTGTCGGAGAGCTCGGCCCGGCCCAGGTCTCGGCGGCCCTCCCGGGAGGCGAGGGCGGCCTCTCGGGCGGCCTGGGAGTTTTCGCGGCGCTTCTGTACGCGCTCCGGCTCCGGCGGCAGGGCGCCGACGGCCCGCATCATGCCGGCGATCTTGTGGACCAGGGCGGCGGAGATTCCCTCGGCGGCGGCGATGGACCGGAGAGAGTCGCCGCGCTCGACGGCGTCGCCGATGCGGGCCCGGAGGCCGGCGTCGTAGTCGGTGAGCTCGCGCTTGCGGGGCACCGGAGGGGCTACGGCGCCGGTGGGGGAGGGGTGAGGGGCTCGGCGTAGAAGGCGGCGACCCGGGCGAGGTCGGCGTCGTAGATGACGACCTCCCAGCCGCTGAGGGCCTCGGGTTCGGCCATGGCGGCGACGGTGGTCACCTCGGCGATGACGCCAGCGGGGTCTACCACGCAGCACCGGCCGGTGATCATGTGGGAGCAGAGGACGGCCCGGGCCCGGGGCCATTGGCGCCGGAGGGCGGTGTTGTCGGGGACGAACATGGGCATGCGGAGGGGCTGGGCGAGGCGATTCACGACGACACGGCCGCCGGGGGCCGGACCAGGCAGCCGCCTAGGTCGAGGGCCTCGATGACGTCGGCATCGTCGGCCCGCACGATGGCGAGCTCGACGCCGAGCTCGCCGGCCCACTTCTCGAGCCGGCCGAGGGTCGGGTTGTTCTTGCCGCGCTCGAGCTCGTTCAGGGTGTTCGCGGCGATGCCGAGGTCGCGGGCGGTGGCGCGCTGGGAATCGTCGCCGCGGGCCTCCCGGAGGATGGCGCCGGCCTGCTCGGCCAGGGTGGGCCTAGTCATCGGGGGGGGGGAGCTCCTCGGTTGAGACGGGCGGCGGCCTCCTCGGCGGCGGGGGTGCCGGCGACGGCGTAGTGGTGGACCTCGCCGGCGGCCACGGCCTGGGCGATGCCGGGGGTGAGCTCGGGGTCGAGGCGGATGGGGACGCCGAGGAGGCCGGCCCAGGGTGGCGGGGCCCCGCTGTCCCGGACCCGGGATGCCAGGGCCTCGACGGCGCCGGGGCCGGCGGTGAGGCCGGGGCGGGGGGTGAAGTCGGGGCGGGGCGAGGCCCACAGCGACGGCGGCGAGGTTGAGAGGGTGGCGATGAGCCGGGCGGCGTCGGAGGCGACGGAGACCCGGACGGCGGCGATGCCGACGTCGTCCGGCTCATCGCCGAAGAAGGCGGCGGCGAGGGCCTCCTCGGCGGCGGGGGTGGCCCACGGGCCTCGGATCAGGTCTCCCATTCGGTCCCTAACCTACCGCAGCGGGCCGGGGACGGGGACGCACGGCCGGGAGACGGCGGTGTCGTAGAGCTCCTCGCAGTCCCAGCACCCGATCCCGTACGAGAGGAGGCGGTCGGCGCCCATGAGCACGGCGGAGACCCCTTCGTGGGCGAGGTGGGCCTCCTCGGGGGTGACGACGTAGCCGGACGAGAGAATCCACCGGTGGCGGCCCGGCTGTTTGGGGGGGAGCTCGGCGAGGCGGCGGGGGACGCGGAAGGCGGTGCCGGCCGAGGTGGCGACGGCGCCGGTCTCGGGGTCGACGACGGAGCGGCCACGGTCTCGGGCCAGCTGGCGGCGCTGCTGGCGGTTGAGGTGGGGGCCCGGGGTCATGCGTCGAGGACGCCGGGCTCGGGGCCGGTGGCGGCGAGGACGGCGTCGACGTCGGGGACGTAGACGGGGCGGGGGTCGAGGCCGGCGGGGGAGGGGCGGTCGCCGTTGGTGGCCGGGGCCCGGGCGGCGCTCACCGCGGCCTCGAGGCCGGCGAGGGTGGCCTCGGCCGCGGCGACGTCGGCCGGGGAGGTCTCGGGGGGGAGCTCGAGCGCTCCGGCGGGGGTGGCGGCGTCGGCGTCGGGGGCCTCGCCGAGGGTGGACCGGATGACGCCGGCGATGCGGCCGAAGGTGTCGGCCTCGGCCAGCACCCGGACCACGCGGGTCGACCCGGTGCGGATGTCACGGCCTCCCAGGCGCTCGAGCTCGAGCTCGCCGGCGGCGGAGATGGCGGCCCGGCGGCGCTGCTCGGCCAGGGCGGCGAGGCCCTCGGCCACCATGGACCACGTCGGCGCCGGGGCGGTCAGGGCCAGGGTAACGGGGTCGGCCTCGGTCGGGCGGGGGCTCATGAGGCGGCCTCCCGGCGGGCCTGGGCGACGGCACTGGCGACGGCTGTGGCGTTGCGGGAGCGGCAGGCGAAGCACGGCCACAGGGCGCCGGGGTGGGGGCGCTGGGTGGTGCACAGGATCGGAGCGGGGGATGCGGGGGGGCGGGGTCATCGGGTGGTCTCCTCGTCGGGGGTGGGCGGGTAGGTGGGGGGAAGGTCGAGGGGGTGACACTCGTCGGCGCAGGCGCACAGGACGCGCCAATAGGTGCCGCCGGCCTCGACGGTGGTGGCGCCGGCGCACTCCTCGCAGCGGTCGAGGTGGCAGGGGGCGCACGTCGACGCCGCGGCCACGGCCTGGGCGAGGGCCGGCGGGCCGGCGCCGGCGGCCGACTCGAGGAGGGCCCGCTTGTGGGGGTCGGCGGCCATGGCGCGCAGGGTGCCGAGCCACTCCTCGACGGCGGCCGGCGGGGGAGGGGCGGCCGGCCGGCCGGCGAGGGTGGCGAGGGTGGCGCCGGCGACGTCGAGCTCGGTGGGGCGGCCCTCGAGGTCGCCGGCGGCCAGGGCCAGCACGACCCGGCGCACGTCGACGAGACGCACGAGCCATGCGACCGCGGGGGCCCGGAGGTCGATGCAGTAGAGCGGGCCGTCGCCGGTCATTCGTCAAAGAACTTACGGCGGGCGATACGGAGGGCGGCGTCCTTGGCGGCCCACCATCGGCGGGCCTCGGTGACGGCGGCGGCGACGGTGGCGGGCTCGTCGACGGGGTCGGGGTCGAGGCCGAGCTCGGCCCGGATGGCGGTGAGGGTGGGACCGAGGCGCACCCGGACGAGGTAGTGCACCTGTAGGGCGAAGTCGGCGGGCATGTTCGGCGGATTGGGGTCGTACACCTCGACCTGGGCGTCGAGGCCGCGGGCCCGGAGGGTGTCGGCCACGGCCTCGGCGGGGGCCCGGGTCAAGGAGGTCCAGAGGTTCCCCTCGGTGGGCTGGTCGGCCAGCCGGGCGAACTCGTCGAGGTCGGCGGGGATGGTCATTCCGCGACCTCGAGGTCGGCGAGGTCGGGGTCGAGGCCGGCCCCCTCGAGGGCGGCCCGGCGCTTGGCCTGGGGGTCGAGCCGGACGGACAGGTAGGGCGCTCGGCGGCGGGCGCTCACGCCGGGGACTAGCTCGCCGGTGGAGTCGGCGAGGAGGGCCCGGGTGACGACGCCGGCGTCGTCGGTCTCGACGTCGAGGTGGCCCCCGGCGGCGATGCCGTCGAGGAGACGGGCCTCGGGGACGTAGTCGATGCGGACGCCGGGGAGGTTGGCGAGCTCGTCGACGAGGGCCCGGAGGCGGTCGCCGGCGTCGGCGGTGAGGCGGGAGACAAGGGCCTCGAGGCGGAGGTAGGTGCTGCCGGGGTGATTCTCGGCGCACCACTCGCCGTATGCGTCGTCGTCGATCAGGATGGGGACGAAGTCGGCCTCGGCCCCGCACCACGAGACGGAGCCGAGGCCCCGGGCCTTCCAGCTGGGGACCATCCCCTCGGCCCGGTGCACCTCCCGGGCCCGCTCCTCGAGCTCGGCCCGGAGGGTCTGGCGGCGGGCCTCGAGGCGGGCCCGGTCGACGTCGGCGGCGAGGAGCTCGGCCACAAGCTCGGCGATGGGCCGGCGGGGGGCGTCGGCGGCGCTCACCGGCCGACCTGCAGGGCGGCGGCGGGGACGGCGGGGGCGGCGTGGGCGTGGGCCCGGGCGACGAGGCGGGCCTCGTCGTCGGCCAGGCGGGGGAGGGCCGCCCCGACGCCGGGGGCGGGGGGGTCGTTCATCGGACGGCCAGCCATGCGGCGAAGCACAGGGCGGCCAGCACCACGGCCACGAGGGCGACCACGGGCCACTCGAGCACGTCGGCGCAGGCCTCTAGGCGGGGGTCGGGGGCGGTGTTGGGCATGGGTGGGGCTCCTCCTGGGTTGACCCGGCGCCGGTCGCCGGGGATTCGGTGCCTAGCCTAGCGGATGGGTGGGACAGGGTGGCGTCGAACAGGTTGGGACGGCCGGCGGGGGCGCGGGCGAGCGCGGCCAGCCGGTCGACCCGGGCGACGAGGTCGTCACCGGCGGCCATTGTGGTCGCGGTGATGGGCGGGGAAGGTGAAGGCGGAGACGGGCAGGGCGAGACCGGGCCGGTCGTGGTCGGGCTCGGGGCCCAGGCCGGCGGCGATGGTCGCCACCACGCCGGCGGCGAGGACGGGGTCGATGTCGGCCAGCTGGCGAACGAGGAGAGCGGTGAGGGTGCCGACGTCGCCGAGGTCGAGGATGACGCGGACGGTGGTGGGCTCGACGGCGTCGAGGACGGCCTCGGCGCGGTCGGCCGGGAGGGGACGGCCGACGATGGTGAGCTCGAGGGCGACGCCCTCGGCCCCCAGGAGCAGGCCGGCGACGGCGAGCTCGGTGGGGACGAGGGCGCCGGTGACGTCGACGGTCTCGCCGGCGGAGGAGGGTTCGGAGGTGGTGGGGTCGCTCACGATCACCAGACTAGCCGGGTTGACCCCAACTTGTCAGTCCAACGGCCGAACCCCGCTAGTGACCAACTCCCATCCTGACAGGAGGGTGAGACACTCTCACGGGGCCCACTCGTAGCGGCGGTGGTCGGTGGCGGCGAGGTGGCGGGCGATGGCCCCCTCGGTGGGCGGGTCGAGCACGGCCCCGGTGCTCGTCGGTGCCATGCCGCGCCGGGATCTCGCGCATCCGGTTGATCCGCTCATCCCAGTTCTTGGCGCCCACGATCCGGCCGATGGTGTCCTCGACGGTTGCCATGGCCGGCGTCAGGTGGCGAGCTGGAGCAGTCCCGGAGGATCGTCCGCCTGGTCGTTGGCGATGCGGCGAATCGCCTCTTCCACGTGGTCAGCGTGTATGTCCAGGCCGCCGGCCCGGCGGCCGAGCCGGCGAGCCACGACGCTCGTAGTTCCCGAGCCGGCAAAGGGGTCGATTACCACGCCTCCGACCGGCGAGCACGTCCGGATGAAGAACTCGGCCAGCCCTTCAGGCATGGCCGCGGTGTGGGCGACGCCGCGGTGCTGGTTGTACGTCTGAGGCACCGTGACCACGTTGCCCGGGTCCGCTCCGCCGTTCAGGTAGGTCTTGGTGCGGTCCCGCCCGAAGCCGGCCTCGGTGTTGCGCCGACCGTTGGTGTCGAGCTTCCGGCGCTCAATCTCGTCGGCCGTGGTGCGGTACGGGACCCGCACCGCGTTCAGGTCAAAGTGAGGTTTGACTCCCTTGGCGAAGGCGTAGACGTACTCGAAGCTGTCCTTCGTCCGAGGCCCGAACCGGCCGGGAACCGCGTTGGGCTTGGCCCAGATGTAGGTCTCGATCCACCGCCAGCCCTGGTGTTGCAGTGCCATGACGAGCTGGTACACGTAGGGGTGCCGCTGCCCGGTCAGCGGCCCGCTTTTCGCCACGCGGTTCTTGATGTTGAGGACGAACCAACCGGTCGGCTTTGTGGCCGCCAGCATGGCTTTCGAGTGCGGGAGGAACCACTCCACGTAGCGGTCGGGGTGGATCCGGCTGTAGGAGCGAGCATCGGCGTAGGGCGGGCTGGTGAACCAGAGGTCGACGCTCTGTGCGGGGATGGCCGGCAGCCAATCCTCCGCGTCGCCCCAGGTGACCCCCTCTCGGAGGAGCGTGTCGAGCGCCTCCGTCCCGGCTCCTGGTGGCAGCGGGGTGGTGGACGGAACCGGACGCACAGCCATGGCGCCATCGTAACTACGCGCTCGGCACCATCCCGGGGATACCTTCCCGATAGCGCGGCGAGGTCGGCGCTGGCCTACCGGCCCGGGTCGAGCACGGCCCCGCACGTGGTGCAGGCGAGGGGGAGCCGGCCCTCGGTGACGGCCCGCCGGTCTCGCCGGCGGGTGGGGGAAGCGGCGACGTCGGCGGCGCCGGCCCGGATGCGCCGGCGCACGTCGGGCGGGAGGTCGTCGAATCTCACAGCTCGACCCCGGGGAGGTGCGCCGGCGGCCCGGTCGGCGGTGGCGGCTCCTCGACGGCCCGCGATTCATGGACCATCGAACGGGCGGCCACGCGGGCCCCGGCGGCGGCGAGGAGGGTGCGGGCCCGGGCTATCTCGTAGCGGCGCACCTCGACGGGGGCGGGGGGGGCCTCGAGCTCGAGGGGGCGCTCGGCCTCGACCCGGCGGTCGCGGGCGGTGGCGGCGGCCTCGACGAACTCGGCCACGCTGGGAAAGCGGGCTCGGCGGCGGAGGGCGCGGAGGGCCTCGAGGGCGTCGGCCTGGGTGAAGCGGGAGAACTCCTCGAACCAAACGGCGAGGGCCTGGCGGGCGACTTGTTGGCCAAACGAGGCCTGCAGGTAGTCGGCCACGAGGGGGAGCTCCTCGCGGGTCATAGTCTCAGGGTGGTGGTCGGGGCGGGGGACGGTGTCGCTCATTGGCGGCCTCCTGGGTCGAGGATTCGGTCGTATATCGCGTGTTGTTCGTCAAGGGCGAGCTCGAGGTTTGTCTTTCGCCGGACGTCACGGGGCGGGAGGGGGTCATCTTCCCAACGGCCCTCCTTAAGCCATTTTTGGGGGTAGGGGGTGAACGTCGGGTCACGGTTGGGGTCGTGGCGGTAGCGGCGGGCTCCGGCGATGACGGTGGCGGGGTCGATCTTGGCCTTGAGGACGAATCGGTCCCAAGCCACTCGGGCGGCGGCCTTGGCCGCGTGGCGGGGGTAGACCTGCCAGAAGATGACGAACGGCGAGGGCGCGACGACGGGCGTCCCGACGGAAACGTCGGAACGTTGTTCTTTACCGTTGTTCTTTACCGTTGAGGAAAGAGGTACAGATGTGCCAAATGGGGAGGTTTCGGCGTCGAAATGGGGAGGTTTCGGCGTCGAAATGGGGAGGTTTCCGGGCTCCAAACCTCCCCGTGGTGGGGAGGTTTGCTCGGTCGAACCTCCCCGTGGTGGGGAGGTTTCCGGGCGGTCCATGACGACCCGGTAGGTGGTGGCGAGACCTCGACCATTCCCCTGCTCGGTGACCTCGAGCCATCCCTCGGCGACGAGGGACCGGAGCACTCGGGAGACGTGAGACTTACCGTAGAGCGACCCCTCGACCATGGCCGAGACCCCGGGCCGGGCATGATCGCCGTCGCGGTTGGCGGCGTCGGCGATGGTAATGAGCACGGCGCGCATAGCCCGATCCCGCGGGCCATGGCGAAGAACCCATCCTGTCGCTTGTCCACTCACGCCGGCGTCACGACGGGCGGGGGGTTGTTGTGGTCTATGCTCACGGGGTCGGCCTCCTCTTGGGCGGTTGGCAAGTCGAGCACCTCCTGGGTGTCATGGGCCCCCTCCGTTTGCCGGAAAGCAATCGCGGAGGGGGCCCTCTCGCGTCTCGGTTCGGCCCGCACCCTAGCGCGGGGATGCGGACCCGGGCCCCGGCCCTGGCCCTACGGGTAGACCCGGAACGCGACCTGCACGAGGACCACGAACAGGCCCCAGCCGGCGGCGGCGGCGGCCAGGCCGAGGGCGAGGGCGCCGGCCAGAGCCAGGATCAGGGCCCGGAGCACGACCCGGAGACTCACCGGCCAGAGTGAAGCGCGAGGGCGAGGGTGCCGAGGGCGGTGGCGCGCTCGACGAGGGCGCCGCGCCAGGCCTGGCGGTCCTCCTCGCCGGCGCCGAACGGGACGGGGTAGGCCTCGAGGGCCGAGCGGAGGGCGCCGCGGGCCCGGGTGTGGGACGCGTCCATGCGGTCGACCCGGCCGTCGGGCCGGAGGGCGGCCTGCACCTCGTCGGCCACGCCGAGGAGGGTGCGGGCGAGGCTGGCGACCTGGCCCATGGAGAGGGGGTCGCCGGCGCCGGCGGTGACGGCGTGGGCGACGAGGAGCTCGTGGGCGAGCTCAACGGTTGCGAGGACGGCGCCGTAGGCGTAGCTGCCGAGGTTGGGCGACCCGTCACTGTTGAGCTCCTCCCACGGCCGGCCCTCGGCCAGCCTGGGGCCCCTCGAGGGGGCCTCGTTCGGCGGCGTGGGGCCGGGGTCGCCGCCGCCGGGGCCGTCGACGTCGAACTCGGGCTCGGCGGGGGGCTCGGCGGCGACCGGCGGGCCGAGCTCGGCGGCGAGGTGGTGGTGGCCGTTCGTCGGGGCGCTCGGAGTGGTACCGGGCGCGCTCGGGGTGGCGGAGGCGGCCTCGAGCAGGGTGAGGCGGCGGAAGCGGGCGAATTGATCCACCTCGGCCATAGGGACGGCGGGGTCGGCCTCGGCCGAGCGGTGAATCTCGACCCGGTAGCGGATGCGGCGGCCGTCGGCGGCGGCCTCCCGGGCGAAGTCGGCGACCTCGGGGTGGTCGGTGACGTTGAGCCATCCGCGCACGGGGCGCTGCAGCCGGTCGCCGGCGATGGCGACGTGGGCGTTTACCTTCCCCTCGGTGGGCCACTCGATCCCGTCGAGGTGGCCGAGGCCCTCCTCGACGAGGTACTCGACGCCATCGGCGACGGCGGTGCGCTTTCCCATTGGTCCTCCTGCTCCTCCCGGCGCCGGTCGCCGGGTTCGACTCCCAGCCTAGCAGGAGGGTGAGTGGGACCGTGGGATGGACGGGGGAACTATGCGGGGACGGCCCTCTCTCTCGACGGGCCGTGGGCCGCCGCCAGAAATGGCGACGGCCTCGGGTTGCACCCCGAGGCCGTCCGACTCACCAGGAGTCTCAGTGCACACACATGTTAGCAGGGAGGAGCGGGGAGCGGGCCCCCGGCGGCCCCGGGCCCCCTCGACGACAGGAGAGAAGGCGAGGGGACCTGGGGGCCGGGGATGCTTCCCCGCTCGGAGGTTAGCGGCCGGTGGTGGCGGTGGTGGGGCCACCGGCCCGGAGGACGGCCTGGGCGACCGTACCCTCGGCGCCGAGGTTCTTGGCGGCCGACAGGAGCGCGGCGCCGGCGGCGATGTAGGCGGCGTGGCCGGCGCCGGCCCAGAAATCGCCGGTGAGCTCGACGGCGGAGGGGACGGCGGCGGTGGCGGCGGCCAGGGCCGTCCAGAACAGGCGCTCGGCGACGTTGCGGATGGGGTTGAGCACGACCCGGCCGGTCCGGGCCCGCTGGGCGACGGCGGCCCGGATGGCGGAGAAGGCGGCGCCGATGCCGGCGGCGAGGGCGGCCAGCACCACGGCCTGTCGTTCATCACCTCCGGCGACGGCGAGGTTCACGGGGACGGAGATGATGAACGCTTGCCAGGCGGTGGACAGGGCCCGCTCGGCGACGTCGAGGGGGCGGAACGGGTCGGCGGTGAGTGACAGGCCGGGGTCGGGCGAGCTCATGGGGCTCCTCCTGGGGGCGGGGTACACAACAGGTTACCGATCAGACACGGGGCGGTCGTCGAGGTCGCCGGCGGTGGGGGCGGGGTCGCCGGCGGTGGGGGGGGCGGTGGGATGGTGGTGGCGGGAGGGCCGGGAGGGCCGTCGGCGCCAGGAGACCCAGAGGGCCCCGCCGGGCCCCGGACGGAGGCCCCGGGCGGCCCCGGCGATCCTGGGGGCCCCTGGGCACCTCCTGGGCCAGTCTGGCCGGTGGCGCCGGTGGCGCCGGTGGCGCCGGTGAGGCCGGCCACGCCGGCGGCCCCAGTCTGGCCAATGGCCCCGGGCCCGGGCGGCGGGGGTGCCATGCCGAGCTCGCGGCGGGGGCGGTCGGGCATCATGGCCTTAGGGGGGAGGGTGGGGTTGTCACAGTCGGTGAGGACGAGGTCGGCGAGGGAGGCGTCGTAATAGGCCCGGGTGCCGGCGTCGTATCTCTCGGCGGGCACGGCGCGCTCCTGGGCGACCACTCGCCGGGCGTCGGAGGCCCGGAGGCCATTGACCCGCTCGCATTGGGCCAGCGCGGCGCGCTGCTGGGCGGTGATGGCGAGGAGGATTCCCACGTCGGCGAGGAGGATGAACGCGGCCAGCACTCCGACCACTACCCAGCCGGGCGGGGGCCGGCGGGGGGCGGCGGGGGGCGGTTGGGACGCCAGGGCGGCGACGGCGGCCTCGAGCTCGGCGTCGGTGGGAACGGGCGCGGTGGCCCCGGTGAAGTCGTCGGTGTCGGTGCGCACGCGATCCATAGCCTCGCGCATGGTCTCGGCCATCAGTTTCCCCTCTCCTCGTCGACCTCGGCGGCCTCGGCGGCCACCTTGCGGGCCAGGGTGCGGGCCACGGTCAGGGCCTCGGCCCGGGCCTTGACGTCGGCGGGCGTGCCGGTGGCGGGCTGGGCCAGCACCTCGGCGGCGGCGACGGCCAGGCGGACGGCGGCCTCGTCGGCCAGCTTGCGGGCGACCTCGAGGGCCTGGGACTCGAGGGTACGGATGAGAGCCCGGAGGGTGACGACCTCGGCGTTGAGGGTGACGACCTCGGCCCGGGTGGCCTCGAGGTCGGCCTTGTAGCGGTCGAGGAGGGCGTTGGATTGGGCCCAGAGGGTCTCGGCCTCGGTGGTGTCGATGGTGCCGGAGGCCTTGAGCCGGGCCACGGCGTAGCCAAGGACGGCGGTCACGATGACCCCCACCAGGGAGCCAACGGCGATCAGAAGGGGCCCGCTCATGGGCCCCAGCCTAGGGGCCGCCATGGCCGGCGCCGGCCATGGCGGCCCCCTCGTGAGGGGCTGGGGCCCCTAGGTCACCGGGCAATCCCAGGCGCAGCGCCAGGTCTCGGGCCCGACGATGCCGTCGACCTCGAGGCCCTTGTCTGCTTGGAACGAGCGGGCCGCCCCGGAGCTCTGCGGCCCGTAGTCGCCGTCCACGGTGATGTTCCACCCTCGGACCTTCATCCGGTTCTGCCAGCGGGCCACGTCCTCGCCCCGAGTCCCCGGCGGGAGGCGGAAGTACCGGCCGGGCCAAGCGGGGATGGTGTCGCCAGGGGGAGGAGTAGTCGGAACGGGGGCCGATGCGTTCCCTTTGTGCTCGAAGCTCACGTGGGCGTGGTCCTCGTGGTTCTGGGTGATGCCGCCCCGGTCGGACATATTGCGCCAATTCTGGTTGATCTCGGGATTCCAGATGCGCTTCCGGCTGATGATGTAGTCGCCCCCGTAGTGCTTCCAGTTCTTGACGTAGAAGTCGCAGATGGCGTCGGAGGCGGCGTGGTCCCCGACGCCATGGAAGATGTCGATGGCCCGATTCTGAGCGATCGAATGGGCGGGATAGGTACCGAAGCTCGACACGCCGGTGGCGTTTTGGAGGTCGTTGGCGAACGCCTGGACGTGAGGGAGAACGAGGCCGCCTCGTACGGTCGCCATCAGGGATGCCTCCTCATGGCGGCCGGTTGGCCGGCGGTGTCGGTGACGATGATCGAGGTGGCGGCGTCGTCCTCGACGCAGATGGCGTCGGAGGCGGCGTGGTCCCCGACGCCATGGAAGATGAGGTAGGCGGCGCCGGAGGCCTCGGCCTCCTCCTCCTCGAAGAAGGCGTCGATGGCCCGATTCTGAGCGATCGAATGGGCGGGATAGGTACCGAAGCTCGACACGCCGGTGGCGTTTTGGAGGTCGTTGGCGAACGCCTGGACGTGAGGGAGAACGGCGGTGCGCTCGAGGGCGTCGGCGGGCTCGCCGTGGACGGTGGACGGGGAAACGTCGGCCATGGGGTGGGGGCTCCTCCTGGTGGGCGGGGATTCGGCCCCCAGCCTAGGACCTCGGCGAGCCCGGCGGGGGGAGGGCGGCCTTAGGCCACGAAGAATGAGAATGTGACGTGCACGGCGGAGGCGAAGCCGGCCACGAACACGACGGCCCCGGAGGCCTGCACCTTGATGGCGCCGGCGGCGTGGGCGGTGGCGTCGGCGTTGTAGGTGGCGACGCTCATGGTGAGGTCGGCGGTCGGCCGGAGGCCGGCGGGGAGGGTGAATATGGTCGTGGGGCCGGTCTCGGACCCGCCACCGACGACCCCCTGCAGCCATACCTGCGCCCCGCTCCGGCGGTAGCGGAGGACGGGGTTGCCGTGGGCCCAGGAGTTGACGAGGGCCGGGGTCGTCCAGGCGTCGAGGAGGCCTCCTCGGGGCCAGCGCAGCTCATTCGTGTCGGAGCGGATCCACAACTGCCCGTCGACGGGGTCGAGGGGGTCGCCGACGGTGACGGGGACGATGATTCTCGAGCGGGCCAGGCTCTCGACCTGTCGGCGGAGCTCGGCGGCGACCTCGTGGGCGTCGGGCGGGGGGCGGGGGGGTGCGGGCATCCCTACAGTGTCGCCGACGGCCACGGGAGACAGGTGAGCTCCACGGTCTCGACCCCGGCCCGGTCGACGGTGACCTTGCGGGAGACGAGGCGCAGCACGCCGGCCCAGGGCTCGGGGAATCGGCGGGGGTCGTCAAGGTAGGCCATGAAGCGGTCGCCGGTGACGTAATCGCCGACGGCCGGGAACAAGCTGGGGGAAACCTTGAGCACGGGTAGGACGGTGGGGGCGTCGCGGCGGAGGCGGTCGGTGTCGGTGAGGCGCTGCAGGTGGGCGGCGTCGCGGACCTGGGAGGCGGTGAGGACGTCCTCGAGGAGGGGGTACCCCTCGACGGAGATTCGCTCAACGGCCCAGCTGTAGGCGGATAGGTCGAGGTTGGTGGCCGCGGCCTGGCCGAGGCCCCAGACGAGATTCGCGGTGACGCCGGCGTCCTCGGGCCAGTCGAACTCGAGCACGTTGCCGGGGTATTCCCAGACGAGGCCCGACGAGGCGGCGGGTCGGCCCCGGTAGGGCCAGGCGCCGGCGAGGATGACGTCGGGCTCGCCGGCGGGGTCGGGGCGGGCGACCTCGTTGGCCCACTCGAACCCGGGGGCCTCCTCGGCGAGGGCGTCGACGTTCTGGGCGATGGGGTTGAGCTCGCCGGCGAGGAACGTGCGCGTGCGGAGGTTGCCGGGCCCGCCGGCCACGGTGGCCCGGAGGCCGATGCTCGAGCCGTAGCCACTCATGGCGTCGTTCACGAGGTCGGCGAATATCGTCTGGTCGCTCACGGTGACATAGGACCGATTGGCCGGGGTCCACCGGCGCCGGCGTAGGTAGCTCGAGGGCTCCGACCCGGCGATAGTGAAGGCGCCGGCCCGACTGTTGTAGCGGCGGGTCCAGACGATTCCGGCGTAGACCAGCACGCCATCGCGCTCGACATAGAGGAACCGGCGGGCGGGGGCGGTGGCGCCGAGGACGTCGAGGCCGGCGGCGTCGCCGGAGGAGAGGCGGGGCAGGGTGGCGGAGAACGGACCGTCGCCGAGGAGGAGACCGGGCTCATAGCTCACGCCGGCGAGGGGCACCTCGCCGACGAGGAGGTTCGTTTTCAGGTCGTGAAAGAGAAATCTGTACTCGGCCACCGGGGCCCCCTAGATGAGTGAGGCGGTGAGCTCGACCCGGGTGTCGGCGCTGGCGACGACGGCGTGGGCCTGGGCGGCGCTCGAGGTGGTCGCCAGCTTGACGGTCACCAGCGTCCCGGCGGCGTAGTTGGCATTGGTGAGCGTGCGCCGGAGCCAGCCGATGGCCGGGGAGGTGCTGCCGGCGAAGGTGTGCCAGGTGAAAGAGGTCGCCAGGCCGGCGCCGGCGCCATCGCGGAGGATGGCGTAGAGGGTCGAGCCGGCGGCGGCGGCGGCGGCAAACAGGAAGTAGGCCAGGTTGCACTCGAGGAGCACACGCTGGCCGGCGGCGAGGGCGGGCATGACGAACGAGAGAGAGAGGCCGGCGTCGTGGTCGCCGACGGCGGAGACGCCATTCGCGGTGAGCTCGTTGTGGGCCAGGAGGCTCCCGGAACGGACCTGGGGCCGGCGGTCGAGGAGGTTGGCGGCGGTGAACGAGACGGCGCCGGCGGCGACGGTCAGGCGGGCGAGCTCGAGGGCGTTGGCCGGGAGGGCGGGCTCGGCGGGGGCGGCGGCGGGGACGCCGGCGACGACGGCGAGGGTCCAGTCGTTGAGGGCGCCGGAGAACTCGGCGTCGCGGACCTGGGCGATGATGCGGTCATAGCGGGGATTGGTGGCGTCGGCGGCGGCGATGGCTAGCTGCACGGTCGCATCGTTCAGGCAGGCGTAGGCCCCCTGGCGGAGGGCGTTCTCGGTCCCGATGATGATGCACTCGCCGGCGGCGACGTCGACGGCCCGGACGCCGGCGGGGGCGGTGACGGCGAGGTCGGTGGGCTTGACGATGCCGGAGTACCGGAGGGCGGCCTCGAGCGGGCGGCGGAAAGCCTGGGCGGGGTGAGACCCGGTCTGCAGGAAGAAACACGGTTGAACGGCGGCCATGGGAGGGGCTCCTATCTACAAGTAGGCGTCGCGCCACTCGACGGTCATGGTGGCGGCGGGGTCGGTCGAGGCGGCGGAGAATCGGACGGTGTTGGGCCCGGGGGCGAGGGCCCACCAGCCGGCCCGGCCGGAGACGAACTGGCGGCGGGAGACGCCGGCGAGGGTGATAGAGCGCCGGTCGAGGTCGAGCTCGAGGACGTCGCCGGCGAGGAGGGTGAGGCCGGCGAAACGGATGGTCGAGCCGGTCTCGTCGTGGGTGATAACGGGGTCGGTGACGGGCCCGGCGATGCGGATGATGGCCGGGGCGCCGGTGTCGCCGGCGTTGGTGGCGACGACCTGGGAGGCGGTGCCACCTCCGGCGGAGACGTTGGCGACGACGTCGGCGACCACGCCGGTCGAGATGGCCGAGAGGTTCGCCACCGCGACGCGGAGGGTCTGGCCGTAGCGGCGGGGGTCGGGCGAGGCGAGCGGGAGGGTGAAAGTGGCGAGGCGGGGGTCGAGGATGACGAACCGGGGGCGGTCGGCCCGGTAGACCTCGGCCCGCCATGGCTGGGGGTCGTCGACCTCGAGGGCGCCCAGGCCCCGCACGAGGTCTACGGCGGCCATGAGCCGGCCCCGGGCGGCCTTGAGGCCGGCGTGGTCGGGGGCGGCGACCTGGCCCTCGAGCAGGAGCAGGCGGCGGCCGTAGTAGCCGGCGGAGAAGTAGACCCCATCGGCGCCGACCCGCTCCTCGGTGGCGACGACCTGCTCGGGGGAATCGGCGCCGTCGACGATGCTGGCGTACCAGCGGACGCCGGCGTCGTCGGGGGCGCCGGTGTTGAACGTCAGGCCGCCGAGGCGGTAGACGGCGGCGGAGTTGTCGAGTGCCACCTACCTATCCCCTTCCTTGATTGGCCCATGCCTGCTCGAGGGCGACCCGGCGGGCGAGGTCGGCCTCGTCCATGCCGGCCGCCGGGTGTACGTCAATCTTGACGGCCGGCGGCGGTGCCGGCGTCGAGCCGGTGTCGCGAGCGTAGGCGGCGGCGGCCGAGGAGCGGCCCAGGCCTCCCACCGGGGCGAGGTCGCCGGCCACGCCGGCGACCTCGGCCATGACGCCGGCGACCCGGCCTCGCATATCCCGGATGCCGAGCACGAATCCGGCGATGGTGTCGCGGCCGTGGCGTCGAAAGAGCTTCGACGGGGAGGCGAGGCCGAGCTTGCCGGCGAACTCGCGCAGCGGGCCCGGGAGCAGGCCGAGGAGGGCATCCTTGACCACGCCGGCCATTTTGCCGATCCCGTTCACAAACCCGCGGATGAGGTCCTGGCCGGCGTTGAGGAGCCATTCGCCGATGTTGCCGAGGGCCCCGAATATCCTCGCGTTGAGGCCGCCGAAGAAGTCGAGCACGGCGCCCAGGCCGGCGGCGAGCCCGCGCACCATGCCGCCGAGGACATCCCGACCGGCGTTGAATAGCCACTCATGGGCCCCGACGACGGCGCCGATTACCTTCCCCGGGAGGGAGGTGACGAACTCGACGACGGCGCCGATGGCGCCCCCTACCACCTCCTTGATCCTGTCCCAGTTGCGGACGAACAGGAGCACGAGCTCCGACAGGCCGCCGGTGAGGATGAATAGGACGACCCGGGCGATAGTGCCGGCGTGGTCACTCAGCCACCCGACGGCGGCCGAGAATACCCCGGAGACGGCCTCCCAGATGCCGACGAAAAAGTCCTTGATCGTCTCCCAATTACGGATGATGAGGTACACCGCGGCGGCGACGGCGGCGATGATGAGCAGCACGATCCCGACGGGCCCGGTGAACACGGCGAGCATGGCGGCGCCCATCCCGCCGAACACGGTCGACACCAGGGAGACCACGCCGGCGACGATGCCGAGGAGGGCGCCTATGGCGATGAGGGCGGCGATGGCCGTCTGCATGCCGGGCGGTAGGGAGGTGAACGCGCCCATGAGCTTCGAAACCGCGTTGGCGGCCATGACGACGAGGGGGACGAAGGCGGCGCCCAGCTTGTCCTTGGCGTCGTCGAAGGCGGCCGAACTCGAGCGGGTGGCGTTGACCCCTTCGTCCTGGGTGTTGGCGAAGTCGCCGAGGACGTCGCCGGCCTGGGCGGTAATGAGGCTCTGCACGGCCCGGGCCTTGGCGTTCTTGTCGACCTCGGCGGTGTCGCCGGCGAGGGCCTCCTTGAGCTTGTCCTGGGCCCCGGCGAGGTTCAGCTGGGCGTCGCGGGCCTCGAGGCTCCCGGCGCCGTGCTCACGCTGGGCGGCGCCGGCGGCCTTGGCGGCCTTCTCGACGTCGAGTTGGGCGCCGGCCACGGCCCTCGAGTCGACGGTGAGGGAGACGAGGCCGAGGCGGGCGGCCTCGGCCTTGATGCTGGCGTCGTCGAGGGAGATTCCATAGCGGCGAATCGGCTCGGTCTCACCGCGGAAAGCGGCCCCGACGGCGCCGACGGCCTCGGGAATCTCCCCTCCGTAGACGGAGGCGAAGTCGGCGCCCATGACGACCGCGTCGAGGGCGAACCGGGCCTGCTCCTCGCCGGCGAAACCCAGGGAGCGGCCGAGGCCTCCGATGGGGGCGGCCAGCTGGCGGAAACTGCGCTCGCTCAGGCCGACGGCGGTCACGCTGTTCGCGGCGAACTTGTCGACGGCCGCGACGGAGTCGCCGAAAACGACGTTGGTGGCGTTCACGCTGTCGGCGAGCTCGGCGGCGCCGGTGGTGGCCCCTCCCAGCCATGCCAGCACGGGTAGGCCGACCAGGCCGGCGGCGCCGGCCTTGAGGCCTCCCACCTTGGCCGCGAGGCCGCCGACGGCCCCCTCGGATATGCCGGAGGCGGCGCCGACCCCCTGCACCTCGGCGGAGAGGTCGCCGAGGGCGGAGGTAGCGGCGCCGGCGTCGGGGGCGGCGATGCGGATGGCGACCTGTTCGTCGGGGATGCCGGCGAGGGCGGTGCGAACGGAGCCGACGGCGTCGAGGGCGTCGCCGGCGTCGGCCCGGATGAGGGCGTCCTCGTCGCCGATGCCGGCGAGGGCGGTACGGACCCCTCCGACCTCGCCGAGGGCGTCGGATGCGTCGGCGGTGAGGGCGACCTGTTCGTCGCCGACGCCGGCGAGGGCGGTGCGGACGCCGGCGACCTCGGCGAGGGCCCCGCCGGCGTCGATGTCGAGCTCGGGGCGGACCCCTTGGACATAGCGCCCTAGACCGGAGACCTCGTCGCGGGCGGCCTTGACGCCGGAGGGGTTGAACGCGGCGGCGATGCGGAGGAGGAGGTCGTCGGCGGGCATGCCGTTACCCCTTCCCTATCGGCCAGCGCGCAGGGCTCTATCCGCGAGGGCGTTACCGTCGAGGGGCCCGGCGGCGGGCGAGGAGGCGCCGCGGCTCCGGCCGGTGTGGATGGCGGCCAGGCCGTCGAGTTGGGCGGGGGTCATGCGCCAGAACTCGGGGTCGGTGCGCCCGAAAACGACTGTTCCGGCGTAGTAGACCCCCCACCAGTCGACCGCGGCGCCGGCGTCCCGGATGCGCCGGCGGCCGCTTTTCCCCAGGGCAGGGCGACCTCGAGGGCCCCCTCGATGGCCCGGATGTAGTCGCGCAGGCGGCGGATGTCGAGGAGGCGGATGAGGCGCACATCGCCGAGCAGGACATGGGTCGTCATATCGCCATCTTCGTCGGCGGCCCGCAACACGCGGACGTTGAGCTCGGGCCGGTGGCGGAGGCCGGCGCCGATGACGTAGAGGAGCACCTCGAGCACGGGCTGGTGGAAGTCGGAGCCGAGGCCCTCGAGCACGGAGAGGCTCCCGGTGCGCTTCTCGAGCCAGGCGAGGGCCTCCATATCGAACATGAGCTCGACCCGGCGGCCGTCGGTGAGCTCGAGCGTGGGCGGCTCGGGCCGGAGGCGGTCGATGGGGGAGACGGCGTCGGCGGCCCACTCGCCGGGGGCCGGCGGGAGGAACACGGCCGAGGGCGCCGCGGCGCCGTTGGGGGCGGTGGTGGTGTCGGTCACTAGGCGATGGCGATGCGGGTCTCTTGGAAGGTCTCGGCGACGTGCTTACCGTCGCTCAGGCGCTTGAAGCACCGGGCGGTGAACGAGGCGATGCGGTAGTCCTCCTGGGCGAAACCCAGGTTCGGGAACGAGGCGAGGACGCACTTGTAGGCGGTGAGGAGCACGGCCCCACCGATGAAGTCGGACCCGTTGGCCGGGGTGATTCCCCGGAACCGGAAGGCGCCGAAACTGGGGTCGGTGAGGAGCCATTCGGCGGTCTGGTTCGGGGCCACGCCGGCGTCGGTGACGGCCCCGCCGAGGATGGCGCCGAGGACGTCGAGGTGGACCTTAGCGTGGGTGACGGACAGGGTGACCGATGACAGGGTCGTGGTCACGTCGAGCTCGACGTTGTCGCCGCGCAGGGAGGCGACGTTCACGTCACCCTCGAGGCCGGCCTCTTGGATACCGGGCACATCGTAGAGGGTGCCATGGGTGGTCGACCCGCCGGCGGGGTCGGCGGTGATCTTGTCGAGCTTGGCGTCCTCGACGCTGTAGACCTTGGAGAAGTGCGAGAGGGGCACGGGTCAGGCTCCCGGGGTCGTGGGCCGGGGCCCGGTGGGGGGGACGGCCGGTGGCGTGGTGGGCAGGCCGGGGACGGTCACGCCGGCGGCGGCGGAGGCGGTGGGGCCGGTGGGCGGTGCGGGGGTGGGCGGTGCGGGGGTGGCGCTCGACGTCGGGCCGGCGGAGGCGGTGGGCGGTGCGGGCGGTGGGGTCGAGCTCGGCGAGGGCCCGGTGGGGCCGGGGGGCGGTGCGGGGGTGGGCGGTGCGCTCGAGGTCGGCGTGGGCCCGGCGGCCTTGGCCGCGGCCGCGAGTACCTCGGGCCGGCCTCCGTCGGGGCGGGCGGCCTCGGCGGCGAGCACGGCGCCGGCGGCCTTGGGCCGGCCCCGGACGTGGGCGAGCAGGGCCTCGGGGGTCATGGCCCGCCAGGCGGCGGCCCCACCCGGGGCCCCGGGCGTGGGCGGCTCGGTGACGTCGGCGAGCTCGGCGTCGGCCAGGACGAGGCCCAGGAGGGCGGCGTCGTCGGTGCGCTCGACGGTGATCGTCCCACCACTCACCGCGAACCGGCGGGGGGGGTCACCTCCTACGGAGACCCGGACCTCGCCGTCGGGCTGGGAAACCTTGACTCGTGCCATAGCGGCCACTCTAGGCGGGCTGGGGCCCAGCTACGCGGACAGCACCTCGTCGAGGTCGAGCTCGGCCTCGAGGTAGGCGGCGGCGACGCTCGAGGCGGAGCTCAGGGTGTCGACCTCGGAATGGCTCTCGCGGTAGGTGCGGGGGTCGAGGCGGAGGGCCAGCGGGGCCCCGCCGAGGGCCACGGCCGGCGAGCGGGCGAGGCCGAGCACGACCTCCCGGGCGGCCAGGAGGTAACGGTCCCGGGCCCGGCCGGCGCCCTCGGCCCCCTCGGCCCGGGCGAACACATACAGGCGCACCCGGTAGCGGACCCGGTAGGCCCGGCCCCCGGCGCCGGCCCCCTCGTCGACGACCCCGGAGGTGTCGAGGAGGGTGGCGAGCACGGCCGGGAACGACTCGACGGGGAGGAGGTTGACGTCGCGGGGGCGGTGCCAGCTGGCGACGTCGGGGAGGGTGGCGAGGTCGACGCCGAGCTCGGCCCGGATGGCGGCCAGGCGGGCGGGGAGGCGGGCCTGGGCGGTGGCGAGGAGGGCGTCGACGAGGGCCTCGGGGCCCCTCACCGGCCGCCACCTTTCACGAGGGCCTCGTGCACGAGTTTCGTCGCGCTCCGGCGGATGGTCTCGGGGAGGTCGACGGGGCGCCGGCGGGGCACTCCGTCGCCGCGTTGGTGGTAGACGCCATGGGCCACGGCCGAACCGAGGGTGAGGCGCTTAGGGGTGGCGATGCGGACCTGGGGGCCCGACGTGAGGGAACGGTAGAGCTCGTCGGTGCGGCGCAGGATCGTCTTGCCGGGGTAGGCCCGGCGTTTCCACGCCGCGTACGCGGGCGAGAGGGGGGCCCAGCCGCCGGAGCCGAAGGCGCCCTCGGATGCGAACTGGCGGCGCTGGGACTCGAGGAACAGGCGCGTGATTCGATCCCACGCCGGCGAGAGGTCGACCCCCTGGCCCCCGAACCGCTCGAGCGTGCGGGAGACCTGGGCCTCGCCGAAGAAGGCGAACGAGAGAGTGACGCCGGAGTCGCTCACCACTTCATGCCGAGCGAAAAGAGGTTGGCCTCGGGGAACCCATGGGCCGGGCCCTGGTCGGCGCCGGGGAGCCGGCCGGCCTCGCCGGAGGCCTCGAGGGCGCCGGCCACGGCCACGGCCAGGGCCTCGGCCGCGGCCAGGAACCGGGCCCATAGGACGGCGCCGTAGCTCGTATCGGTGGCGTCGAGGTTGGCCCGCTCGGGAAAACCCGCGTCCTCGAGGAGGGCGGCCCCGCCGAGGGCCACGGCCACGCCGGCGGCCTCGGTGAGCTCGGCGACCCGGGCGCCGGCCCGGGCGTCGGTGGCGGAGAGGGAGCGGAGGCGGGTGAGGCCCTCCTCGACCCGCACGGCCAGGAGGGCGGAGGCGGCGTCGAGGTGGCGCTCGGCCTGGGCGGCGAGGGCGGAGGCGTCGGGGATGGCCCGGTGCGGCAGGAGGGCCCGGACGGCGACCAGGGTGGCGCCGTAGTTGGCGGCCCCGCCGGCGGCGGGGGGGGCCACCACGTCGAACGACTCGTCGCCGGTGACGGCGGCCCCGGCGATGGTGCCGGACCAGCGGGCGGTGTAGGTGCCGAGGGCGGCGGCGGCGGGGACGGCGTAGTCGTAGTGGTAGAGGCCCAGGCCATCGCGCACGGCGGCGGTGGGAGCGACCAGGACGGCACCGGTCGGCCCGAGTATGGAGACGGCCTGGCCGGTGGGGTCGGCCAGGTTGCCGGCGCCGTCGCGGTACTCGCCCCGCAGGGTGATTACAGGCACGAGTCCTTCTCACACGCTGCAATAGCCTCGCCTAGCTCGCGACGAGCGGTAGCAACCCGGGCCGCCATCTCGTCCAGTTCGACAGCAGCGACGGTGAAGGCGGCACCCTCGATGCACTGCAGGGCCAAGGACAGGGTCTCGGGGCTCACGTGATAGTGACCTCGGCAGCAGCTTTGATGGTGGCGGCATCTCGGGCGGTGTTGGCGGCGGCGGCGGCCTCGTGGGCGCGAACTGTCTCGGCGACGAAGCGGGCGATCTGGCGCTTGGCGAAGGCGGCCTTGTTCCCGTCTGAGACGGGGTCGTAACCATAGGCGGCGACGAAGGCGTCGAGCACCCGGGCTAGCACTGCGTCAGGAATGTTGATGGTGAATGTTGCCATCAGTTTCTCTTGTGGATTAGGTGAGTAAGAGTGAACCGATACGGACTGTACCGGCAGAATCCTTAGCCTTGAACATGGCCTTGGTAGCTCCAACCGTATCGTCAAGCCAGTAGGCAAGCTCGCTCGCAGCCAAGTCAGCATCGGCGGGAGCAGCCGTTTTCTTGATAATGTCAAACCCGTCTTTGTTGATCCGCTTGTACACAACAGCCGCCGCACTTTGCCATTGCTGGAGGTCGGCAGTTTGGGAAGGAGCACCACGGACGAGCAGGGCTATATTTGCTGGAGCTTGGTGGCTTATAAAAGCCAGGGATGACCTTACCGTGAGACTCCCGAAAGAACTCGCTACCCGATCGAAAACGTCTACAGCCGAAGTAGCACCGGTTGCACCTGGTGTGAACTCAAACCCATTGGCTCCGCCAGAAACTACAAGTTTTTGCTGTGGGGTAGTGGTGCCGATGCCCACATTCCCAGAAGCGTTTACACGGGCGAGGACAGTACCGGCACTATTTTGCCATTGCTGGAGATCGGCTGATTGACCAGCTGCTCCCTTAGCAACAATAGGAACATATGAAGGTCCGAAGTCAACGGCATTGGTCGACAGCACGGACGAGCCGCCCACCGACGATCCAATACGTGTCCCATCGAACCCCATTGAAACAAGAGGAGTGCCCACCTGATTCTGCCATTCTTGTAAAACTGATCCTGAAGCCCCAGAGTCTCGCTTAACAATAAGCGGAACACCAGAATCAGAGCGCTGAAAGAATGCTCCTCCCGTTGACCCCACCTTCGACAATACAGTACCAGCCGAGTTCTGCCATTGTTGTAGGTCTGCTGTCTGCCCCGCCATTCCCTTGGCAACGAGGGGAATGACAGCAATAGCCGACGCCAGAAGAGTCGAGGGGCCAGTGACGGTCTGGGTGCCGCTGGTCTTGACCAAACCCGTCGTAGGGTGAACGTGATCCTCTCGAGAGGCAGCAGCACCAGCTCCAGCTTCTGCGGTACCCAGAGCGATGGGAGCAGCGCTAGACAGGGCGTGTAGGGCCGTGTTGCCGGGCATCGCTTGTAGGGCCGTGTTGCCGAGGGTGCGACGACTGGCTACGTTGGCGGCGGCGTCGGAGGCCAGGGCAAGTTTCGACTCGGCGATGGCCGCCCCGGCGGCCACCTTGGCATTAGTGACGCTGCCATCGGTGGGCACACCACCGGCGGCGTCGCCGGCGGTGCGGGCGGCGGCCTCGGCGTCGAGCTCGGCCTGGGTGGCCATGCCCAGGCTGTCGAGGGTGGCGGCGGTGAGGGGGGCCCGAATCTGGGCGGTCAATGGGGCCCGCTAGGGGGTCGGGGTCGGGGTGGTGCCGGAGGTCTCGGCCCGGGCCTCCCGGACCTGCTGCAGGGCCTCCATGACGCCGACCCGGGGGCGAGGGCGGGCGGCCTCGGCGGCGGCGACGTCGTCGACCCGCTCGGGGTTCTGGTTGAGGTAGGCGACGGCCTGCTCGGCGGTCATGGTTCCCAGGGCGGCCGAGGAGGGCTCGCCGGCGAGGCCCTCGAGGCCGGTGGTGCCGACGATGCCGACGTCGGCGGCGGCGGGGAGCCGGACGCCGGTCACGCTGGGCGGCAGGGCCACCTCGACGGCGGCGGCGGCGAGGGGCCCGGCGGCGACGGGCGAGCCGGAGGGGGGCTCCTGGGCCCGGAGGGTGGCGAGCTCGGTCTCGAGCTCGGCGATGCGGCCCCGCATGGTCTGGGCCTCCTCCACCTCGGCCACGGCGGCGTCGGGGTCGACGACGGCGGGCTCGGGCCGGGCCACGGTGCCGACGGCCCCGGGGCGGGGGTCGGGGTAGTGCACGTTGACGGTGACGGCCGAGAGGCGCTCGAACTCGGCCGCGGGCATGGTGACGACCTCGCCCCGGCGGCCCGACCGGTAGGGCGCGGGCAGGTTCGGCGCCGGCGGGGCGTCGTTCCAGCCGGCGGCGTGGGCGTTGATGCGGGCCTGTCGGGTCTCGGCCATGGGGGGGGGTTAGCTCCTGTTCCTAGATGCCGGCCGACGCTCGGCGGCGGCGCTTGTCTCGTTGGCATGTGCGGCAGAACCGCTGCATATGTCTCTCCGCTAGATTCCCGTAATTCGGACCACAGCCAGAGGGTCGGTGACGTAGGGCACGAGGCGCCGGGCACCTTGGAGCCAGGTCTTGTCGGCCCCCTCCTCCCGGTAGGTCTTGGTCGCGAGGGGGGCCTCGTCGGAGATACCGCCGACGACCCGGCGCTGCAGGACGTAGGCCGACCCCACGGGGACGCGGTTGGACTTGAACACGTCGAGGCTCATTACCCGGCCCAGGGTGCCGTCCCGGAGGATGGCCGTCGGGGACGAGGCCTGCAGGGCGTCGCGAAACTCCTTTTTCTTGAGGAGGGCGGCCTCGCTCGCCGGGTTCACGAGGAGGGCATCGACGGCGTAGCCCATATCGGCGTCGTCGACGAGGGCCCGGGCGTCGACGAGGTGACCGACGACGGTCTCGGCGGCGGCGGCCGTCCACGGGGCGCCGGCGAGGGTGAGGATGGGGGCGGCGTCGAGCGCGGCGATGGCGACGGCGTCGACCTTGCGGATGATGGTGTTGGCGAGCTTCGTAAGCTCGCGGTTGAGGACGTCGTAGCGGTTGCGGTCGCGGTTCTCGTCGGTGACGAACACGCGGCCGCCCCACTTGGTCACCGCTGCGACCTTGGGGATCGGGGCGGTGTCGGTGAGGATCGGGTACTCGGCGCCGGGCCGGATGGGCTCGACGTCGCGCTCGAGGTAGAGGTCGTTGGCGCCGACCTGGTCGTACTGCACGGCCCCTCCGTCGACCCGGGGGCCCGGCCCGAAGATGAGGTCGGCGATGAACCGCTGGGCGGCGAGGGCCTGCACGATGCGGGTGACCCGCGTCGGGTTGTTGAGGTAGACGGAGACGGAGAGGGTCTCGCCGGTGATCGCGCCGGGGGCCGGCGGGTAGGCGACGTTGTAGGGGGGCATTGGCTCTCTCCTATCGGATCAGGGCGGGGAGGAACTGGACCCGGCCGAGGGCGCCGGCGGCGACGTCGGCCTCGAGGCGGCCGGCGGCGATGGCGGGGGCGACCCCGAGGGCGATGGCCCCGCCGGTGGCGTCGGCCTGCACCACGGCGCCGGCCGCGAGGGCCGCCGGACACGTCACGGGCATAACGACCCCGGGGCCGGTGTAGACGAGCACCTTTTCACCGATGGCGGCGTCACCGGCGGCCACGCCGAACACGGCCACGCCGGCGCCGGCGGGGGCGACGCGGGGCGTCCCCTCGATGGTGGTACCGGAGAGGGCGACGAACCGGCCGCCGGTGACGGCGGCGGTGGCGTGGCACGTCCGCGTCGTGCCGGGCTCGCGGAAGGGGACTACGTCCATGGCCTAGCGGCCTCCTGTGTTCTGGGCGGGCTGGGCGCCGACGGTGGGGTCGAGGCCGGGCACGCCGGGGAAGATGAGGGCGTCACTCGACCCCCAGCGGGCCTCGTCGAGGGTGGCCTGGTCCATCGGGGCCCCCTCGGCGCCGAGGGCGGTGGTGGGCAGGACGGGGGCCCGGGCGGCCAGCATGGCCCGCGTCTGGGTCGGGGCGATCTTGAGCAGCGTGAGCAGCTGCTCACGCTCGGCGGGGTACCAGCGGCCGGAGAAGGCGGAAACGAGCTCCTGCTCGAGGCGTTGGTCGTTGAGGGTGCGCCAGGCCTCGGCGCCCATAACGGCCTGTTGCTGGAGCTCGGCCACCACGGCGGGGGCGAGGGCCACCATGCCATTCGGCAGGGGCGTCCCGGCGCCGGCGGGCACGGCGTCGGCGGGCACGGCCAGGCCGCCGGGAGGCAGGCCGGCGACGGGCGCCGGTGCGGGCTGGGGCTGGGGCTGGGGCTGGGGCTGGGGCTGGGGAGCCGGAGCCGGGGCGGGCGCCGGCTGGGGG
>Ga0183260_10000296_pt1 | contig 40510 bp, 42 predicted proteins | sample AntDrymUQ4972206_2_FD_129768 | JGI IMG/M metagenome (GOLD analysis project Ga0183260, IMG submission 129768) | Polar desert sand microbial communities from Dry Valleys, Antarctica - metaG UQ497 (22.06) (version 2) (version 2) | ecosystem: Environmental > Terrestrial > Soil > Desert | place... | reverse complement strand
GAAGGCCCCGGCAGCGGCTCCCGGCTGGTGATCGACGTCGCGCACCAGTGGTGAGTAGCCGCTGAACCACGAGACGGGCGGTCCGGCCAACGCCGGACCGCCCGTCCCGCGTCTGCAGGTAGGGTTCAGGACGGAGCGCCGGGAAGCCTGGTCGGCACCGCCGACGCCTGCCCGAAGGACTCCCGTGCCGCAGTTCCGATCCGTCCGCCGTACCGCCCGGCAGGCCGCCACGGCCGTCGACGAACTGGCGCGGTACCTGCGCACCGAAACCATCGGCGGCGCCATCATGCTGTGCGCGGCCGTCGTCGCCCTGATCTGGGTGAACACACCGGCAGGTACGGCGTACCGCGAGCTGCAGGAGCTCACCGTTGGGCCGGCCGCCCTCCACTTAGACCTCTCGCTGGCCACCTGGGCGGCCGACGGCCTGCTCGCGGTGTTCTTCTTCGTGGCCGGGCTGGAGCTCAAGCGGGAACTCGTGGTCGGCGAACTCCGCGAGCGGCGCACGGCGTTGCTGCCGGTCCTGGCCGCGGTCGGCGGCATGGTGGTCCCGGCCGGGCTGGCCGCGCTGATCATCTTCGGCGAACCCGGTGCCGGCAAGGCCTGGGCCATCCCGATGGCCACCGACATCGCGTTCGCGCTGGCCGTGCTGGCCATCGCCGGCAGCACGTTGTCCCGCTCGGTGCGCATCTTCCTGCTCAGCGTCGCCGTGGTCGACGACCTCGGCGTCATCCTGATCATCGCGCTCGTCTTCACTTCGTCCTTGTCGCTGGCCGCGCTGGCGGTCGCCGTCGCGCTCGCCGGCGGCTACGCCCTGCTCCAGCACCTCCGGGTCAGAACCGCATGGGCCTACGTGCCCTTGGCGCTGGGCACCTGGGTGGCGCTGCACGAGTCAGGAGTGCACGCGACGATCGCGGGGATGACGCTGGCCCTGCTCACCCGGGTCCGGGCCGATCCCGGTGAGGAGGAGGCCCCCGCCGCCCGGCTGGAACACCGGCTGCAGCCGTGGTCGGCCGGCTTCTGCGTCCCGGTGTTCGCGTTCTTCGCCGCCGGCGTCGTCCTGTCCGGCGACACCCTGTCCGGTGTCGTGACCAACCGCGTCGCCCTGGGCGTCATGGTCGGTCTGCTCGTGGGCAAGGCCCTCGGCGTCCTCGGCGGAGCCCTGCTCGCGGTCCGGTTCGGGCGCGCGCTGCGCCCCGGCGACCTGCGCTGGCGCGAGATCGGCGCGGTGGCCGTCCTGGGCGGCGTCGGCTTCACGGTCAGCCTTCTCGTCACCGAGCTGTCCTTCACCGACCCGGCCACCACCGAACAGGTCAAGGCAGCCGTGCTGGTGGCCTCCCTGGTCGCCGCCGGGTTCGGCGCCGTCCTGCTGCGCACACCGGCGATGCGGGGCCGCCCCACCGAGTCGGCTGGACCGCAGATGAACGGCAGGGGAGCATAGGCGCGCACCGATCCGAGCTGACTGGAGACCACGTGACCACGACGACCCCGACGACCGGCAGGCCGGTTCCCCTGTCGAAGACCACACAGTGGTCGGCAGATCCCGTTCCGGCGGAACCCTCGATCGGCGAACTCGTCCAGGCCGCCAGCACGCACTTCTCCACGCTGCTGCGCGGCGAGATCGAGTTGGCCAAGACCGAGGTCACCGCGTCGGCCAAGAAGGGCATCAAGGGCGCGGTCTTCTTCGGGGCGGCTGCCGTGGTCGCCCTGTTCTCGTTGGTGTTCCTGCTGATCTCCCTCGCCGAGGGGCTGGTCGCTTTGGGCGTCTGGCGCTGGCTGGCCTACCTGATCGTGTGGTTCATGCTCATCGTGATCGCCGGGGTGTCGGTGGTCATCGGCATGCGCGCGGTGAAGAAGGTCAGCAAGCCCGAGCGGACCATCGAGACGATCAAGGACAGCAAGCAGCTGCTGCAGCGCGGGCCGGTCTACTGACGGCGGTGCCCGACGCGACCAGCGTCCTGCTGGCCGGGCCGTGGAGCCACCGCGACTACAGCGCCAACGGGGTCCGGCTGCACGTCGCCGAGCTGGGCGAGGGACCGCTGATCCTGCTGCTGCACGGCTTTCCCGAGTTCTGGTGGGCCTGGCGGGCCCAGATCACCCCGCTGGCCGAGGCCGGCTACCGCGTGGTGGCAGCCGACCTGCGGGGGTACGGCGCGAGCGACAAGCCACCGCGCGGGTACGACGCCGTCACCGCGGCCGCCGACGTCGCGGGGCTGATCCGGGCCCTCGGCGAACGTGATGCCTTCGTCGTCGGCCACGCCTGGGGCGGGCTGCTGGCCTGGTCCGCGGCCGCCCTGCACCCGAGTGCCGTGCGCAAGCTGGCGGTGCTGTCCATGCCGCACCCCCGCCGGCTGCGGGCCGCGGTGCTGGGCAGCCGGCGACAGTTCCGCGCGGCCGGGCCGGTGCTCGGCTACCAGCTGCCGCGAATCCCCGAGCGTCGGTTGACCGCACACCAGGCGCGTTACGTCGACCGCCTCCTGCACGCCTGGTCCGGCCCCGCCTGGCGGGATACGGCGGACTTCGCCGGCGCGGTGCGGCGCTACCGGGAGGCGATCCAGATCCCGCAGGCGGCGTACGGCGCGATGGAGTACGTGCGCTGGGCGGTCCGCTCGCTGCCGCGCGCGGACGGGCGGCGCTACATCCGCGCGATGTCCGTGCCGGTGACCCCGCCGACCCTGCAACTGCACGGCGCGATGGACCCGTTCCTCCTGCCGGCCTCGGCCATCGGCTCCGGCCGGTACGTGGCCGGTAGGTACCGCTGGCAGCTGCTGCCCGACGTGGGCCACTTCCCGCACGAGGAGCAGCCCGACCTGGTCACCCGGGAGTTGCTGGACTGGGCCCGAAGCTGATCCCGCTCAGTCGCACTCGCCGGTCCCGACCGTGGCGCTGGCCGCGCGTCCCAGGTCCGCGGCCTGGCTCACCGCGTCAGCCGTGAGCGCGTAGCCCGTGCTCGGGTCGTCCACGGCGGAGGCGAAGACCACGCCCAGCACGGTCCCGTCGAGATCGAGCAACGGGCCGCCGGAGTTGCCGGAACGGACGTCCCCGCGCAAGGCGTACACCTCGCGCTGCACGGTCGTCGTGTCACGGAAGTCGGGCCCGGCGATCAACGAGCGGTCGCGGATGCGGGCCGGACCGACGTACAACGGACCACCGCCGGGGTAGCCGGTGATGACGGCGTCCTCGCCGGTGCCGACCGGCACGTCGGCGAAGCCCAAGGGCACCACGTCCAGGCCCGGCACGGCCAGCACGGCGATGTCCAGCCGCTCGTCGACGTACACCGTCGTGGCCTCGACCTCCCGATCGCCGATGGTGACGCTCGGCTCCCGGACCCCGGCCAGGACGTGCGCGTTCGTCATCACGCGGTCCTCGGCGTAGACGAAGCCGCTGCCGTCGACGCGACGCGCGCAGCCAGGGGCGAGCCCGGTCACCTTCACCACCGCGGCCGTGGCCGCCCTGACCTCCGGGTCACCGGCCAGCGCCGGATCCGGTGTCGGGACGTCGAGCACCCGGGTGGGGGTCAGCGGGTCGAGCACGTCGGGCAACCCGTTGCGCTCGATCAGCTCGCGCAACGAGTCGTAGAGCGTGCGCACCGGTGCCGGCAGCGCGCGATCCACCGCGCCGACCACGGTCGAGGCACGGACCTCGGCCGACAGCGTCGGGTACGCCGAGGTGGCCAGCGGGCTGGCCACCATCCAGGCCACGAGCAGGACGGCCAGCACGGACACGCCGCCGCCCAGCACCGCGTCGGCGGTCCGGGCCGGCCGCCAGGTCACCCGGCCGCGGATCCACTGGCCGACCCAGCCGGCCGCGAGCTGACCGAGGAAGGCCACACCGAGCACGACCAGCAGCCCGACGAAGACCCGGCCGAACACCGAGCTGCCCAGAGCCGTGGCGACCGGCGCGGCCAGCTGCCCGCCGAGGATGGCCCCGCCGAAGAAGCCGACGAACGACGCGGCGGACAGGATCAGACCCTGCCGGAAGCCGTTGAGCGCGAACAACACGGCCAGGACGAGCACGAGCAGATCGATCAGCACAGGGTCATCCGCCGTCGGGGAGCACGATCATCGTGCCCCGCTGGTCGAACTGCGAATGGAACGTGCAGACGAACGCGTACTCCCCCGGCGTGGAGACGGTGAAGTCGATGGACTCCTCCTGCCCCGGTCGTACGACCCGGATCTCCTCGTCGGGACCGCCCTCGTCGTAGCGCAGGTTGTGCACGTTCGAGGACGGGTTGTCCACGGTGACCCGGACGCGGCCCGGGACGACGGTGAACTCGGCGGGGACGAAGCGGAAGTTGTCCTGCGTGACCAGGGTGACCGCCTGCACGCCGTCCGCGTCCGGGGTCACCGTCAGGTCGCCGGACTGAGGGGCCTGTGCCTGCTCCGGTGCGTCCCCACCGCCGCAGCCTGTGACGAGCAGGATGCCCGCCAGGGCGGCGTACGCCGCTCTCACCGCGGTCCACCGAGCAGGGCGACCACCCGTGGCGGCAGGTCGCGGACGTCGCCGTCGTCCCAGGGCCGGGTCCAGCCGCCGAGCGTGAGCACACCGTCGAGCAGGCCGGCGGTGAAGCCCCAGACAAGCATGCCGCGGACGTCGAACGCCGGGCCGACGAAGCCGGAGGGGTGCCGCCAGCTGTACCGGTTGGCCGGATCGACCAGTTCGGCGATGGGTACCCGGTGCGCGGTCTCGGTCTCCTGGGGATCGACCACGACCACCGACGGCTCGTGCCACCAGGCCAGCACCGGCGTGACGACGAAGCCCGAGGGCGGCAGGTAGAGCTGTGGCAATTCGGCCAACACGGTCACGCCGGCCACCAGGACGCCGACCTCCTCGGCCGCCTCGCGCAACGCCGTACCGGTGGGACCGCCGTCCCCGGGGTCGGCCGCGCCGCCGGGGAAGGCCGGCTGGCCGGGGTGGCTGCGCAGGGCGTCGGCCCGCTGGACCAGCAGCACGTCAGGGCCTTGCGGGCCCTCGCCGAGGAGGATCAGCACCGCGGAATCCCGGCCGCCCTCCGGCGGCGGGAGGTAGCGGGACAGCTGCTCGGGTCGGATCGTGGACACGGCGTTCCGCAGCGGATCCAGCCAGGCCGGGGCGGCCGGCGTCACGAGAGCGTCACATCGAGATGCTCGTCGACCAAGGCCAGCAGATCGTCGTAGGAGGTGATCGGAACCAGCTGCTGGTGGGCCACCGTGCCGTCGGCCCGCACGAAGTAGGTGACCGGCAGCGCGTTCAGGCCGACCTCGGTGAGGAACTCGCCGGTGTCGTCGATGGCGCTGGGAAAGCTGAGGTCGAGTTCGGCGGCGTAGGCCAGGCTCGACGCGGCGGTGTCGCGCTCGACCAGCCCGACCACGAGGAGCTGGTCGACCGCCTCGTCGGACAGCTGCTCGAAGACCGGCAGCTCCTCACGGCACGGTCCGCACCACGAGGCCCACAGGTTCAGCACCAGCGGCTGGCCCACCGGTCCACCCAGGAACAGAGTGCTGTCCCCAGCCAGGCACGGGAAGGCGAGCGGGGGTAGGCCGTCCTCGACCGGCTCGCTGGTGACGGTGAACTGCGGGCAGTCCATCAGGTCCGTGTCCACGCTCGACGCCGTCGGCGCCCCCGCGGTCGGGGCCGCGGGGTCGTCGGTGCAGGCGGCGAGCAACAGGAGCGCCGTAGCGACCAATGCCGCGCGCCTCACGCCACCTCCTCGGTGACCTCGGCCGGCGTCCTGACCAGCCTCTGCGCGGCCGCGGGATCGGTCGGGCCGATGCCGTACGACGGGCACCAGCGGGCCAGTCCGCAGGCCCCACAGGCCGGGGTCCGGGCGTGGCAGACCCGGCGGCCGTGGAAGATCACCCGGTGCGAGAGCATCGTCCACTCGCGCTTCTCGATCAGCGCGCCGATGGCGTGCTCGACCTTGACCGGGTCGGTCAGCTCGGTCCAGCCGAAGCGGCGGACCAGCCGGCCGACATGGGTGTCCACCGTGATCCCCGGCACGCCGAACGCGTTGCCGAGGATGACGTTGGCGGTCTTGCGCCCGACGCCGGGCAGCTGCACGAGATCGGCCAGCCGGCCGGGCACCTGGCCGTCGTGGCGCTCGATCAGCGCCGCGCCGAGCTTGACGAGCGACGTCGTCTTGTTCCGGAAGAACCCGGTCGGGACGAGCGTCCGCTCCAGCTCGGCCCGGTCGGCGGCGGCGTACGCGGCGGCGTCCGGATAGCGCGCGAACAGCTCCGGGGTGACCTCGTTGACCTTCTTGTCCGTGGTCTGCGCGGACAGGATGGTGGCCACGGTCAGCTCGAGCGGCGTACGGAAGTCCAGCTCGCAGTGCGCGTCCGGGTACAGCTCGGCCAGCTCGCGGTTCATGTGGCGCGCCCGGCGGGTCAGCCCCAGCGCGGTCTCGGCCCGGCGTCGCCGCGGGACCGCCTGGCTGCTCCGCTGGCTCACCTGAGGAGCGTACGTCGCAGCACCGACACGCCCCGGCCGCGCCGGGGGACGGGCCGAGTCGCGGGTGATCTGCCAGACTTGCCGTCATCATGGCCGGTCTGCTGGTGGTGTTCTTCCCGCTCGCGTTGTTGCTGTTCATGCTGTTCATGGAGCGGGTCGAGCAGCCGCTGCGCACCGGGGGCAGCGAGTCCGACGTCGAGGACTTCCTCGACAACGCGCGACCGGACGAGATGGACACCTTCGTCCGGTTCGGCCTGCGGCGCGCACTGGACAAGCTCCGACTGCGTCGCCGCTCGCACCTGTCCCCCCGCGGGAGCGAGACCTCCGACGGCGGAGCGTGACTACGCTCGGTCTGCCGGCCACCCCCTAGAATCCGCCCAACCAGGCCAAATCGCGCGTGGACTGCCTTCGGAGGACGACATGGACGAGGCCCTCGCCCGGTCCGGCCTGCTGCAGGGGGTCAGCCCCGCGGCCGCCGGCGCCGCCGCGGAGGCGTTCGAGACGCTGGAATTCAACCGAGGCAGCACGATCTTCAACGAGGGCGACCCGGGAGAGAGCCTCTACGTCGTCCTCGCCGGCAAGGTCAAGATCGGGCGCCGGGCCTCCGACGGCCGGGAGAACATGCTGGCCGTCATGGGTCCGAGCGACCAGTTCGGCGAGCTGTCGATGTTCGACCCGGGCCCGCGGACCGCGACCGCGACGGCGTTGACCGATGTGCGGCTGGCCCGGATGCACAAGACGGCCCTGCGACCGTGGATCACCGATCACCCGGAGATCGCCGAGCAGCTGCTGCGGGTGCTGGCTCGGCGGCTGCGGCGCACGAACAACATCGTCGCGGATCTGATCTTCACCGATGTCCCCGGCCGGGTGGCCAAGTCGCTGCTGCAGATGGCCAGCCGCTTCGGTACGACGGAGGGCCAGCACATCCGGGTCACCCACGACCTGACCCAGGAGGAGCTGGCGCAGCTCGTGGGCGCCTCCCGGGAGACGGTGAACAAGGCGCTGGCCGACTTCGCACATCGCGGGTGGCTGCGCCTGGAGGGCAAGACCGTCGTCCTGCTCGACCATGAACGATTGGCTCGTAGGGCTCGCTGAGCGATTGGCCCGCCGGGCTCGCTGACCCCCACGCTGGTGCTCTGGGCGGCCAGCTGGCCGCCGGTCAGCTCGGTCGAATGACTCGTAGCGCCGACTCACCTGAACCGTTGCCGGGGCGTCGCAGCCTCGCTCGCCGGCGAGCAACCCAGTCGGCGTCGAGGACGGCCTCGTACGCCGGCGCGGCCCGAGCTTCTGCTGGGACATCGCCCGACCAGGAAGGTCTACGCTGCGCACAATCACCGTCACGTCCTGGTCGGCAACGGCTGGCATCGCCTGGCTGTAGACGCCGATCCTGGCACGGACCCTGTCCGGCCAACCCGGCCCAGTCACCCTTGCCCGCCTCGATGTCGTACCCGTGCAGCTCGGCATCACGGGGCACGGGGTCGTAGCTACGGTGCGCTCGACGCACGATGCCATCGAGGCCGCAGTCAGATCGTTGGCCGCGTCGCCGGGAACCAGCAGGGCCGCGATGAAGTAGCGCTCCTTGGTGTAGCGCTCGTCCAGGTAGCTGAGGAGCACGGGATGACGCTAGCCCCGGGCACCGACATCTAGGCTGGCTGCGGTTGAGGGCAGCGGGTCAAGCGAACACGAAGTAGCGCAGCCAGAGGTAGGGCGCGCTGAGCGCCACGGTGATGAGCGCGACCACAGCGCCGTACTTGAAGAACTCCAGGAAGCTGATGTGATAGCCGTTGCGTTCGGCGATCCCGACCACGACCACGTTGGCGCTCGCACCGACGATCGTCGCGTTGCCACCGAGGTCGGCACCGAGGGCCAACGCCCACCACAGCACGTTGCCGGGGTTGCCGGTGTCCTCCGCCAGGGTGGCGACGAGCGGCGCCATCGTGGCGACGTACGGGATGTTGTCCACGATGCCCGACAGCACGGCGGACACTACGAGCAGCAGCATCGTGGCCAGCAGGAGGTTTCCCCCGGTGGCCTCGGTGACCAGCGTGGAGAGCGAGCCGATCACGCCGACCTCGATCAGCGCACCTACCATGATGAACAGGCCGGCGAAGAACGCCAGGGTGGGCAGCTCCACCTCGCCCAAATACTCCTTCGGCGAGAGTCCGGCGATCGCCACGAGCAGTCCGGCGCCGAGCAGCGCGATCACCGACACCTCGGTGTCCAGGGCGGAATGCAGCACGAAGCCGATCATGACCAGGAGCAACACCGCGCCGGCCTTGATCAGCAGTACCCGGTCCCGGATGGCGTCCTTCTCGTTCAGGCTCATCACCTGGGCGACCCGTGCCTCGTCGTACACGAATGCCTTGCGGAACAGGAACCGGCACATCCCGAGATACACGATCAGGAGCAGCACGACGATGGGGCCCATGTTGAACACAAAATCGTTGAACGACAGATCTGCCCGACTGGCGATGATGATGTTCGGAGGGTCGCCGATGAGCGTCGCGGCCCCGCCGATGTTGCAGGCCAGGATTTCGGCGATCAGGAACGGGACCGGCGGTACGCCGAGCCGCAGGCACACCAGCAGAGTTACCGGCGCCACGAGCAGCACGGTCGTGACGTTGTCCAGCAACGCCGAGGCCACCGCGGTGAGTACGACGAAGGTGACCATGACCCGGAACGGCTGCCCACGAGCCTTCTTGGCCGACCAGATCGCCAGGAACTCGAATACCCCCGTCTCCCGCAGAACCCCGACGATGATCATCATCCCGAGCAGCAGGAAGATGACGTTCCAGTCGATACCGGTCTCTTCGCTGAAGAAGGCTTCCTCGGCGCCGACCACTCCGGCGGCCAGCATGATCGCCGCACCGCCGAGGGCGGCCGCCACCCGGTGGATCCGTTCGGTGACAATCAGGACGTAGGCGCCGACGAACACGACGACCGCGAGAATCTCCACTTGGTCAGGCCGCCGGGAGGTAACGCTCGAGCAGGTCCGCGACGGTGACGCAGCCGAGCAGTCGACCTTCCTCGACCACGGCGACCAGGGGGCTGTGCGCGCGGGCCATCAGCGCCGCCACCTCCATCACCGTGTCCTCGCCCTTGACCACCGGTAGCTCGTACTCCTCCTTCGGCAGCAGATCTCGCACCCGGCGTCCGGCCAGTTCGGCGAACATCTCGTCAGCGGCCGCCTCGTCGATCACCCGGGCCAGTGCCTCGTCGTCCTGGACGTAGCGCGGGATGACGAAGCGCAGCACCTGCGAGCCGGGCAGGATCGTGTGTGGACTCCCGTCGCCGTGGCAGACAACGATGCCGGGCAGCTTGCGGTCGGCCATCAACCGCGCGGCGTCCAGTGCGTCGTCGTCCAGCCCGACGGCCGGAAACGGTACGGCGAGATCGCGAGCGCGCATCCCCCGACCCTAGCGGCGCAGGTAGTCCAGCTGGGCGCGGACGGACAGCTCGGCGGCGTCCCACACCGAGCGGTCGACGTCGGCGTACACGTCCTCGACGATCCTCCGTGCGGAGACGTCCGGGCCGAGCCGCCGCACGGCCGACTGCACCTGTGCCAGCCGCTGCTCCCGGTGCTCTAGGTACATCGCGGCCACGCCGGCGAGCGAGGGCAACTCCGGGCCGTGGCCGGGAAGCACGCGCCGCTCACCCAGCGCCGCCAGCCGGCGCAGCGAGGCCAGGTAGTCGGCCAGCACACCGCCCGGGTGGGCGACCACCGTCGTTCCCCGGCCGAGGATCGTGTCACCGGTCAGTACGGCGTCAGCCAGCAGCAGGCACACCGAGTCGCTCGTGTGGCCGGGCGTCGTGAGCACATCGAGGGTCAGGCCCGCGGCTTCGATCGACTCCCCACCGCGCAACCGCCCGCCACCGTGACAGTGCTCCACCTCGGCCGCGCGGGCCGGTGCACCGGTCAGCTCGTGCAGCCGCTGCGCCCCCTCGGTGTGGTCGTGGTGCCGGTGGGTGATCAGGATCAGCTCGACGCGCCCGGCGGCCACGATCGCCTCGAGGTGCTCGCCGTCGTCCGGTCCGGGGTCGACCACGACCAGCGCGTCGGACGCGCCGAGCAGCCAGGTGTTGGTTCCGTCCAGGGTCATCGGGCCCGGGTTGCGGGCCAGGAGCACGGCGGCGTACGGCGTGACCCGACGGACCTCGCCATACGCCGGATGCGCGAGCGTCATCGCGCGGCCCGGCCGCGACCCAGTCGAATGGGTGGGCGCATCCGGCTGCCGTCCGGCATCACCACGAACTCGCCGGTCTCGTCGTACTCCAGCCGAGGTTGCACCCGCTCCAGCCGACCCGGCGGCGCCGCCGCGAGCACGTCGGTGACCGAGCCGTGCCGCGCGACGTCGCGCAGGGTGTAGAGGGTCGGCGCGAGCATCGCCCGGTCGCCGCGGTCGTACTGCGCCAGCGCCTCGACCGGGGTGACCCACACCGCCTCGTCGGCCTCGCCGGACACGTCGCGGGCCTGCACCCCGACGGGCAGCGCGGCGACGAAGAAGCGGGTGTCGTAGCGCCGCGGTTCGTCCACCGGGGTGATCCAGTGCGCCCACGGGCGCAGCAGGTCCGCGCGCAGGGTCAGCTCCTGGGCCTCGAGCAGCCCGCCGAGGGACAGCTCGCGGGCCAGCAGCGCCTGCCGGCGGGCCTCCCACTCGACGTCGTCGGCCACCACCACGTCGCCGCCGGACGGCGAGGCCAGCAGGACGCCGGACTCCTCGAACGTCTCGCGGACCGCGGCGCAGACCAGCGCCCGGGCCAGCCGCTCGGTGCAGCCGAAGGACTCCGCCCACACCGCCGGTGACGGGCCGATCCAGCCGGGATGTACGTCGGCGTCGCGCGGGTCGACGCTGCCGCCGGGGTAGGCCGTCATGCCGCCGGCGAAGGGCATCCCGCGCACCCGACGCAGCAGGTAGACCTCGACCGGCCCGGGATCCGCGGCGCGGAGCAGGAGCACCGTGGCCGCGTCGCGCGGCACCGCGGGGGCCTCGGGCACGACGCCGATGCTAACGCCGACCCGCTGCTGATCAGCCGACCGGTGTGTTAGACAGGCTGCCCCCGAGCCCGAGGAGCGTCCATGGCCGAGCTGCGCCTCGGTGCGCTGTGCAGCACCCGCAAGGAGAACGAGCAGCGGCTGCCGATCCACCCCGAACACATCGAGCGGATCGATGCCGACCTGAGAGCCCGGATCTTCCTCGAGCAGGGTTACGGCACGAGCGTCGGCCGCGGGGACGACGAGCTGGCACCGCTGGTTGGAGGCCTGCTGCGCCGGGAGGAACTGCTCGAGCGCAGTGACATCGTGCTGCTGCCCAAGCCCCTGCCCGCGGACCTGGCCGAGCTGCCCGACGGCACGATCCTGTGGGGTTGGCCGCACTGCGTGCAGGACCGCGAGATCACCCAGATCGCGATCGACAAGAAGCTGACCCTGCTGGCCTTCGAGGCGATGAACCGCTGGGCCGACGACGGCTCCTTCGGCGTACACATCTTCCATCGCAACAACGAGATCGCCGGCTACGCCTCCGTCCTGCACGCGCTGCAGCTGTCCGGCATCACCGGCACCTACGGTCGCAAGCTGTCCGCCGCCGTGATCGGTTTCGGCGCCACGGGGCGTGGCGCGGTCATCGCGCTGGATGCCCTCGGCATACACGACATCCACGTGCTGACCCAGCGACCGATCGCGACCGTCACCGCACCGATCGACCCGATGGTCCTGGTCCAGTTCCGCCACGACGACAACGTCGCGGTCGTCGACGGCGTCGAGGTACCTGTGCCGGACTACCTGGCCAGGCACGACATCGTCGTGAACTGCGTTCTGCAGAACCCGGAGGACCCGATGATGTTCCTCGGCGAGGGCGACGTGGCCCGCTTCCGTCGCGGTGCCCTGATAGTCGACGTCTCCTGCGACGAGGCCATGGGCTTCCCGTTCGCCCGCCCGACGCCGTTCACCGCACCGACGTTCACCGCCGGCGACAGCGTCACCTACTACGGCGTCGACCACAGCCCGTCCCACCTCTGGAACTCTGCGACGTGGGAGATCAGCGAGGCCCTGCTGCCGTACCTGGGCACCGTGCTCGGCGGCCCGCAGGCGTGGGACGCCGACGAGACGATCCGCCGCTGCATCGAGATCCGGGAGGGCAGGGTGTGCAACGAGCAGATCCTGTCCTTCCAGAACCGGGCGCCGGAGTACCCGTACCCGCCGCGCTGAGACCTCACATTCGCGCCCCGGCCCGCGTCTACCGACCGTGAGCTGCCCGTCGTGAACAGCGTGCCGTTCGACGGCGTGGTCACCCGCCATGGGCCGACCGTGCTGCGGGTCTGTCGAGCCGTGCTCGGGCCGGTGGCCGCGGAGGACGCCTGGTCGGAGACGTTCCTGGCCGGGCTGCGGGCCTACCCCCAGTTGCCCGAGAACAGCAACGTCGAGGCCTGGCTCGTCACCATCGCCCATCGCAAGGCAATCGACGCAGTGCGAGCCGCCGCCCGCCGGCCGGTGCCGGTCGCCGAACCCGACCTCGGCGCCGACCCGAGGCCGACCGTCGAGCCCGAGTCGACGTTATGGGACGCCGTGCGTGCCCTGCCGGACAAACAGCGACTGTGCGTCGCCTACCACTACCTGGGCGGACTCCCGTACGACGAGATCGCCGCCATCGTCGGCGGTACGGCGGCGGCCGCCCGTCGGGCCGCGGCCGATGGCGTCGCCACGCTGCGGCGCACCTACCCCCGAGGAGACACCGCATGAGCGCCACCGAAGACCTGCTGACCGCCCTGCCGAGCGATCCCGCCGCCGAGCGTCGGCTGCGCGACCGGCTCGTGGCCGAGGCCGAGCGGACGGGCCTGCTGGACGTGGCCTACCGCAACATCGACAGCCCGGTCGGACCGCTGCTGCTGGCCGCGTCCGAGGCCGGCCTGCTCAAGGTGGCCTTCGCCGCCGTGGAGGACCGCGACCAGGTGCTGGCCAGCTTGGCCGCGCGGATCAGTCCGCGGCTGCTGCACGCGCCGGCCCGGCTGGACGGGGCGGCCCGCGAGCTCGGGGAGTACTTCGCCGGCCACCGGACCGCCTTCGAGCTGCCGTTGGACCTCCGGCTGGCGCACGGCTTCCGGCGTACCGTCCTCGACCACCTGCGCCGGGTCGACTACGGAAGCACCACGACGTACGCCGCGCTGGCCGCGCAGGCCGGCAGCCCGCGCGCGGTCCGCGCGACCGGCTCGGCCTGCGCGACGAACCCGCTGCCCTTGGTCGTGCCCTGCCACCGGGTTCTGCGCAGCGACGGAACGGTAGGCCAGTACGCCGGCGGCGCCGAGGTCAAGCAGGCGCTGCTCCGCCTGGAGTCCTCGACGATGGTCACCTGATCAAAGTTGCAGACCCGAGGTCACGGCACGCCGGTCGTGCGCTCGCAGCCCGCCGCGGCGTCGGTGCCGGCGCCGCCCTCGCAGCGGTCCTGCCCCGGCCCGCCGAGCAGCTTGTCGCTGCCGGTACCGCCGACGACGATGTCATTGCCGGGACCGCCGGAGACCCGGTCGTGGCCGTTCTGGCCGCGTAGTTGGTCATCGCCGGGCCCGCCCAACAGCACGTCGTTGCCGCCGCCACCCACGAGAACGTCGTTGCCGCCGTTGCCGCAGATGACGTCCGCCCCCGCCGTACCGACGAGCCGGTCAGCTCCCGCGGTGCCGTTCATCGTGCAGCGGCGCGGCGGCACGGTCGACCCGGTGTTCAGGGCGATGCTCACGCCGTTCGGCGCGGCCGCGAGAGCAGCGGGAGGCCCGGCTGCGGCGAAGCCGCTAGCGGTTGTGTTCGGCACGGCGACGTCGAGCAGTCCGTCGCCGTTGAAGTCGGCCAGCTGCAGGTCGAACAGATCGGTGTTGACGCCGTAGTGGAGGGCATTCTGCTGGAACGAGCCACCGCCATTGTTGAACCAGACGCCGATGTCGTAGCCGCTGGAGTTTGCCACCACGACATCGGGCCGGCCGTCGCTGTCGATGTCACCGATGTCCACGGCGATGGCGTTGCGCAGTCCCGAGATCTCCTCGCCGGGCAGCTGGTCGGAGTCGAACGCCGTGCCAGGTCCATCGTTGATGAACACGGTCGCCGAATCCTCGGTGTCTACGGTGGCCAGGTCGATGTCACCGTCGGCGTCGAGGTCGGCCGCTGCCACCTCGAGGTGGCTGGTCCCGGTGTCGATCTCGACGTGGGGGGCGAAGGTGCCGTCACCGTTGTTCAGGGACACCGCGATGTCGCCGCCGTTGCCCGTCGAGTGAGCGGTCACGAGGTCGTTCAGGCCGTCGCCGTCCATGTCCGCGCCGATGGGCATCCGCGGGATCGCCTCGGTCTGCACCTCGAAGGCGGCGCCGAACGTCCCGTCGGCGTCGCCGTCCATGTCCGAGGCGGTGACCTGTCCAGGCCCGCAGTCCGTGACGTTCAGCAGGATCGGCGCCGAGAACGTCCCGTCACCGTTGCTGAACGCCGCACCCGCGTCATCGAAGCGGAAGCCGAACAGCTGCCACACCAGGTCGTCGTCGCCGTCGGAGTCGAAGTCGGCCGCGTCGATACTGGAAGGCGACCCACCGGAGGCGATCGTCGGGCCGTCGACCATCGTCCCCGTCCCGTCGTTGAGCAGGACCTGGATGTCTCCGCCCGTACCGGTGTCAGTCGTGGCCGCGATGTCGGTGTCGCCGTCTCCGTCCAGGTCACCGGTCGCGATCTTGAACGGCGGCGCGAAGAACACGTTCTGCGGCGGGATCGGGAAGACGCCGCCGGTCCCTCCGGGGTGGATGATGCCGAGGCTGCTGCCACGGTTGGCTGCGGCCAGGTCGTTCACGCCGTCGCGCGTGAAGTCGGCGACGGCCAGACCGGTCGGTTGCTGGCTGGAGTCGAGTAGCTCGGCCGTGAACGTGCCCCCGCCCGAGTTGCGGAAGACCGTGATGTCACCGGCCTGGCTGGAGCCGAAGGTCGCGCTGACCACGTCGAGATCGCCGTCCGGCTCCAAGTCGATGACCTCGAGGTCACCAGAGCTGAAGCCGCCGGTGTTGTTCGTCTCCGGGGTGTACCGGCCGGTGCCGTCGTTGAAGAGGAAGAAGTGCGTGTCGGTGCTCAGCCCCCCGAGGGCAAGGTCCTCGTCGCCGTCGCCGTCGAGGTCTCCGTCGGCCAGTTTCGGATTGCCCAGTTGCTGGTTGATCTCCTGCGGTGCGGCCGGGACCAGTGTTCCGTTGCCGCCGTTCACCAACGGGTAGATCGCCAGCTCCACCGAGGAGAACCCGCTGGCCGCCGCCACGACGTCGACGTCGTCGTCTCCGTCGATGTCGGAGGTCACGATCCCCAGCGGGCGGTCTCCTACCGGGTAGCGAACTTCCGGCGCGAACGTCGCGTCGCCGTTGTTGAGCAGCACGCTGACGGTGCCCGTCTGGGTCCAGTAGTTCGTCAGGGCGAGGTCCGGGTCTCCGTCGGCGTCCAAGTCGCCCACCGCTACCCCCATGGGCCCTTCTCCCCCGACGGCCGTGGTGTGGGTGAAGTCGCCGGTGCCGTCGCCGAGGTAGAGGTCGACGATGTCGTTGCACAGACAGTTGCCTTCGGCCACCATGGCCACGTCCAGGTGGCCGTCGCCGTCGAAGTCGGCGACCACCCCGTCGGTGGCGCTGTCGGCGGACGTGGGGAAGTTGCGAGGGTCGCTCATGGTCCCGTCGCCGAGGTTCAGCGTGACGCTGAGCGTGTTGTTGAAGAAGTCGTTGCGCACCCAGGCGACATCGGGTGCGCCGTCAGCGTTGAAGTCGCCGGCCAGCGCCTCCACCGGGAAGCGTCCGACCTGATACCCGGCCCAGGTGTCGAAGCGCCCCGCGTCGCCCACCTCCGCCGCCGCCGCTCCGGGCGCCGGCCCGCCGACGACCACACCCGCTGCAACAACCGCCGCCACCGCGACGCCCGCCATCGTCGTTCTCATTTCGCCACCCCTGGTTACGCCGCTCTGTCGGTCGGTACACGATGGAAGCCCATCCCCGGTTCATCCGCATCTGGAGGAGATCTTGAGCAACGAGCGCGAGAGCGACGTCGACACCGACGAGGCCCTAGCCAACGCCCGCGAGACCGGCGGGGGGGACCACGACGAGGGGGACGCCGAGGCGACAACGGGCACCGGCCAGAACGAGGAGTTCGTCGGGCGCGTGGCCGGCCAGGACGAGGGGTACGCCGGGGAGACCGGGGCCGAGGCACGGAGTAATTCCCCGGGGGGCTAGAACCCCCCGGACCCCCCGCTCCAGGGGGCGCCGCCCCCCGGATGCCCCCCGCCGGGGGCGCTGCCCCGGGAACAGCTGTCCCAGGCCATCTCCGGCGGGGTGCGGCCGAGCAGCAAGGCGGCGTACGTCGCCCGGGCCGCCTCCTCCAGGTTCAGCGCCCGCGTCGCCGCCAGCGCGATGTCCGGCCCGAGCACCGAACAGCCGTGCTGGCGCAGGACCAGGCAGTTCGTGCCGTCGGCGCAAGCCGCCGCCGCGGCGTCGGCGAGCGCAGAGGTGCCCGGCGGGTGGAACGGGACGCTGCGGACGCTGCGGACGTAGGCAGCGTGGTCGGTGGTGAGCAGCCGGATCGGCTCGTCGAGGGCGTCCAACAGCACACTGGTCTGCGGGTGCAGGTGGATGACGGCCTGTACGTCGGGCCGGACGCGGTACGTGGCCAGGTGCAGCGCCACCTCGGTGCTCGGCATCGGAGCGCCGTCGAGGGCCGCCCCGTCGGCGACCCGGACCAGGGAGTACGCCGCCGCGGTCAGCTCGTCGAGCCGGGTTCCCGCCGCGGTCACCCAGCAGGCGTCCCCCACCCGGGCCGACAGGTTGCCGCCGGACCCGACCACGAGCCCGGCGGCCACGAACCGCCGGCCCGCCTCGGACAGCTGCTCGCGGGGATCCACCCCGCCGACGCTACCGGCGATCATGACCAACAGTGGCCGGACTTGTCCGGTTTGATCCGACTTGACGCGCCCCGAGCGTCATGATCGCCGGGGAAGGGAGGCGCAGAGTCAGGACAGCGCGATCAAGGCCCCGAGGACGAATCCGACGGCGGCCAGCCAGACCAGGGTCGGCAGTGCGCGGGGCATCAGCTCCCCTCAGCTCGTTTAGACGTCGTCACCGCGTACCTCGACCGCCACCGGCGGCAGCGGACGCCCAGCCGGACCGGCCACGGGCGCCCCGGTGGCCAGGTCGAAGCGGCTCAAGTGACACGGGCAGACGATCAGCCCGTCCTCGATCGAGGCCACCGTGCAGCCCTGGTGCGTGCAGGTCGCGGAGAAGGCGCCTACCTCGTCGGACTCGCCGCGGGTCAGCACGACCTTGGCCTCGGCCACGATGAGCCCCCCACCGGCCGGGATGTCGCGCAACGCGGCCAGCCGGGTGCCGGTTCCCTCGTCGCTGCCGTAGCCGTTAGCCGCCGCGGTCGCCGGCTTGGTCCCGGTCGCGTCGCTGGACGCGGCCACGACGTACCCGACCACGCCGGCCCCGGCGGTGATCGCACCACCGCGCAGCAGTGAGCGCCGGCTCAGCCCTTCGGACACGGCGGCCTCCTCAGGTCAGCGGTACGCCCGAGCGGGTGAAGAACCACAGCGCTGCGGTGATCCACAGCAGCGCGAGTCCGGCCAGCACGGTGCCGCCGAGGACCGGCAGCGCCCAGCCGGGCAACGCGCGCGAGCGCAGGGCGAGCATCACCGGTGCGCGGGAGCGAGCCAGGCCGGGGCGGTCCCGCCCACGCCCGGCAGCCGGCCCCACATCCACAGCGCGGAACCGAGCTGCACGAGCAGCAGCACGGTGGCGGCGGTGGTCAACCAGGCCTTCATCAGCGGCCGGGTTAGCCGGCTCGTGCAGTCCGCCGTACAGCCCGAGGGAGAGCGCAACGACGGCGCCGAGGAGCAGGACGGCCGTCAGACCGACTCTCGGTGCGGTCGTCGGCTCGGTCATGCTCATGGCCGCGCGCCCGGTCCAGCCCCGTACTGCGCTCACTGTCGGGCCGGAGGCGCTCCGGCGCAAGGGTGTTGGGCCGGGACTCAGCGGCGGCGCAGCAGGGCGGCGTACAGGGTCAGCCCCGGCCCGAACGCGGTCATCACGACGTAGCCGCCCGGCGAGACGGCGGGCGTCACCTCGGCCAGGGCGAGCAGCACCGTGGCCGACGAGCAGTTGCCGTGCTCGGCGAGCACCCGCCGCGAGTCCGCCAGCGCGTCCGCGGGCAACGCGAGGCGCTGCGTCACCACGTCCAGGATCCGCGGGCCGCCGGGGTGTACCGCCCAGCCGGCGACATCGGAGGGGACCAGGCCGTGCCGGGCCAGTAGCCCGCCGATCACCGGCTCGACGTGTCTGGCCAGCACGTCGGGGACCCGCGGTGACAGGCCCATCCGGAACCCGAGATCGGTCACGTCCCAGGTCATGTGGTCCGCGGTGGAGGCATCGGTGCACGCCTCGACGTCGAGCAACTCGAGCCCGTCGTCGACGTCCGGCCGGAGCACGACCGCGGCGGCCGCGTCGCTGAACAGGGCGTGGCTGACCATCTGGCCGATGTCGTCGGTGGCCGGCTGGAGGTGCAGGCTGGTCAGTTCCAGGCAGAGCAGCAAGGCAGGGCGCGAGCGGGCCGTCACGTAGTCCGCGGTCGAGGCCAGGGCCGGGAGCGCCGCGTAGCAGCCCATGTGGCCGACGAACAGTCGCTGCAGGTCGGTGGCCATCCCGAGGTCGCGGGCCAGCCGGATGTCCACCCCTGGGGTGGCGTAGCCGGTGCACGAAGCCACGGTCAGCAGGCCGATATCACTGGCCCGGAGGCCCGCATCGGCCAGCGCCTGGGCAGCAGCCTGCTTGGCCAGCGGCATCGCCTCGGCGGCGTACCGGTCCATCCGCGCCCCGGTGCTCCAGCCGGACACGTCCTCGTCCAGCGGGTTGGCCACGGCGTGCCGTGTGGTCACCCCGGCTGCGGCGAACAGCCGTCGGGCCGTCGCCCGGTGGCCGTAGTGCGAGGCGAAGAATCCGTCCCAGAGCGCCTGCTGGCCGACCCCGGGCGGTACGGCGTAGCGCACGCCGGTCAGGACTGCTACCACCGGGCGACCTCGGTGGCGCTGTCCGGGTCCAGCCCCAGGGCCGCCATTCCCAGCCAGTCCGCGCACACGTCGCTGGTGGCCGGCTGCAGCGACCCGCAGCGAGCATCGCGGAAAATCCGTTCCAGGGGGTTGCCGCGCCGGGACGCCGACGTACCGGCTGCCTCCAGCATCGAGGCGGCCACGTCCATCGCGGTCTGCCCGGCCAGCAGCTTCGCCCGCCAGACCCAGCGGTTCGTGTCCGGCTCGCCCGGTGCGCTGTCGATCCGACCGGCCGCCTCCAGCACGGCGAGGCGGGCGGCGGCGACCGCGGCGTCGGCCCGACCTATCCGCGCTCGTACGGCGGGCAGCCGTTGCAATCCCCGGCCGGACAGATGCTCGACCGCCGCGTCGATGGCGGACTGCGCGACACCGACGTAGACCGCGGCGTACGACGCGACGAGCCACTGCGGCATCACCTGGGCCAGCATCAGCACGAGCCCCTCCATGCCGCCGAGCAGTCGGTCCTCGGGCACGGTGACGTCCAGGTGCAGGTCGTTGCTGCCGGTAGCCCGCATGCCGAGGGAGTCCCACGTCTGCTCGACGGTCAGGCCCGCCCCGGCCGGCACCAGGAAGTGCGAGAGCACCGGCGGGTCAGAGCCCTCCCGGCGGGCCGCGACCAGGTAGCCGTCGGCGTGCCCGGCCCCGGACACGAACGTCTTGGACCCGGTGATGTGGAAGCCGTCCTCGACCTCGCGGTAGGACGTGGTCAGCGCCGACAGCCGGCTGCCCACGCCCCGCTCGCTCATCGCCACCGCGTAGAGGGCGCCCTTCGCGGCGGCTTCGAGGACCTGGTCTCGCAGGGCGAAGTACGACTCCGGTACGCCGAGGGCGCGGGCCATCTCGTCCGGCGTGCCGGCCAGGGCGCCGGTCACCGAGGCGTGCATGTTGAAGATCAGCGCGGTGGCGCCGTTGCCCGCGGCCAGGACCATCGCCACCTCGGCGTAGTCCTGGAAGCCGGCGCCGGCCCCACCGAGCCGGGTCGGGACCATCAGGCCGAGCAGGCCGGCCGCCCGCAGGTCGGCAAAGTCCGCCGCGGGATAGGCGCCATCCCGGTCGTGTGCAGCTGCCCGCTCAGCGAGCCGGGGCGCCAGGTGGTGTGCGGCGGCGACGGCCTCGGCCGGGTCGGTGGGCGGGTCGGTCGCGGTCATCGCGGCTCCTTGTACTTGCGGCGCTTGGTTCCGTACGCCTGGAACAGGACGGCGGTCGGTCGGGTAGCCACCAGCGGCACCCGGTCGCCACGTCGGGCCAGCAGCCGCAGGATTCCCAGCACCGAGGGGCGCAGGCCGCGCAGCGTCAGCGGTACGCCGTGCGCCGCGGCCAGCCTTCGTAGCTCGTCGCGGTTGACGAACAGCGTCGGGTCGTGGATGCCCTTGGGTGCTCCGCCGGGGATCCGCTCGGCGATGTGCACGGCGAGCAGCCGGGCCAGCGCGGTGTCGGCCAGCGTGTCGATCACGAGGCGGCCGCCGGGTCGGAGGATGCGGCATGCCTCGGCGACCGCACCGGGCAGGTCGGTGACGTGCTCCAGGATCTCCCCGGCGACGACCACGTCGGCTGTGTGGTCGGGCAACGGCAGGGCGAGGACGTCGGCACGCACGGTCTGCACGCCGTGCTCGGCGGCCTGCCGCAGCGCGGAGAGCGTGATGTCCAGGCCGATGTGGTGGTAGCCGTGGTCTGCCACGTGCGGGGCGAGCAGGCCGCCGCCGCAGGCCAGGTCGACCAGGACCGCTCCGGGTCTGCTCGCTCGGGGGATCAGCCTGGCCCGCCCCTCGGCGATGGCGTGCAGCAGCGCGAACGGCCCTTGCGGGTTCCACCAGTGCTGCACCAGGTCGTCGTACTGGCGCGGATCGTTCCGCGGTCGGCTCAGCCGATCGCTCGTTCGGACCAGCAGGGGCACCCACCCAGCCTTACACAGCGGGCGGGACGGCCGGTCACTCGCAGGCGATGCCGTCACCGTCTCCGTCGAGATCCGGTGAGTACCCCGGGTCGCCCCGGTAGAGCGGGGCGTCACCGGCGGCCCGGGCGTCGGCGCAGTTGCGGTAGGGCCGGTTCGCCGGTGGTGAGCCCGGTGGCCCGGCGCTGGTCGGTCCCGACGTCGGGTCGACCGTCGGGAGCGGAGGCCGCTCGGACTCCGGTAAGACCTGACCGGGGCAGCCGGCGAGAATTCGCTCCATGGCGTCCCGCTCGGCCGCGGCGACCCAGAGCAGGTAACGGCTCTTCACGGCGATCTGCGTAGCGACGTAGGTGCAGCGGTAGCTCCGATCCGGCGGCAGCCACGTTGCGGCGTCCCCGTCTCCCTTCTGCCGATTCAGGGAGGCGGCGACCGCAACCAGGTTCATCGGGTCGTTGGCGAACTGGATGCGGGTGGCCAGATCCAGCTGCTGGGCGCCCTTCTGCCAGGCATCGCCCAGGGCCACCACGTGGTCGATGTCGATCGCGGTCGCCGACGGATCGTCCGGCGCGAACCGCTCGGTTCGCCCGCTGTAGAGATCCAGCAGCGTGCCGGACACAGCCGCGCAGCTGGCATCGAACACCGCACTCTGTAGCACGCGGGCGAGCACGTCGTTGCGCGTGTCGCACCCGTTCTGGTCGATGTCCAGCCAGGGCGTGCCGAACTCTTCTCGGTCGTACCCCGTCTTCGGTGCCCGGCCCTTGACCGGCAGGCCCGCAAGGGCGGCCAGTGCTTCGCTCCTGGGTCGGGCCGAAGTCGTGGTCGCGCCCATTGTCGTGGCCGCCCCCGTTGTCGTGGCCGGCGCGGCGGAGGCGACCCTCGAACGGTCCGGCGCCGTGGCATCGGTTCGCCCCTGCGCCCCATCGCACCCGACCAGACCGAGCCCGACGACAGCCGCAGCCGCCCAGCGGCGAGCACCCACCCCCGGATCAACTCCCCGTTCGGCGAACGACCCAGCGCCCGCTCGAGGCGTAAGGAAAGCACGCGCCGCTACCGACACGCTGCCGGACGCACCGACAGCCACGGCCAGAGCGCCGGGATACGGTCACGCCATGGGAGCACCGGCGTCCGAGCGCTGGTGGCGTCGTGGCCGGGACCAGGCGCAGGCTCAGGCCCGGGAGGCGGCCGGGCGGGCCGCACCGCTGCTGATCGACATCGACCGGCTGCAGACCGAGGCCGCCGACGGCGTACGCATGGTCGAGGCAGTGGACCCGGGCCCCCAGGCCCGCCGGATCTCTGCCGACTGGGCCCCGGTCCAGGAGCAGGCCCACCAGGCGGTGGCGGCGTACATGACCGCCGTGGGCGCCGCCGATCTCAGCACCGACCTCGAGGAACCGGTGGCCCGGCACGCGGCCCAGGCCTTCCACGCCGCGTCGGACCAGATGGGGCGTGCGATCGTGGCCATCCAGCGGTTCCTGCAGGCCGCCGGCCGCCCGCTGCAGCAGGCGCGCTCGGCGCACGCGGCGGTACCCGAACGGCTGCAAGCCGCGCGGGTAGCGCTGACCACGGCGACGCACGCGATCGAGAAGGCGCACCAAGCCGGCTTCCAGGCCCGGGAGGCGACTGACCTCGTCGAGCAGGCCGCGATGGTGCTGCGCGAACTCGACCCCGGGGCCGAGCGGCTGGGAATGCAGCGGATGCTCGACGGCGCCGCTCGGGTCATCGAGCTGAGCACCGAAGCCGACGTCGACGCCGAGTCGCTGCCCGGCCGGGCCGACGACCTGGCCCGCAAGCTGACCGCCGCCCGAACCTTCCTGCAGGTCACCGAGTCCCACCTGTCCGGCGTACCGGAGGCGCTGAGCGAGCTGCGGCGGTCCTACGTCTACCCCTCCTTCGCCGACGTGGAGTCCACGCCACAGCGCGCCGAACAGGCGCTGGCCACCGCCCGTGAACACCTGGCGCGCGCCGAGCAACTAGCCACCCCGCAGGAGCAGCGGTGGGGCGAGGCCCAGCAGGCGATCACGGCGGCCCGGGAGTCGATCGACAGCGGGGCGAAGCTGGCGCAGTCCGCCGCCCACCGGCTCAAGGCCCTGCAGGCGGCGCAGGAGGATCCCGCGCAGGCGCTGGCCCAGGCCCGCCGGGTGGTCCGCGACGCCCAGCGCTTCCTGCTGGCCGGCTCGGAGCCGCCGGCCCGCCACCTGGTCTCCCGGCTGGATTCGCTGGGGGTGCAATTGGACAGCGCGCCGGACCGGCTGGCCGCCCGCAACCGACCCGACTTCTGGGCCTACCTCACCGAGCTGGCCGGCGTGACGAACGCCGTGCGTGCGGCGGTCGAGGAGATCCGTCAGGCGCGGGCGAGGTAGGTATCAGCCTGCTCGGCGAGCCAGCCCAGCAGTTCCTCCCCGGCCCGTACGCCGGAGGCCGCGGTGACGTGCAGGCCGGGCCGCGTCCAGTCGAGCAACTCCAGTTCCCCGTGCCTGGGACGGACGGCCTGGTCGGCCCAGCGCAGCAGGTCGGTGTCCAGCAGCGAGTCCCCTGCCGCGAGGACCACGGTCGAACCCAACCTCTCGGCCAGTTCCGTGGCGGCGGCGGACTTGGTCAGCTCCCGCGGGACGAAGTAGAGCTTGCGGCCCTGCAGGGACACCGTCCACCCGCGGGCGGCGGTCCAGTCGGCGAGTTCGGCCAGCAGCCCCTCGGGCAGCGCCGCCCGGTCGACGATGCCGTAGCAGAACAGGTCCTCGGCGATCCGCTGCCGCAGTAGCCAGGGCTCGTGCTCAGGCACGCACAGCTTGGCGTGCACTTCGGCCAGGGGGGCACTCTGGCGCAGCCGGGCGCGGACGACCCGCTGCCACGACGGGTCGCTCGCACCGTCGAGGAGCAGATGCCCGCCGTTCGCGGCGATCGCGTAGCCCGGCGCCACACCGGGCAGCCGGACCCGGTCGAGCTGTTCACGGGTCCGCGTCGTACACGGAACGAACTCAGACTCCTGACGCAACGTCGCCAGGTGTGCCGCCGCCTGGTCGGTGATGAACGAGACGTCGCGGCCCAGGTGCTGCTCGACGCAGCACAGCGCCGGTGGGTCATCGCCGACCGCCGCAAGGCTGTAGATCAGCGTGCGATCCAGGTCACACACGACCAACGGCCGGGTCACGATCGCCGGAACCCGGGCTGGATCAGGCCGACGCACGAGTAGGGCAAGTCCTGGACCGGCTCGACCGGCACGCCCCGTTCGGCGGCGAGCAGCAGGACATGCTCGATGTCGGCCTCCGAGCCGGTACGGGCCAGGATCTTCCACGGCACCCGGCGCAGCAGCACCCTCGTGGTCTCGCCCACGCCCGGCTTGACCAGGTTCACCTCGCCGATGCCGTACGCCGCGCTGATCCGCTCGATCGCCGCCCAACCGGCCCACGACGGCGGCGCGGCGTCCAGGCCCGGCAGCACGGGCAGCTCGCCCACGCCATCGAACCGGGCGGTGATCGCGTCCAGGAAGGCGACCGACACGTCCGCCGCCGCCAGGTCGGAGTAGAACTTCGCGCCGTGGAACTCCCCCGGCGCGATCAGCTCGTCGTTCAGGACGGTCCGGCTGACCAGCCCGGAGACGGTGGAGTTCAGGCAGGCCGAGGGGATCAGGAAGTCGTCGCGGGTGCCGTAGGTGCGCACGCAGTGCCCGGGGTCCGCGAGCACCGCCAGTTCGGGGTCGAAGCGGTGACCGGTCGCCCCCGCGTGCTCGTCCAGCGCCGCGGTCAACTCGCGGACGATCGCCCCCTTGCCCGTCCAGCCGTCGACGAACACCACGTCGGCCGGGTCGTGGTGCGCGGCCAGCCAGCGCAGCGCGACGGTGTCGACGCCGCGGCCGCGGACGATCGACAGGGCGTAGTGCGGTACGTCGAGGCCGTGCCGCCGCTGCGCCCAGCGCCGCATCAGGACTCCGATCGGCGTACCGGCCCGGGCCAGCGAGACCAGGACCGGCCGCGCCCGCCGACGGAGCACCCGTTCGGTCACGACGCCCAGAGCCACGGCGACCCGGCCGGCTGCGGCGGCCAGGGCCTTGTCGTAGAGGGCGCGGTACGCCATCGACGGTTCGTACTCGATCGGCAGTGACTCGGCGTAGTGCCCTCGTCCGGCCTGGATCGCCTCCTCGCGCTCCTCGGTCGGCGCCTCGAGGGTGACCGACGACAGGTCCTGCAGCAGCCAGCCGACCTCTGGTGCGGCGTACGACCCGAAGGCGGGGCCGCGCAACGGGGCCGGTAACGGGCCCGGACGGTACGCCGGCACCGGTACGACGACCACCCGGTCACAGCATCCGTCGAGGGCCTGGACCACCGGGGCCGGGTCCTCGTCGGTGACCAGGACGACGGTGTCGAAGCGCCGGGCCGGATCCAAACCGGGCGCCACGTTATAGGCGAAGCGTGGTCCGCCGTCGGCCGGTGAACCGAAGGCGATCCGGGTCCGCAGGGGGTAGCCGGGATCGTCGACCACGTGCGCCGGGGAGCGGGTCGTGGAGGAGGAGCTGATCTCGGCCGTGGTCAGCTCGGCCACGGCCGCCGCCAGCCGTACCGGCACGTAGAGCAGTTCCTCGGTGCCCAGGACGAGCACCCGTGGACCGGACAGCGCCGCGGTCACGGCCTCGGCGAGCGTCGGCAGCCGGCGGTCCAGGACGTCGCTGTCGGCCGGCCGCCAGCCGTGCCGAGCCCCGTCGCGCAGGCCACGCGGCCAGCAGTCAGAAAGCACGACGACCTCCGGTCGCGCGCCGAGGACCGGGTGCGGCTCGGGGGGAACCGGCGGCGCGGCGGGCGGGAGGGCGACCGCGCCGGTGGCCAGCGCGACGACCTCGATCGGGCAGCCCAGCTCGCCGGCCAGCCGGTCCAGCTCGGCCCGATCCTCGGCACTGCGCAGGTCGACCAGGGTGGCCACGACGTACCGCTCCCGACCGGGTAGCGCCCGGATCGTGTTGCGGACCGTCCGTCCCGTGCTCAGCTCGTCGTCCACGAGGACCATCGGTCCGGGGGCGGCGAGCAGGCCAGAATCCTCGGGCAGCAGGAGGTGCCCGGTGGCGTGGCTGTGCTCCTCCTCGAACCCGGCCGCCGCGGCGACCCCGGGCACGGCGCGGCGGGTGGAGTGCAGGTACGTGCAGCCCGGCAGCGCATCGGCGACCGCGTGGCCCAGCCCGGTCGCGGTCTCCGCGTACCCGATCACGACCACGCCCCGAGCCGGCGACCCGAGACGTTCGGCGACGAGACTTCCGAGCGAGTGGCCGGTGGACAGCACCACCCGCGGATCGGCCGGTACGTGTTTGCCCAAGACTGTGGAGACGAGCAGTTGGCTGCGTCGGGCGTTGTGCCGCAAGGCGATGCCGAGCAGGTCCCGTGGCCGCAGTCCGACCGGCGACAGGCCGCTGTGCAGTTCGATCGGCCAGCGGTCACTGACCCACCGGCCGGCCCAGATCGGAGCGTCCCCGCCCGGTGGCGTCGCGCTCCCGGCCGAGTCGGACAGGAGCGTCAAGCGGCACCGAGGTCGAGCAGGTCGACCATGCTCACCCCGGCCCGGGTCACTCCGAACACCCGCGACCGCAGGAGGGTGCGGTGGGCCCACGCGCGGTGCGGCTTCACCTCGTTCATCTTGTTGTTGTAGTGCGACCGGCGGACCCCACCCTGGGCAGCCGCGGGATCCAGGATGTCCTTCGCATCGGCGTACTCCTCAGCGGTCACCGCGAGCAGCGCGTGCACTGCATGCACGTGACTCGGATGGATCACGGTCTTGCCGGTCATCCCGTTGGCCTTGTCCAGGACGATCTCGCGGATCAGCCCGTCCAGGTCGTGGGCCAGCAGGTCCGAGCGCAGGCGGAGCACCTCCTGCTCGGCGAAGGGGGTTGTCCGCAGCAGGGGCTTGAACAGCCGGGGGTGCCCGGAGAAGTACTCCCACACGGGTCCGGTGACGACGAAGCCCGTACCGTCGGCCCGACCCAACATGCCGACGATGTCGGCCAGGACGCCGGCGATCGGGTGCAGGTCGTAGATCGACAGCTCCCGGTCGCGGCGCAACCCGAGGACGCCACACAGGTCCGTCGCACCGACGCGGACGGCCAGCACGCGTTCCCGGTGCGCCTGCAGCAGCCGGGCGATGTCGTGCAACACCTCGGTGCGGGTCTCCTGGTGGACCACCTCCGGTGACTCGATCACCGGCATGACGAGCAACTTCTCGGCGATCGGACCGCGGATCGCGGTCAAGGTGTCGAGGTACTTGCGGCCCACGGGTGCGGTGAACTTGGGCAGGACGAACCCGGTGAGCACCTCGGCGGCAGGGCCCAGCCGGGTGAGCAGGGCGGGGATCTGGTCGGGCATCCGGACGCGGACGAACAGCTGGCTGTCTCCGCCACCGGCCTCGGCGTAGCGCCGCAGCTGGACGACCAGATTGGCCTCGGCGGCTTCGAGCTGGTCGTCCGCGACCGCGTCCTCCAGGCACAGGACGTGACTGCAGACACCCTGGGCGGCCAGCTTGGCGATGTCCCCGGCCAGCGCCGGCCGGTCCGCCGGTGAGTAGAGGGTCGCCCCGAGGGCGACGGCGCGCAGCTCGCGATCGGAGTCGCGGGAGACCACCTCGGGGACGCGCTGGAACAGCCGCTGTCGAGCCGCGGGTTCCAGATGGGCGAAGTGCTGCACCGGCCAACGCTAACCGACCTTCGCCTGTCAGGCCGAGGACGGGATGAACTGTGGATGACGCCACGGCTGACAGAATTCGCCGCATGAGTACCAGGCTGGCCAAGGGCGCGAACATCCCGTTGACCGCGAGCCGGGTCCGCGCGGTCCTGGCCTGGTCCGGAGCGGCCGACGCCGACGCCTCGGCCCTCCTGCTCACCGCCGCTGGCCGGGTCCGCTCCGATGCCGACTTCGTGTTCTACAACCAGCCCACCGGAGCCGACGGCGCCGTCGCGCACCGCGGCAAGCAGCAGGTGGCGGGCGGGGTGGAGGACGCGCTGGCCGTCGACCTCGGCGCGCTGCCGCCGGACATCGAACGGGTGGTGATCGCCGCGAGCGTGGACGGCCTCACCTTCGGTCAGGTCCCGGGCCTGCACCTGCGGCTGTACGACGACAGCAGTGGCGCCGAGCTGGCTCGTTTCGACATCGCCGATGCCAGCAGCGAGCGGGCTTTCGTCTTTGGGGAGGTGTACCGGCGGCAGGGTGCCTGGAAGTTCCGCGCCGTCGGGCAGGGCTACGCCGCCGGTCTCGGCGGGCTGGCCGGCGACTTCGGGATCAGCGTGGACGACGCTCCCGCGGCTCCCCCGCCCGCCGTGTCGTCACCGGGGACAGGTACCGGAGCACTGCTGAGCCTGAAGAAGCAGAGGCTCATCGACATGGAGAAGCGGGTCGCGAGCACCAGCCCGCAGCTGCTCGACCTGACAAAGCGCGCCGCGGTGTCCCTGGAGAAGCGCGGGCTGGGTGAGCACAGTGCCCGCGTCGCCCTGTGCCTGGACATCTCCGGTTCGATGCGCGGGCTGTACCGGTCGGGGAAGATCCAGAAGCTCGCCGAGCGCATCCTGGCCCTCGGACTGCGCTTCGACGACGACGGCGAGGTCGACGTCTTCCTGTTCGGGAAGGACGCGCACGAGGCCGGCACGATGAACGTCGGGAACCACGCCACGTACACCGGCGAGTTGCTCAACCGCTTCGGCCTGGAGGGGGCCACCTACTACGGGCTGGTCATGGCCCAGGTGCGGCGGCACTACTTCGGCGGCGACGAGCTGCGGTCGGCACCGATGGGCCAGCCCCTGCCGGTCTACGTCATGTTCGTCACCGACGGGCGGCCCAACGACAAACGGCGAACTCAGGACCAGCTCATAGCGTCGTCGTACGAGCCGATGTTCTGGCAGTTCATGGCCATCGGCAAGTCCTCGATGGCGCTGACCGCGGACGGTCGGGCGCCGGCCAAGCGCCGCGGTCGATCCTCGGCCGGCGGCGAGTTCGAGTTCCTGGAACAGCTGGACAATCTCGACGGTCGGTACGTCGACAACGCGAACTTCTTCGCTGTCGAGGATCCGGCGACCATCCCCGATGACGCGCTCTACGAACTGCTCATGGGCGAATACCCGGACTGGCTGACCTTGGCCCGCCAGCGCGGCCTGCTCCCGCCATCCTGACCGAACTAACTACGCCCGGGCGTCCACGTGTACGTGGGTGTCCTCGGTGTCGCCGGCGGCTCGAAGCCGCCGGTTGCGGACCACCGAGCTGACGAACGCGGCGACGATGAAGCCGACGCCGATCAGGCCGGTGACCAACTCCGGGATGTGGTACTCGATCGTCACGAGCAGCAGGACAGCCAGGGCGCCGATCGCCCAGTGCGCGCCGTGCTCGAGGTAGACGTAGTCGTCCAGCGTGCCCTGCCGGACGAGGTACACGGTGAGCGAGCGGATGTAGAGCGCGCCGACGCCGAGGCCGGTGGCGATGATGAAGATGTCCTGGCTGATCGCGAACGCGCCGATCACGCCGTCGAAGCTGAACGACGCGTCCAGCACCTCCAGGTACAGGAACAGGAAGAACGCCGCCTTGCCGGTGGCCACGACCAGCGGCGTGGGTCCGCCGTTGGACGACGAGCCCTTGGCCACCGGGTCGGGAGCGTCGTCCTCGTCATGGTGAGCGAGGATGCCCTGGCTCTCGAAGAGCTGGCCCAATCCGTTGACCGCGATGTACGTCACGGTCCCGAGCAATCCCGATACCAACACTGTCTGCGCGTTGTCACCGGCCCAGGTCTCCGCCGCGATCACGAGCAGTCCGATGGCGAGCACCACGGCCAGCTGGTCCAGCTTGCCGATCCTGGCCAGCGGCCGCTCGATCCAGGTCAGCCACGTGTGCTCGCGCTCCTCGAGGATGAACTCGAGGAAGAGGATGAGCAGGAACATCCCGCCGAACGCGGCGATCGAGGGGTACGCCTCCTCCAGCAAGAAGGCGTAGGTCCCCACCTGATCCACCGGGCCGCCCTCCAGCGCGAGCTGGATGACCTCGACGGGGTTGAGCGAGGCGGTGATGCCGACCAGCAGTAACGGAAAGACCAGCCGCATGCCGAACACCGCGATGGCGATGCCGATGGTCAGGAAGATCTTCTGCCACAGCGGGCTCATCCTGACGAGCACGGTGGCGTTGATGACCGCGTTGTCGAAGGACAGCGAGACCTCGAGCACGATGAGGATCGCCACGATCAGCAGCGCCTCCGGACCGCCGAGCCAGAGGGCTCCGGCCAGGGCCAAGAGGGTCAGTCCGAACGACCACCCAAAGATCCGAAGAACCACTGCGTGAGGTTTCCTTGCGGCTCGAGCCCCCGGCTCACCGGTGGCATGTGTGATTCGGGCACAGGCAGGTCCAGCCGCTTGTCGCGGCTGGACTGCCTACCTGCGACTGAGTTCGATCGACCTGCGGTCGATGAAGCTCAGACATTCACCCCGAAGTCCTGGGCGATCCCCTTGAGGCCCGAGGCGTAACCCTGGCCCACGGCGCGGAACTTCCACTCCTGGCCATTCCGGTACAGCTCTCCGAAGACCATCGCGGTCTCGGTGGAGGCGTCCTCGGTGAGGTCGTAGCGGGCCAGCTCGGTGTTGTTGGCCTGGTTCACCACGCGGATGAAGGCGTTGCGCACCTGGCCGAAGGACTGGGAGCGGCTGTCCGCGTCGTAGATCGACACCGGGAAGACGATCTTGTCGATGTCCGGCGGCATGATGCCCAGGTTGACGTTGATCGCCTCGTCATCCCCCTCGCCCTCGCCGGTCAGGTTGTCACCGGTGTGCTGGATCGCGCCGTCGGGGCTGGCCAGGTTGTTGAAGAAGATGAAGTGCTGGTCTGACAGCGCCTTCCCGCCCTGGCCGAGCGCGATCGCGCTGGCGTCCAGGTCGAAGTCGGCACCCGTGGTGCTGCGGATGTCCCACCCGAGCCCGACGGTGACCGACGTCAGCCCAGCGGCCCCTGCCTCCTTGGTCAACGAGACGTTGCCGCCCTTGCTGAGACTGACTCCCACGACGTCCTCCACTGTTCCGGGGGCAATCCTGCCCCACGCCAGATGCGATCTGCCTGCCGCTCCGGCAACTCGCGGAGCGGCGGGACGGTTCCCCGAAACTGTAGAGGACGACCAGCCGTTGCAGGACCGAGTGGGCGCGCACCGCACGCTGCTGGCCCTTGGGGGCATGATCGGGTCGCCGGCGCGCGAGCGCCCTAGTCGAGACCGACAACCCAGGAGGAGTGAGCCTGATGGCACTGTGGGACCAGCTGCGACAGCGTTCGCAGGACATGAGCGGCCAGCTCAAGACCAAGGCGAACCAGTTCAAGAACAAGGACTTCGCCAACGGCACGATGGCGATGTGCGCCCTCATCGCGGCGTCGGACGGCACGATCGACCAGAGCGAGCGGGGCAAGACCGCCGCCCTGATCGGGAGCAACGACATCCTGTCGATCTTCCCCGCCTCGGAGCTGCGGGAGCGGTTCGACCACTACTGCAACAAGTTGTCCTCGGACTACGACTTCGGCAAGGTCGAGGCGATCCAGGCCATCGCCAAGCTCAAGCCGAAGCAGGACCAGGCCCGGGCGGTCATCCAGATCGGCATCATCATCGGCGGCGCCGACGGAAACTTCGACGAGAACGAGCGCATTGCCGTACGAGACGCCTGTTTCGCCGCGGGCATCCCCCCGACGGAGTTCGACCTCTGACCTGGCCCGTTGCCTTTGTTACTGGCGGGTAATAACCTGTTACCCGCCAGTAACCTTGCAGCCTGGGGGTCCCCGTCCGATGAGCAGTGCCTCGTCCACCGGTCAGTCGCACTACAAGAGCAACCTGCGTGACCTGTACTTCAACCTGTTCGAGGCCCTGCACGTGCAGGACTGGCTCGGGGACGGGGCCTTCGCGCACCTGGACGAGGACACCACCCGCAGTATCCTGGCCGCGGTCGAGCGGCTGGCCCGCGGGCCGCTGGCCGCGTCGTTCGCCGACGCCGACCGGCACCCCCCGACCCTCGACCCGCAGACCCACTCCGTGCGGCTGCCGGACTCGCTGACGACCGGCGTCCAGGCCGCTTGGGACGGCGGCTGGCACCACCTGATGGTCCCCGAGCACATGGGTGGTTACGGCGCGCCGTCCACGGTGATCTGGGCCTGCAGCGAGCTGCTGCTGGGCGCCAACCCGGCGCTGTACCTCTACGCGATGACCGGCGCGATGTTCGCGACGATCATTGACCGGATCGGTACGCCGGACCAGCGGCGGATGGCGCAGGCCGCCCTCGACCGCCGCTGGGCGGCCACCATGGTGCTCACCGAGCCCGACGCCGGTTCCGACGTGGGGGCGGGGCGGACCAAGGCGATCGAGCAGCCCGACGGCACCTGGCACATCGAGGGCGTGAAGCGGTTCATCACCTCGGGTGACTGGGACCTGCCGGAGAACATCTTCCACCTCGTGCTGGCCAGGCCGGAGGGCGCGCGGCCGGGGACGAAGGGGCTGTCGCTGTTCATCGTGCCGAAGTTCCTGTTCGACTGGGAAAGCTTCGAGCTCGGTGCCCGCAACGGGGCGTACGTGACGAACCTCGAATCGAAGATGGGCCTCAAGGCCTCCAGCACCTGTGAGCTGACCTTCGGCGAGCACGAGCCGGCGGTCGGGTACCTCGTCGGCGGCGTGCACGACGGCATCGCCCAGATGTTCCTGTCCATCGAGGGTGCGCGGATGATGGTCGGGACCAAGGCCATCGCGACGCTGTCCACCGGCTACCTGAACGCGCTGAAGTACGCCAAGACCCGCCTGCAGGGCGCCGACCTCACCCAGTCCACGGACCCGTCCGCCCCCCGGGTACCGATCACGCACCACCCCGATGTGCGGCGCTCGCTGATGCTGCAGAAGTCCTACGCCGAGGGCATGCGCGCGCTGTACCTGTACGCCGCCTCCTGGCAGGACCAGATCCGCCGGGGCGGCGACGGCGGCAAGGGCGGCGACATCGACGCAGCCGACCTGGACCTGGCCAAGCGGGTCAACGACCTGCTGCTTCCGGTGGTGAAGGGTTTCGGCTCGGAGCGCTCGTACGCCTTGCTGGGCGCCGAGACGCTGCAGGTCTTCGGCGGCTCGGGCTACCTGCAGGACTACCCGGTCGAGCAGTACATCCGCGACTCCAAGATCGACACCCTCTACGAGGGAACCACCGCGATCCAGGGCATGGACTTCTTCTTCCGCAAGATCGTCAAGGACCGCGGACAGGCGCTGACCCGGGTGCTCGGTGAGGTGCGGGCCTTCGTCGACAACGAATCGGGCAACGGCCGGCTCAAGGGCGAACGGGCGCTGCTGGCCGGCGCGCTCAGCGACGTCCAGGCCATGCTCGGGTCGATGGTCGCCGACCTGACCAGCGCCCAGGACGACCCGGCGAACCTGTACAAGGTCGGCCAGAACACGTCGCGGCTGCTGCTCGCCGCCGGGGACCTGCTCTGCGGCTGGCTGCTGCTGCGGCACGCGGAGATCGCCCTGACCGCCCTGGGCGGGCAGACCAGCCCGCGCGATCGCGACTTCTACGAGGGCAAGATCGCCTCGGCCCGCTTCTTCGCCGCGCAGGTGCTGCCGCACCTGAGTGCGGAGCGATTCCTCGTCGAGCACACCGACAACGATCTGATGGACATCCCGGAGTCAGCGTTCTGATCCCTCCCCGCAACTCACCGGAGGGACCGAGTTCCTACCCTGGGTCGGTGACGACGGTGGCCGAACGGTGGATTTCCCTCGAGGGGGCGGTCAACGTCCGCGATATCGGTGGGTTGCCGCTGGAGGGCGGCGGGACGACCGCCGCCGGCCGGCTGCTCCGGGGGGACAACCTGCAGGGGCTGACCGCCTCCGACGTACGCCTCCTGGTCGGCGACCTGCGGCTACGGCTGGTCCTGGACCTGCGGACCGAGGTCGAGGTCCGGCTGGAGGGTCGAGCGCCCCTGGAGGCCGAGCCCACCGTCCGCCACGAAACGCTGTCTCTGCTCCCGGTCGCCGGCCGCACCACGGACGTCGCGGCTGAGGACATCCTGCCGTGGGCGGACGACACACGGCGGTCGCTGCACCGCCACCGCAGGGGGCCAGCGGTCGTCAGCCGGCTGTATGCGCAATACCTGCGAGACCGGCCGGACAGTGTCGTCGCGGCGCTGCGCGCGGTAGCCGAGCTGGCCGACGGTGCCGCGATCGTGCACTGCGCGGCCGGCAAGGACCGCACGGGTGTCGTGGTGGCGCTGGCGCTGGCCGTGGCCGGTGTCGAACGCTCGGCGATCGTCGAGGACTATGCCGCGTCCGCCGAGGTCATCGAGGCGATCGTGGCGCGGCTGGTGGCCAGCCCGACGTACGCCGCGGACATCTCCGCTCGTCCCGTGGACAGCCACCGGCCGCTGGCGGAGTCGATGCGGCTGTTCCTGGCCGGCCTGGACCAGGAGTTCGGCGGCCCGGCGAACTGGCTCGCGGCGCACGGCTGGACTCAGTCAGAGCAGGAACGGCTCCGAGCCCGGCTCATCGGCTGAGCGGGCGGCAGCCGGTCCGGTCACCCAAGCGAACGGGCGCCGCCACCTCGTGAGGTGTACGGCGCCCGGTGTGGCTGGTCGACGGTTCAGCGGAACATGTGGTCGTTCCGGTCGCGCAGCACCAGTAGCTCGTCGCGCATGGCGGGAGACGGTGCTTGCCGGATCGCCTGATCCAGCTCGCGGCGGCTGCGGGCCAACTGACGTCGATGACGCCAGACGGCAAGGGTGCTCATGAGGACTCAACTCCTGTTTCGTGGGGTGGTGTACACCGACGATAACGCAGGTCATCCTTCGATTGTTCCGAGGGTTCGTCAGCGTAGGACGAAGGTCAGCTGCTGTTCATTCAGTGGTCGGCCGACCACAGAGCAGCGCCATCGCGGCGTTGTGCCCGCCGATCCCGCTGACCCCTCCACCGCGTAACGCCCCCCCGGCGTTCGCATGCACCAGCGTGGTGAGGTCCGTCTCCACGCCCCACGTCCCGACCGCGGCCTCGCCGGCGGCAAAGGGCCAGCACAGGTCGCCGTGGAAGATGTTGCCGCCCGTCATGCCGAGGGACACCTCCAGATCGACCGGGGTGGCGGCCTGCAGGCACGGCTCGCCGTTCGTGTCGCGGGCCAGGCAGTCCAGCAGCGGCTCGGCGAGTACCGCGTCCAGACCGGTGACGGCGAGTTCTACCGCGCGCGCCCGGGCCGCCTCGTTGTCGACGTCGAAGAGGTCCACCGGCGTCTGCATCGCGAACAGGGTCAGGGTCTGGAACCCGGCCGCCTTCTCGGCCGGGCCGAGGATCGACGGATCGGCGAGGGAGTGGCAGTAGACCTCGAACGGCAGCGGGTCGGGCAGCCGGCCCGCCGCCCCGTCGGCGTACGCCCGGTCCAACTGGATCGCGGACTGCGCGACGTGCATGGTCCCGGCCAGTCCGACCGTGGGATCGATCCCGGAACGGAACCGCGGCAGCCGCCGCAGCACCATGTTGATCTTCACCTGGGCCCCCACCGGTCTCGGCACCGGCGGCTGACCCCGGAGCCCGGCCAGGACCGCCGGCGCCACCGCGGAGACCACGGCGGACGCACCGGTCGTCTGCTCGGTCCCGTCGGCGTCGACCCACGTCACCTCCCCGCCGGCCGTGTCCACCGCGACGGCGCGCACCGCGGCCCCGGTGACCAGCCGGGCGCCGGAACCGCGGGCCGCGTCGGCCATGGACGCGCTGACCGCGCCCATCCCCCCGACCGGCACCCGCCACGTTCCGCTCCCGTTGCCGACGAGGTGGTACAGGAAGCACACCCCCGCCCGGCCGTCGGATGCGTGCAGGTCGGCGAACGTCCCGACCAGCCCGTCGGTGAGCACGACCCCCGCGACCACGTCATCGGCGAACCGGCTGGCCACGACGTCCGCGAGCGGCCGCTCACGCAGCTCGGCGAGCAACCGCCCTTCGCGCACCCGGGCGTGCACGCTGGACGCCGACGCGAGGGGTTCGAGCAGCGACGGCGCCAGGTCCTCGGCCAGGGCGGCCAGCCGACCGTAGAACTCGTGCCAGGCCGCGTACTCCCGCTCCGAACCGGTGACCTCGGCGAAGGAGTCTCGGGTGGCCGCGCCGTCCGGCCGCTCGACCAGCAACCCGAGGTCGTGTCCGTCCCTGGCGAAGGGGGTGTACGACGCCACCGCCCGGTCGGCGAGCCGGACGCTCAGACCGAGGTCGGTGATGATCTGGTCGGGCAGCAGGGCCACCAGGTAGGAGTACTTCGACAGCCGTACGTCGATGCCGGGAAAGACCGCCTCGCTGACGGCGGCGCCGCCGAGGTGGTCCTGCCGCTCCAGCAGCAGCACCGAGCGGCCGGCCCGGGCCAGGTAGGCCGCCGCGACGAGGCCGTTGTGCCCGCCGCCGACCACGACGACGTCGTACCGCTGCTTCATGCCGTCTCCGTCGGGTCGTCGTGCGGCGGCCGGCCGAGGTAGGCCCGGGCGATCATGCCCGCCCACTGGTGGACCGCGTCCTCGGTGGGGGCGAACGGGCCGGGCCGGAAGTGTGGGGAGGCCAGGCCGCGCTGCACGGACTCACAGGCCCGCCAGTCCTGCGTGTTGACGAGGTCCCAGAACCGCACGGCGTACGCCGGATCGGTGTCCGGGTCGGGGAAGTACCAGGAGCACTCGATCCAGGTGCGGCCCGGGGCGAGCGGCAGCAGTCGGTGGGTCATCACGTAGTCCGGATGCAGGGACAGCAGCAGGTTCGGCAGCAGCCCGAGGTACTCCACCCGACCCGGCGGAGCGCCGGGGATGGGCCGGCCGCCCGAGCGGCCGTCCAGGGACATGGTCTCGGCCCGCAGCAGCATGCTGCCGCCGACCCAGGCTCCTGGCCGTCGGTAGTTCTCACCGGACGTCGGCGGCGTCACCGCGCAGAGTTCCGGGTGGATCTGCGGGCAGTGGTAGCACTCGTGGTAGTTCTCCCCGACCACCTTCCAGTTCGCCGCCACGTCGTACGCGTGCCGGGCCAGCAGGGTCAGGCGTTCCGGCGCGTACGGCGCCACGAGCTCGTCCACCGCACCGAGGTGGGCCGCCAGCGGCACGCCGTCGGCCGTCGCGTTGACGAACAGCCAGCCGTGCCAGCTCTGGCACGGCAACGGCACCAGGGCCTGGACCTCGCGGCGGAACGCCTCGACGTCCCGGAAGCCCGGTGCGGTCCGGAGCGCGCCGTCCAGGCCATAGACCCAGGAGTGGTAGGGGCACTTCACGACCGTCGACGTGGCCGTGTCGTCCGCGACGACCAGCTCGTGCCCGCGGTGCCGGCAGGTGTTGGCGAACGCCCGGGGCGCTCCGGCGTCGAAGGTCAGTAGGACGCCGATGTCCCCCGCCAGGACTGCGCGCTGGGTCAGGGGCTCGCCCTCCCCGTCGCGAGCCAATTCGTCGGTCCGGCCCAGGCAGAGCCAGGATCCGGCGAACAGGTGGCGCCGCTCCCAGCGCAGGACGTCGGGATCGGTGTACGCCGCGGCCGGCAGCATCGTCGCCGTGCCCAGCGGGTTCAGCGCCCCGGCCAGGGCCGCCGCGTCGAGCGGTGCCACCGGGTGGCTCATGCCTGGTCTCGCGATCGGTCCGCGGCGTGGCCCGCCGTGAGTAGGTTGGCGTCGTGACGCGGCAGGCCGTCGGCGTGCGACGTGAGGAAATCCTGACGGCGACGGTCGAGGAGATCGGCCGGCGCGGCTTCCCGCAGACCCGGGTGGCCGACGTGGCGCGCGCCGTCGACGTGAGCACGGCGCTGGTCCTCTACCACTTCGGGACCAAGCAGGCGTTGCTCGCCGCTGCCCTGGACCACGCAGTCGGCCGCGATCTGGACCGGCTCGCGGCCGTCCTCGCCCGCACGGGCTCGGCGGCGCAACGCCTGCGCCGCATCCTGAACCTGTATGCCCCTCAGGGCGCGGCGCCGGGCTGGACGCTCTGGGTCGACGCGTGGGCCGAGGCCTTGCGCAACCCGGAGCTGCGTACGCACTGCCGGACCCTGGACCGGCGCTGGACCGAGGCCATCCGGGAAACGATCGTTGCTGGTGTCGCTGCCGGGGAGTTCCGGTGTGCCGACCCCGAGGGCGCGGCCCGCCGGATAACGGCCCTGCTGGACGGCCTGTCGGTGCAGGCCACGGTCCATCGGCGACTGGGCCGACGGCGGCTGACCGAGTGGATCCGGGAATACGCGGCGAGCCAGCTGGGTACCGACGCGGCCGCACTGTCCTGACACCGCACCAACCTCCTTGCTGACTCGCCAGTCAGTATGAGCGGCACCGCCGGCCGGGGCCAGCCTGGGTATCGTCGCGACCATGAGCTACGTGGAGGGCAACTTCCAGCGCGACACGAATTACCTGTCGGCGCGGATCACGGCAGACGGCGCCGAGGGTTGGCCGGTGGAGCCCGGCCGCTACCGCCTCGTCGTGGCGCGGGCGTGCCCCTGGGCGAACCGCGCGATCATCGTCCGACGGCTGCTCGGCCTGGAGGACGTGTTGTCGATGGGCGTCTGCGGGCCGACCCACGACAGCGACAGCTGGACCTTCGATCTCGATCCCGGCGGTGTGGACCCGGTGCTCAGGATCCCGCGCATCAAGGACGCCTACGAGAAGGCGGTTCCGGGGTACTCGCGCGGGATCACGGTGCCGGCGATCGTCGACATCCCTAGCGGGGCGGCAGTGACGAACGACTTCAAGCGGATCACCCTGGACCTGTCGATGGAATGGACGGCGTACCACCGCGAAGGGGCACCCTCGTTGTATCCCGAAGCCCTGCGCGGCGAGATCGACGAGGTTGCTGAACTGGTCTACCGCGACGTCAACAACGGCGTCTACCAGGCCGGTTTCGCCGGCTCGCAGTCGTCGTACGAGACGGCGTACTCCGTCCTGTTCTCCCGGTTGGACTGGCTGTCCGTGCGGCTCGCGGGACAGCGCTACCTCGTGGGCGACACGATCACCGAGGCCGACGTCCGGCTGTTCACGACCCTCGCCCGCTTCGACGCGGTGTACCACGGGCACTTCAAGTGCAACCGCAGCAAGCTCACCGAACTGCCGGTGCTCTGGGCGTACGCGCGCGACCTGTTCCAGACCCCGGGGTTCGGGGACACGACGGACTTCGCGCACATCAAGTCGCACTACTACGAAGTCCACCGCGACATCAACCCGACCGGCGTCGTACCGCTGGGTCCCGACCTGCGCGGTTGGGCGACTCCGCACGGCCGGGAGTCGTTGCGCGGCAGGCCTTTCGGAGACGGGACGCCGCCCGGCCCGCCGCCCTCGTCGGAGCGCGTACCGGTCGACCACAACCCGATGCTGGCTGCCTGACCTTGGTCACCCGGGTCGCGATGTGGTCGGGGCCCCGCAACATCTCCACTGCGATGATGCGCGCGTGGGGTAGCCGGACGGACTGCCAGGTCGTCGACGAGCCGTTCTACGCGTACTACCTCGACCGCACCGGGCTGGCTCATCCGGGGCGGGCCGACGTACTGGCCAGCCAACCTGTGGACTGGCGCGTCGTGGTGGCCGAGTTGACCCACGGAGCCGTCCCGACGGCGCGGCGGTGGTGTACCAGAAGCACATGGCCCACCATCTGCTGCCCGAGGTCGACCGCGCGGCGCTAGCCGGTCTGCGACATGCTTTTCTGATCCGCTCGCCCGACGAGGTGGTGGCGTCCTACGCCCGGGTCCGCGAGGAGCCGACAGTGGCGGATCTGGGCTTCGCGCAGCAGCTGGAGCTGTTCGACCGGTTCGGCGGGCCGGTGGTGGACGCGCGGGACGTTCTCGAACGACCGGGCCCGCTGCTGCGCGCTCTGAGCGCCGCGTTGGCGGTCCCGTACGACGACGCGATGCTGTCGTGGCCGGCGGGGCCGCGCCCGACGGACGGGATGTGGGGACGGCACTGGTACGCCGGGGTGTGGGCGTCAACCGGCTTCGCGCCGTACCGTGCCGTGACCGCGGCCCTGCCTGATCGGCTGGCGGCGGTGGCCGAGATGTGCCGGCCGTACTACGACGCGCTGGCCGTGCACCGGCTGCGTGGATAGGAGGACGCCGTGCTGCAGAGCTTCGACGAACGCAACCGTGACCTGATCGTGAACGTCGGCGGCCGGCTGACGCATCGAGACGAGGCGGCCGT
>Ga0183260_10000295_pt1 | contig 40570 bp, 31 predicted proteins | sample AntDrymUQ4972206_2_FD_129768 | JGI IMG/M metagenome (GOLD analysis project Ga0183260, IMG submission 129768) | Polar desert sand microbial communities from Dry Valleys, Antarctica - metaG UQ497 (22.06) (version 2) (version 2) | ecosystem: Environmental > Terrestrial > Soil > Desert | place... | reverse complement strand
CCTGCGATCTCGACTACGTGCCCAACACCGCGCGGCCGATGAAGATAACGTACGCGCTCTCGAACTCGTTCGGGTTCGGCGGCACGAACGGTGCTTTGCTGTTCAAGAGGTATGAGGAGTAGTTTCCAGTTCCAGTTGCCGGTTCCGCTTGCCAGTCTGCAGCAAGGGGGGGCGACCGGCAGCTGGCAACTGGGACCGGCAACGGGTAACTGGCACCCCGAAACCTGGCAACTGGTCGTAACTGGCAACTGGCAACTCACATGAAGATCGCCGTCTGCATCAAACAGGTCGTCACACGCGAGTGGGGGCTGCGGGTCGATGAGCAGAAGACCTGGATTCGCGACGCCGACGCCAGCTTCGAGCTGAACGAACCGGATGCCTACGCCCTCGAGGAGGCGCTCCGGCTGAAGGAGAAGCAAGGCGGGGAAGTTGTGGTGTGCTGCGCGGGACCCGCGCGTGCCACGCAGGTCATCCGCGAGGCACTCGCCAGGGGAGCGGACCGGGCCGTCCATATCGAGGCGGACTCTCTTGCGTCCGGTGACGCGGGAACCGTGGCGGCGGCGCTTGCGGCGGCCGTGCGCGAGGAGGCGTTCGATCTCGTCCTCACCGGGCTCCAGTCCGACGATCAGGGATTCGCGCAGGTTGGCGTCGTGCTTGCCGAGACCCTGGGCATCCCACATGCGACCATCATCATGGAAGTGCAGGTGGTCGAGGGCGGTCTTCGCGTGAAGCGCGAGCTCGAAGGGGGATGGTTCCAGTGGGTGAGCCTGCCGCTGCCGGCCCTGCTGACGATTCAGAGCGGCATCAACCAGCTCCGCTACGCGACCCTGAAGGGCATCATGGCCGCGAAGAAGAAGGAGATCCGGAAGGTCGCCCCTTCGGGCGACGGGGCACGGATGCAGGAGATTCTCGCCCTCTACGTGCCGGAGAAGGGCAAGACATCGCAGATGATCGGCGGCTCGCCCACCGACGCTGCGAAGGGGCTGGTGACGAAGCTGCGTGACGAGGCGAGGGTGATCCAGTGAGCGTGCTCGTGATCGCCGAGGCACGCGAGGGGCGGCTGAACCGGGCGACATGGGAAACCGTCGCCGCCGCCCAGACGACCGGTCCGGTGAGGATCGCCGTCCCCGGAGCGAACGTCGGCGGTGTTGCAGACGAACTGGCCACGGCGGAGTGCGAGATGGTGCTCCTCCTCGAGGATCCGGCTCTCGAGCACTACACTGCCGACGGATACGTGCTCGCGCTGGCCTCCCTGATCGAGGCCCAGGCGCCGTCACTCGTGTTCCTGCCGCATACCTATCAGACCCGCGATTTCGCTCCGGCGCTCGCCGCCCGCCTCGGTCGATCGCTCATCACCGACGTCACCGCGATCCGACCCGAAGGGGATCGGGTCGTGTTCGTTCGACCGATGTTCCAGGGGAAACTGAGTGCTGAGGTTGCCGCCGCGGGACCGGCGCCACACCTGGTCACCCTCCAGATCGGCGCATTCCGCGGGGATGCGGCTGCGCGCGGCGCAGCGCCCGCTCCGGTGCAGAAGGCGGAGGTCAGCCTCGACGCGTCACGTATCCGGCAACGTCCTGAGCCGCCCTTCCAGGAGGCCAAGGGGGCCGTCGACCTCTCCCAGGCCGAACGCATCGTTGCGGTGGGCCGGGGGATCAAGGGGCAGGAGCATCTCAAGATCGCCGAGGGTCTCGCCCAGGCGCTTGGCGCGGAGCTCGCCGCCTCGCGGCCGATTTGCGACGCGGGCTGGCTGCCGATGGACCGGCAGATTGGCAGCTCCGGCCAGACGGTCGCGCCAAAGCTGTACGTGGCGCTCGGGATCTCCGGCGCAATCCAGCACCTGGTCGGCATGAAGGGAGCCCGCACCATCGTCGCGATCAACAAGGACGCCGACGCCCCCATCTTCGAAGTCGCCGACTACGGCATCGTCGGAGACCTGTTCGAGGTGGTGCCGGCAATCATCGCGGAGCTGAAAAGATAGCTTCCGGTTTCCAGTTTCCAGCACGCAGCGGGAAGCACGCAGCGGGAAGCGGGCAGCGGGCAGCGGGCAGCAGGAAGCGGGCGCGGGAAGCGCTAGCGGCAAGCCCGCAGCAGGCAGTAGGTAGCGGTAGCGGGAGGCCGGCAGCAGGAAGCAGGAAGCAGGAAGCAGAAAGCCACGTGACTCGCGAATCTCTGGACGTCGACATCCTGATCGCCGGCGGCGGCCCGGCCGGCATGTCGGCAGCGCTGCGTCTTGCGAGCCTCCAGAAGGATCACGGCGGAGAGCCGCTCGCGATCGCGGTGCTCGAAAAGGCCCGAGAGGCGGGAGCGCACATGCTTTCGGGTGCTGTCCTGGACCCGAGCGCCCTGGCGGAGCTGGTTCCCGACTACCTCTCGAGGGGGGCGCCTATAGCCGCCGAGGTGCGGCACGACCACGTCTACTTCCTCACCCGCGGGAGCCGGTTCCAGTTCCCGATTACCCCTCCGCCGCTCAAGAACCACGGGAACGTCATCATCTCGCTGAACAGGTTCGTGAAATGGATGGGCGCGCTCGTCGAGGCCGAGGGAATCGACGTGTTCACCGGTTTCCCGGCGGTCGAGCTGCTGTACGAGGGAACCCGCGTTGCGGGGCTGCGGACAGGGGATCGTGGAATCGGCCGGCACGGTGAGGTGAAGTCGACGTTCGAGCCGGGGGTGGATATCCGGGCGAAGGTCACCATTCTGGCGGACGGGGTGCGCGGCAACCTGACGAAGGCGCTCGTCCGGCGCCTGGCGCTGGACGAGGGGCGCGCGCCGCAGCAGTATGCCCTGGGCATCAAGGAATTGTGGGAGGTGCCCGCCGATCGTCTACCCCCGGGCACCGTCATCCACACGATGGGCTACCCGCTGCGGATGGAGGAGTTCGGCGGGGGCTTCATCTATGCGATGCCCGACGGGCTCACGTCGGTGGGGTTCGTCGCCGGGCTCGATTACCGCGACCCGATGTTCGACCCGCACGCGACGTTCCAGCATTTCAAGCGGCACCCGCTTGTGGCGTCACTGCTCGACGGGGGGCAGATGGTGCGCTACGGCGCGAAGGCACTCCCGGAGGGGGGCTGGCACGCGGTGCCGCGCGTGTATGCCGATGGTGTGCTCATTGCGGGGGATGCTGGCGGCTTCCTGAACTCGATGCGCCTCAAGGGGATTCATCTGGCCATGCGCACGGGAATGCTGGCGGCGGAGACCGCGTTCGATGCCGTTCGTGCGAACGATACCTCTGCGTCACGCCTGCGCAGCTACGAGGAGCGTATCAACGGGAGCAGCGTACGCGCGGAACTGTATCCCGTTCGCAACGTACATCAGAGCTTCGGCCGTGGGCTTCCTGCAGGCGTGGCGTATTCCGGGCTGTCGCTTATTTCTGGAGGGTGGTGGATTCGCGACCCGATGCCGTCGCATCCCGGGTTCGAGCGGATGCGCACACTGGCAGCGTACTATCCCCACGGCCGGCCGAACCCGGATGTGCCCGTCACCCCGGTGCGAATCGATCGCCGGCTGACGTTCGATCGGCTGACCAACGTCCACCATTCCGGCACCCGTCATGACGAGGATCAGCCCTCGCACCTCATCGTCCATGACACGGATATCTGCCGGACCCGCTGCCGGGAGGAATACGGCAACCCCTGCACTCGCTTTTGCCCCGCAAACGTCTACGAGATGGTGGATGCAGGGGATGGTACCCGGAAGCTCCAGATCAACGCCTCCAACTGCGTGCATTGCAAGACGTGCGACATCATGGACCCCTACCAGGTCATCGACTGGGTGCCCCCTGAAGGGGGAGGCGGCCCCCAGTACGACGGCATGTAGCCTCGCCTCCTTGCTCCCTCGTGGCGAGTCGGCAGAACAGCGCAGGCGCTCCTGGCTATTCTTCTGATTTTGGCAATCTTGACAATTTTGGCAATTTTGGCATTTCTTCCTGGTGTTTCCTGGCGCAACGTGCAGGCCGGAGCAATCGCCGCGGCGGCCTTCCCGCTCGTTGCGGCGCTGGGCCGTACGTGGACCTGGCGGGTGGACGGCGCGCATCACTATGACGCGCTGGTCAGTACTGGGCGCCCTCCGATCCTGGCGCTGTGGCACGGGCGCATCCTGCCGGCCACGCTGTACTGGCGCGGCCGCGGTGTCGTGGCCATGACCAGCCGGAACTTCGACGGAGAGTGGATCGCAAGGCTGATGGCGCGTTTTGGATTCCGGGCGGCGCGCGGGTCCACATCCCGCGGTGGCGCCAGGGCGCTGGTGCAGTTGCGCCGGGAGCTCGCCGCGGGTCATACATCGGCGTTCACCGTGGATGGTCCGCGAGGGCCGGCCGGCATTGCCCAGCGCGGAGCGGTGTGGCTGGCGGGCGCCACGGGTCATCAGGTGCTCCCGTTTCATATCGAAGCGGACCGGTACTGGCTGGCTCGCAGCTGGGATCGGGGCATGATTCCGAAACCCTTCAGCACGGTGGCTATCGCAATAGGGGAGCCGTTCGGGGTGGAAGGGACGGAGGAAGGGCTCCTCGAGTTGCGGCGCCAGGAGCTGGAAGAACGTCTGGCGCTGCTGCGCCGGCGGTGCGACGCGTTGCTGCGGGGAGAGGCCAGTGCTGCTGATTAGTTCACCACGTTTCGAGGAACACGTATCCCCTCCCGGGCATCCCGAGCGGATGGAGCGTGCGCACGTGTTCAACGCGGCGGCGGCGCGATGGCTCGAGCGTGGCGGGCGGAGCACCGCTCCGCGCCCTGCCACCCGTGAAGAGCTCGAGCGGGTTCACGCGGCAGCGTACCTCGATGAGCTGGAGGGGACTGCCGGCCGGGCTGTGCAGCTGAATGCAGACACCTACACGTCGCCGGAGTCGGTCGAGATTGCGGCCCTGGCAGCCGGCGCCGCCGTGCAGGCGGCGTTCCACGCGCTGGACGGAGGGGAGCCGGTTTTTGCGCTGGTGCGGCCGCCGGGGCATCACGCCGAGTCCGATCGCGCAATGGGGTTCTGCCTGTACAACAACGTGGCGGTGGCAGCGGCGGCGGCGCGCGCCCGCGGTGTCGAGCGCGTGGCGGTCGTGGACATCGACGTGCACCACGGCAACGGGACCCAGTGGATGTTCTACACCGATCCCGCGGTGCTCTACGTGTCGACCCACCAGTTTCCCTTCTATCCCGGAACAGGTGCGGCAGACGAAGTGGGGAGGGGCGCCGGCGCGGGCTTCACGGTGAACGTTCCGCTCGAGGCGGGAGCCACCGATGCGGACTACGCCCTGGTCTATCGTGCCCTCGTCGAGCCGGTGCTCGAGGAGTTCGCGCCAGGGCTGACCCTCATTTCAGCGGGATACGATGCGCACGACGCCGATCCGCTGGCGTCGATGCGTGTCTCGACCGCCGGATTCGGCCGGATTATCAGCGGGCTGGCGTCCGGTGCGGCTCGGAACGGGAGTGCGCTGGCGCTGGTAACAGAAGGGGGGTACGACCTGCAGGCGCTGGCCGCCTGCCTGGACGTGACGCTTCAAGCGATCGACACTGCAATCCCCGCCGAAACCCTTCCAGGTGCGTGTGAGGCCTCGATCGCCGCCCCCCGCGGGCATCGTGCTCTGGATGCCGTCCGCGCCGCCCAGGCGGCGTACTGGCGGCTCTGAGCTTTCTCCCTTCCCCCTTCTCCCTTCCCCCTGCCCGGTATAATCGAACAATCGTGGCCGACTACAAGCCCCAGAGCATTGAAAAGAAGTGGCAGGAACGCTGGGCGAGCACCTGTGCCTTCGAAGTAACCGAGGAACCCGACAAGCCGAAGTATTACTGCCTCGAGATGTTCGCATACCCGTCAGGGCACGCGCACGTCGGGCACGTCCGCAACTACATGATCGGGGACGTCGTGGCCCGCATGAAGCGGATGCGGGGGTTCAACGTCCTGCACCCATTCGGCTGGGATGCGTTCGGCCTGCCCGCCGAGAACGCCGCCATCAAGCACGGCACGCACCCGGAAAAATGGACGCTCGAGAACATCGAGCACATGAAGGGGCAGCTCCAGCGGATTGGAATCAGCTACGCCTGGGAGCGGGAGATTGCGACCTGTCTTCCCGCGTACTACCACTGGAACCAGTGGCTGTTCCTCAAGATGCTCGAGCGCGACCTGGCGTATCGCCGGCGTTCGAATGTCAACTGGTGCCCGAGCTGCAACACCGTGCTGGCCAACGAGCAGGTCGTCGACGGCGGCTGCTGGCGTTGTGGCACCACCGTCACGCGGCGGGAGCTCGAACAGTGGTTCTTCCGCATCACCCAGTACGCCGACGAGCTGCTCGAAGCCACGGACCGCCTCACCGGCTGGCCGGAAAAAGTGCTGACGATGCAGCGGAACTGGATTGGGAAGTCGGTTGGCGCGCGCGTGCAGTTCCCGATCGGGCCGCTGCCGGATCCTGAGCGTGTGCCGGTCGAGGCAGGGACCAGCGCGGATGGCGAGGCTCACGCCGTCACGCCCGCTCCGGGCATCGATGTCTTCACCACCCGGATAGATACGATCCACGGCGCCACCTTTCTGCTCCTGGCGCCGGAACATCCGCTCGTCCAGCAGTGGAGCGTGGAACCGGGCGGCGAGGCGTTTCGCGGGGAACTCCAGCGGTTTCAGTCACAGGACCGCACGGCCCGCATGACCGGGGACGTCGAGAAGGAAGGCGTCGACACGGGGCGCACGGTCATCAACCCCTTCACGCGCGAGCCCATTCCTGTCTGGGTGGCGAACTTCGTTCTGGTGGAGTACGGCACCGGAGCCGTGATGGCTGTTCCGGCGCACGACGCGCGGGATTTCGAGTTCGCCCGCAAGTACAACCTCCCGATTCGCGTGGTCGTTACGCCCGTGAACGGCGATGCGCTCGAGGCTGACGCGCTGACCGCCGCGTTCGAGGAAGACGGCGTGCTGGTGCAGTCGGGGCCGCACGACGGCACCCCGTCCGGAGAGGCGCGGGCTGCGCTCACCGCGGAGGCGGTGCGCCTCGGGCTCGGGGAGGGCACGACGCAGTTCCGGTTGAAGGACTGGGGCATTTCGCGCCAGCGATACTGGGGCACACCTATCCCTGTCGTGTACTGCGAGCGGTGCGGGATGGTTCCGGTTCCGTACGACAGCCTGCCTGTGGAGTTGCCGCCGCTCGTGGAGTTCACCGGGCGGGGGGATTCGCCGCTCGCCCAGATTCCGGAGTTCGTCAACACGACGTGTCCCGAGTGCGGAGGCCCGGCGCGCCGCGAGACGGACACGATGGATACGTTCGTCGATTCATCCTGGTATTTTTTCAGGTTCACGGACCCGCAGAATGGAAGTCTGCCATTCGAGCCGGAGAAGGTCGCCTACTGGGGACCCGTGGACTTCTACAGCGGGGGCGTGGAGCATGCGATTCTCCACCTGATCTACTCCCGGTTTTTCTGTCGCGTCTTTCGGGATGTGGGCCTGACGCACCTCGACGAGCCGTTCACGCGGCTGCTCACGCAGGGAATGGTGCTGAAACAGGGACAGGTCATGTCGAAATCGAAGGGGAACGTGGTGGATCCCGACGACATGATCGAGAAGTACGGCGCCGATGCCCTGCGGCTCTACGTGATGTTCGTTGCCCCGCCCGAAAAGGAGATCGAGTGGACAGACGCGGGGCTGGAGGGGAGCTTCAGGTTCCTGGCGCGTGTGTGGCGCCTCGTTGACGGGCTGTGTGAGACGGTCGGCGGTGAAGGCATTCCCACGCCTGGGGGGCTGGAGCTGAACGCGAGCGAGCGTGCGCTCCGGCGGAAAGCTCACGACACCATCCGGCGGGTCACGCTGGATCTCGACCCGCGGGTGCACCTCAATACCGCAGTGTCGGGGCTGATGGAGCTCGTCAACGAGCTGTACGCCTTCTGCGGAAGACCAGGCGGACCAGCCATCACGCGTGATGGCGATCCGGGTGATGCCCTTGGCACGACCGTCCGGCCGGAGTCCATTGCGGTGCTGAAGGAGGCCATCGAAGCACTCGTGCTGATGATTTCCCCCTTTGCCCCGCACATGGCGGAGGAGCTCTGGGAGACCCTGCAGCACAAGGGAGGCATCGCTGCTGCGGGCTGGCCCCGTTACGACGAAGCGGTCGCGCGCGCCGAGCAGGTCGATGTACCCGTGCAGGTGAACGGCAAAATTCGGGGACGGGTGAGCGTGGCCGCCGAGACCGCCGAGGATCAGCTGCGTGAGCAGGCGCTAGCCGAGCCGCAGGTGGCGAAGCACCTGGCCGGAAAGACGATCGTGAAGGTCGTGGTGATCAAGGGGCGACTCGTCAGCGTGGTGACAGACTGATGGGAAGGCGACAGGGGCTTCGGGCAATCGTGGTGGCGATCACCCTTCTCGGGCTCGGCGGCTGTGGATACTCGCTTGCCGGCCGCGGATCCTTTCTGCCGGAGTACATCCGGGTGATAGGGGTGCCGGAGTTCACCAACGCAACGACGGTCTTCGAGGTCGAGCGGCGCGTCTCCGAGCGCGTCAGGGGGGAGCTGATCGGGCGCGGCCGCTACAAGATCGTGGCGACGGAGAAGGCGGCGGTAGACGCCGTGCTCACCGGCGCGATCAGCTCCATCACAGTGGTCCCGGTGGCGTTCAATCAGCAGCAGGCAACGCGATACGTGCTGGTGCTCACCGCAGCCATCGAGTTCAAGGATCTGAAGACGGGAAAGGTCCTCTGGGGAAATCCGGCAATGCAGTTCCGGGAGGAGTTCGAGCCGACGGGCGGCGCCGTGATTGCCGACGCCTCCGAATTCTTCGGCCAGGACACCAACGCACTCGAACGCATCGCCACCGAGTTCGGCCGCTCCGTCGTCAGTGCACTGCTGGAGGCATTTTAGAAAAGGGAAAAGGGAAAAGGGAAAAGGGAAAAAGGAAAAGGGAGAAGCATGGCCGCAGCGAGTCCCGCGTCCGTCCGGAAGCAGATCGCGCAGGGGAAGGCGGACCCGGTGTATCTGATCGTCGGTGATGACGATGAGGAGATGGCGCGGCTGGCAGGGGAGTTCACGGCCCTACTAGAGGATGCACTGAGGGCGTTCAACTCCGAGCGGCTCTATGCCGGTGAAAAAGGGGTGACCCCGGCGGCGGTTGTGCAGGCGGCGCGGGTGCTGCCGATGATGTCCGATCGCCGTCTGGTCGTGGTGCTGCGCGCCGAGAAGATGCTGAAGCCGAAGCGTCGGGGAAAGAGGGATGCCGAGGCTGGCGGCGACGCGGCGGGCGCGGACGTTCCGACGGACCTCGATGTCCTCGACGAATACGTCCGCAATCCGGTTCCGGAGACAACGCTGGTGCTCGTGGCGACCGACGTGGACCGTACGCGCAAGGTCTTCAAGGCCTTGCAGAAGCACGCCACCATCGTGGAGTGCTGGGGTCTGAAGTGTTCGGCCAGGGATCCCCGGAAGATTCAGGGTTGGGAACTGCAGAAGATCGCGGGCGAGGCCGCAGCCCTCGCAACGAATCTCGCGAAGGACTCCGGCTACTCGCTGGACCGTGCCGGGGCGGCGCTCCTCGCCCGCCGGGCGGGAACCAACATCGGCACCCTGCGCGGTGACATCGGCCGGCTGCTGTTGTACGCCGGCGGGAACAAGACGATCACCGTCCAGGATGTGCAGGAAGTCGTCAGTGGAGAAACGCTGCAGGACGACTGGGCGCTGACCGAGGCCATCATCGCAGGGGACTGCCGCACGGCCCTGAGGCAGCTGGGCCTGGCGATGGAGTCCGGTGGAATCCCTTACATGATCCTCGGGCAGATCAGCTACTGCGTGCGGGAGAAGCTGGTGCTGAAGGACCCGCGGCGGGTGCCCGCTGGAGTGGAAACGCTGTTCAGGACCGATCTGGCCCTGAAGAGCTCCGGTGGCGACCCGCGCGTGCTGCTCGAGCGGTGTATCGTGGAACTATGCGGCGGCTGACTTCTTGGCCACGCGGCTCGCCAGGCGCGACTTGTACCGCGCGGCTGCGTTGCGGTGGATGATGCCCTTGCCGGCCATACGGTCGACCAGTGACACGGTGCTGCGAAGCGCCTGGTTCACCTGGTCACCTTCGCCCGTGTCGATGGCCGCGCGGATTTCGCGCAGCGCCCGGCGCAGCCGGGTGCGCAGCGCTCGGTTCTGGTCACGGCGTTCGATGCTCTGCTTGTGCGCCTTCAGCGCGGAGTTGTGACTGGCCACGATAGCTTGGTTCCTCGTTCTGCTCGTGAGTGATGGCGGCCGCCGGGGCGCAGCCGCGCCACGGCCGGCTCAGCAGCCATTTTCAAACCCCTGATTATAGCATGGACGCTCAGCGGCTCGACGTATGGCTCGACATCGCCTGCCTCTTCAGGACCCGCTCCGAGGCGCAGAAAGCCTGCAAGGGAGGGAAGGTGGAGGTGAACGGCCAATCGGCAAAACCGCACCGGGAAGTGCGTGCGGGGGACGAGATCGTGATATCGCGCCCTCTCGGACGCCGGCAGACGGTGGTGCTCAGGGGCTTCGCCGAAAGGCACGTTCCCAAAGCGGAGGCGAGGGAGCTGTTCGAAGACCGCACGCCACCGCCGACGGCAGAAGAGGTGGAGATGCGGCGGTTGACGAGGCTTGCCCGCGCGTTCGTGCGCACACCCGTCAGTACGCCCGACAAGCGGCAGCGGCGCGAGATCAGGCGGATGAAGGAACGGTCCTGACTACCACTAGCGGCGGTCTGCGGATTTGACCGGTTCCGAACCCTCCCGCGGGGTCCCTGTGTAGCGTACGACCTCGCGTCCGTCGACGACCTCCACGTGGCGATACACCCGGGCCGCCGGTGTTCTGCCGGGCGCGGCCGGGCCGCTGGTCCCGGCGGACATGGCGTTCATCCGCACCTTGGCAACGTAGTCGCGCGTCTCGCGGTACGGCGGGATGGTGCCACCGTACTTCTGGACCGCTCCCGGTCCGGCGTTATAGGCGGCAAGCGCAAGCGCCTCGTCCCCGCCGTAGCGATCGAGCAGCCCCCGCAGGTAGGTGACGCCTCCACGAATGTTCTCTGCGGGGTCGTAGGGATTGGTGACCCCGAGCTCCGCCGCGGTCCCGGGCATCAACTGCATGAGGCCCATGGCCCCTTTGGGGGAGCGCGCCGCGGGATTGAAGGCTGATTCGGCCTGGATCACCGCCCTCACGAGGTCGGCGCTGACCGTCCGGAGCGTGGCCTGTTCCTCGATCAGGTCCTGATACGCCGCGGCCCGGCGGCTCAGCGGGCTGGTCATCTTCACGACACTGGCGGGCGCCACCCCGTAGGTGGCGGCGGACGGATCCTTCTTGCGGTCGGAGAGCACCAGATGGCCCGAGGCATCGCGCCACGCGTAGATCTGCGCGTGTGCCAGGGCTGGTGCGGCAACGATCAGGACCGCCGCGCACAACGTTCGAAGCGAGAGAGTGGCCCCCAAGTCGAGCCTTGCCAGGGCAAGGAGGATGCCTGCGCCCGGTCAACGACTTACGAGCAAAACGACTCGAACGTGTTGCAAAACTGCGCGGTCGTCTTTCAATTCTGAAGGTACTTTCCGAGTACGTCCGGGGCGCTGGCCAGCAGCCGATCGATGCCCGCGGGGTCTTTGCCGCCCGCTTCGGCGAAGTCCGGTCTGCCGCCCCCTCCGCCCCCGACGAGGGGCGCCAGATCCTTGATCATCCTGCCGGCCTGTACCCGGGAGGTCAGGTCCTTTGTGACAGAGATGACAAGCGTCACCTTTCCGTCGTTCTCCGAGGCCAACACGACGACCCCGCTGCCAAGCCGGTCGCGCAGGGAATCGGAGAGACCGCGGAGCGCAGCCTTTTCGAGCCCTTCGACCCGCCTGGCAATCAGCTTCACACCCGCAACCGTTTGCGAGTCATTCTCACCCGTTCCGCCGGGCACACCGGTGCGTCCCTGTCCGCCTCCCGCGGCAAGCGCCATCTTCATCTTCAGGCTCTCGACCTCCCGCGAGGCGCGCCGTGCGTCCGCCTGCAGGCGCTGGACGACGGCCGCGGCGTTGTCGGCAGTCGTGTTCAAAGACGAGAGCACCGACCGCAACGCGGCGCGCTGCCGTTGCGCGACGTCGAGGGCTCCCGCGCCGGTCACCGCCTCGATTCGCCGCACGCCGGCCGCCACCCCCCCTTCCTCGAGGACGAGGAACATCCCGATGTCTCCGGTGGCGCGGACGTGGGTACCGCCACAGAGCTCCACGCTGAAGCCGGGGACGGACACCACACGGACACGGTCGCCGTACTTCTCACCGAAGAGCGCCATGGCGCCCGCTGCGATCGCTTCCTCGGTGGAGCGCACCTCGGTCTCGACCGCCGTGTTCCGTCTGATTTCTGCGTTGACGAGGCGCTCGATCTCCGCAAGTTCGTCGTGCGGGATAGCGGCGAAGTGAACGAAGTCGAACCGCAGCCTGTCGGGCGCGACAAGCGAACCAGCCTGCTTCACGTGCCCGCCGAGCACCTGCCGCAGCGCCGCGTGGAGGAGGTGGGTGGCGGTGTGATTCCGTCGCGTCGAGTCCCGCACCTCGTCCGCCACTTCCGCAGACACGATCTGGTCGACTCGAAAGGCGCCCCTCGTGACGTGAACCGCGTGGAGCCGCGGGCGTCCTGTCGCATACCGCAGCATGCGCTCCACGCGGGCTTCCGAGCCGTCGGCGCCGAACAGCCGCCCCTGATCCGAGACCTGGCCTCCCGCCTCGAGGTAGAACGGCGTTCTCGGCAGCGCGACGTAGCCCCTGGCCCCCTCCTCGAGAGATGGCGTCCACGCTCCTTCCTCGTCGAAAAGGCCGATCACCGGCACACCAGACAGCGTTGTCGACTCGTACCCCGTGAACTCGTCCCCGGCCCCGGCGAACCGTCCCTCGTACTCCGGCGGAATCGTCACGGTCAGCCCCTTCGTTCCTCCCTTGAACGCGCTGCCCGCGCGCGCCCGTTCACGCTGCCCTTCCATGGCACGCTCGAACCCCTCGTGATCGATTGCGAGCCCGCGCTGGCCCGCGAGGTCGTCCATGAAGTCGAGTGGGACGCCGAGGGAGTCATAGAGCCGGAAGGCCTCCTTGCCAGGCACCGTCCGCCCTGCGCCTTCCGCGCGATCGAGCGCCTCCTCCAGCCGCGGCAGGCCGGCGGTCAACACTGCATCGAACCGGTTCTCTTCGCTCCTGACGATCCTGATGATGTTTTCCTGGGCCCCCGCCAGTGAGGGGTAGGCCCCGCCCATTTCCTGCACGAGCACCGGCACGAGCCCGTGCAGAAACGGCTCGGTGCAGCCGAGCTTCTTGCCGTGGCGCATCGCACGTCGCATAATCTTCCGCAGCACGTAGCCGCGCCACTCGTTGGAGGGGACCACGCCATCGCCGATGAGGAACGTCATCGCGCGAAGATGATCCGCGACGACACGCATGGAGATATCGGCCGGATCGGTGAGCCCGCCGGCGTACCGGCGCCCGGCACGTTCGCCGATTGCGGCGAGCAGCGGCGTGAACAGGTCTGTATCGTAGTTGGAGAGCTTTCCCTGAATGACCGCGGTGATCCGCTCGAGCCCCATCCCGGTGTCGATCGAGGGGGCGGGCAGCGGGTCGAGCCTGCCGTCGCTCTGCCGATCGAACTCCATGAAGACGTTGTTCCAGACTTCGACGAACCTGTCGCAGCTGCAGTCGATGCCCCGGCAGGTCGCCCCGGCGCGTTCCTCTTCGCACGGAACGTCGGCGCCACGGTAGAAATGGATCTCCGAGCATCGGCCGCAGGGGCCGGTCTCACCCATCTGCCAGAAGTTCTCCGCCAGCCCGAGCTCGGTGATCCGGGACGACGGGACCAGCCCCGTCCAGATGCCGTGGGCCTCGTCATCACGCGGGATACCCGCCTCACCGCTGAAGATCGTCGGGAACAGGCGATCGGGGGGGAGCTCCCACACGCCCGTGAGCAGTTCCCAGGCGAACGGGATGGCGTCCCGCTTGAAGTAGTCGCCGAAGGAGAAGTTCCCCAGCATTTCGAAGAACGTGTGGTGGCGGAGCGAGGGGCCGACGTTGTCGAGGTCGTTGTGCTTGCCGCTCACCCGCATGCACTTCTGCGACGTCGTCGCACGTGAGTAGTGGCGTTTTTCCCGTCCAAGGAACAGGTCCTTGAACTGGTTCATGCCGGCGTTGGTGAAGAGCAGTGTCGGGTCGTCGCCGGGGACGAGCGGCGCACTCGGCACGATGGTGTGCCCCTGCTGCCGGAAGAATTCGAGGAAGCCTTGACGGATGTCCCTGGAACGCATGTCGATCGCTTACTCCTGATCGGCTTCACGGCCGACGCGAAGCCGCCGGAGGGCCGCGGCAACGGCGGCGGGCGTAAAGCCCTGCCGCATGAGGTATTGATAGAGCCGCGCCTGCTCTCTTGGATCTTTCATTGGCGGCCGTCCGCGAAGCTTCTTCTGGAGGGCCTTTGCGATGAGCGTCCGCTCGTCGATGTCACCAAAGACCTGGCCGACCGCTTCTGCGACGATGGCGCTGTCGATGCCCATTCCCTGGAGCTCGCGGATCACTCGCATCCGCCCGCGCCCCTTTACCGCGACGGCCGTGCGGGCATACGCCTGGGCCACCCGCCGGTCGTCGACGACACCGCTCTCCGTGAGGCGGGCGAGAGTGGATTCGATCACGTCTGAAGGGAAGCCGCGGTCCTGCAGCCTGGCGCGGACCCCTTCGGCCGAGAGCTCGCGGCGGGCGAGCATCTTGAGGGCCTCGGTGTGAGCGTTGCCGCTATCCACCGAACCTGGTGATCTCCGGCACACCTGCGGAGCCAGCCGCCGGCTTGCGGCCGATCTCCGGCCGCAAAGCGTCGGAGCTCGTGGAGATCCCCTGGACCTTCAGCTTGAACTCGTCCACGTTCGAGGCCCAGCGAAGTGCTTCTTCGAGCGCCACGTAACCCTGCTGGTACAGCCAGAAGATCGACTGATCGAACGTCTGCATCCCGTACTGCGAGGTCCCGGCCGCGATCGCCCCGTGAATGTGCGGCGTCTTGTCCTTGTCGACAATCGCGTCGCGGATGAAGGCGGTCGAGATCATCACTTCAACGGCCGCCGCGCGGCCGGCGCCGTCGGCGCGCGGGAGCAGGCGCTGCGAGATGACCGCCTTGAGGACCGAGGCGAGCTGAATCCTCACCTGGCGCTGCTGGTGCGGCGGGAAGACGGTGATGATGCGGTTGATCGTCTCCGTGGCATCGACCGTGTGGAGCGTCGAGAAGACGAGATGCCCGGTCTCGGCGGCCAGCAGCGCCGTTTCGACCGTTTCGAAGTCGCGCATCTCGCCAACGAGGATGACGTCCGGATCCTGCCGCAGCGCGCTGCGGAGCGCGTGGGAGAAGGACCTGGTGTCGACCGCGACTTCTCGCTGATTCACGATCGAGTGATGGTCCCGGTGCAGGTACTCGATTGGATCCTCGACGGTCATGATATGGGCCGAGCGCGTCGAGTTGATGTGGTCGATCAGGGCGGCCAGGGTGGTGCTCTTGCCGCTTCCTGTCGTGCCGGTCACCAGGATCAGGCCGCGCTCCTCCGCCGCGATCCGCTGGAGCACCGGAGGGAGCCCAAGCTCCTCGATGCCCTTGATTCGCTGGGGGATGACGCGGAGCACGAGGCCGACGGTCCCCCGCTGCTGGAAGACGTTGGCGCGGAAGCGGCCAAGGCCCGGGATGCTGTAGGCGAGGTCGACCTCCTGGGATTCACGAAACTTCTCCAGGTGCTCGGGCGTGAAGATGGCATGGGCCATCGCCTCCGTGTCGTTCCGATCGAGCCGCTTCTCTTCCGAGATCACAACGAGGCTGCCGTTGACGCGCATCATCGGATAGCTTCCGACTTTCAGGTGAAGGTCGGAAGCTCCGCTGCTGAACGCCACCTGGAGAAGTTCGTTTATATGCATGGGGAGCTCCGCGGGCACCGCGGGACGGGCCGGTCGCGGTGGACCGCGCCGGCCACTCGACGGGCGGTGGTTACCGGGCGGTCTTCACGGCCGCCCCTGAGCCCGCTGGCTGCAGCGGCTCGCCAGGATAGACATAGGTCAGCCAGCCGTGCCGGTCTGGCGCCTCGCCACTGATGACGGCGAAGAACGCGCGCTGCAACGCGTCGGTCACGGGTCCGCGGCGGCCGTCGGCAATCTGGATCTTGTCCACCGATCGGATTGGGGTGATCTCGGCGGCGGTACCAACGAAGAATGCCTCGTCCGCAATGTAGAGCATCTCGCGGGGCAGATTCTCTTCGCGAACCTCGAAGCCGAGGTCCCGTGCGAGGGTCATGACGGAGTTGCGCGTGATCCCCGGCAGGATGGCAGAGGCCACCGGCGGCGTATGGATGATGCCGTCGCGGACGATGAACAGGTTCTGTCCGGATCCTTCGCTGAGCAAGCCAAGCGTGTCGAGCGCGATTCCCTCCGCGTAGCCCTCCGCGATGGCTTCCATCTTGATCAGCTGAGAGTTCGCGTAGTTGGCCGACGACTTCGCAAGCGTCGGGAAGGTATTGGCTGCGGCCCTGGCCCACGAGCTGACACGGACGTCCACACCCTTTTCAAGGGCGTCCTGGCCGAGATACGCACCCCAGTCCCACGTCAGAATGGCCGTGTCGACAGGGCACGGGAAGGGGTTCACGCCAAGCGTGTCGTAGCCGCGATAGACGATCGGACGGATATAGCAGGCCTTGAACTCGTTGGCCCGGATGGTTTCCATCACCGCCTCGGTCAGCGCCTCGATTGGCAGCTGCGGCTCCATGCGGTAGATCTTGCCCGAGTCGTACAGCCGGCGCATGTGCGCGTCGAGCCGGAAGCAGGCGGATCCCTGAGGGGTGGCATAGCACCGTGCCCCCTCGAACACACCGCTTCCGTAGTGGATGACGTGCGACGCAATATGGATCTTGGCATCGGCCCACTCCACCATCGAGCCGTTCATCCAGATCTTTCCCGAGCCCGAAAACGACATCACTGACTCCTTGTGCAGGTGCACGCAGGATCGACCGGCGCGCCCAACCGCCTCGGCCATTTTAGCACCCGCTGCGCTCCAGGGCCGCTGAGCGCGGATTCTACTGTGCTTCTCCGCAGAAGGGGCACCGGTCGCTCCTGGCGTGCAGGGGCTTCCGGCATTGCCAGCAGAAACGAGCCGGGGGGGCTTCACGCGGCCGCAACCGCGCCTGGATCCCCTGCGAGACGTCACGGGCGCTCCGTCCCTGCTCCCCGGGGCTGGCGGACGGGGTCCGCCGGGCCTGGGCCGGTGTGCGCGCCGCGAGCACGTCGGCAAGCAGGTCCGACGCGCGCTGGTAACGGGTGGTCACGTCGGGAGCCATGGCCCGCATGACGATGTCGCTGATCGCCTTGGGAATGGCGGAGTTCTTCAGGCGCGGGGGGGAGACCAGCTCGCCCGAGAGCAGGCGGTCAAGATCGGCAGGGGCCGGCGTGTCGTACGGGAGAACGCCGGTGAGCATCTGGTACATCGTGACCCCGAGCGAGTAGATGTCCGACGCGAAGACGGCCTTCCCCTGAAACTGCTCCGGCGCCATATACGGCGGGCTGCCGATGACCGTCGTTCCATGCGCGGCGATCTCGAGGAATCGTGACGTGCCGAAGTCCGCCACCTTCAGCATGTCGTTCTCGGTGACCAGCACGTTGGCCGGGCGGAGATCGCGGTGGATCACCCCCTGCCGGTGCGCGTGATCGACGGCGTTGCAGATCTGACAGGTGAAGTCGAGCGACCTGTTGACGTCGAGCGATCCCTGTTCAGCAATCAGGTTCTCGAGCGTCTCCCCCTGCACGTACTCCATCACGATGAAGAAGAGGTTCTCCTGCTTCTCGGCCGTGGTGATGGAGACGATGTTGGGATGGCTGACGCTGGCGAGCAGCCGTGGCTCGTGGAGCAGCTCGCCGAAGTCGAGCCCCTGCCGGTGAGGGACCTTGATCGCGACCTTCTTGTCGATCCACGTGTCCTGCGCGAGGTACACCGTCCCGAATCCGCCGCTCCCCAGAGGGGCGAGGATCTTGTACTTGCCGAGCGTCTGGCCCCTGAACAGCAATGGAGTGGTCGGTGTGGGACGGCGTTCACGCGAGTATACCGGGGGACATGCTCCTGAGCCAGCGATAGCTGCGAGGGCCGCGTGCTGACCGGCTCCTGGCCGATAATGCCTGCGGTGATGCTCCCGCGCTTTCTCGTCCCCGATCTCGACGGATCCCGCACAGAGGCGACGCTGCCCCCCGATGAGGCGCATCACCTCACACGGGTGCTCCGTCTTCGCGTGGGCGATCCTGTCGCGGTGTTCGACGGGCGCGGCCTGGAGTTTGCGGCCTCCGTCGCCGCCATCTCTCGCGGGGCGGTGACCGTCAGGCTTGGTGCGTCCGTACAGCAGGCGCTCTCACGCGGCATCTCCCTGACGCTCGTCCAGGCGATCCTCAAGGCCATGGACGCCGTCGTCCGCGATGCCACGATGGTGGGCGTCGACAACATCCAACCGGTGGTCAGCGCCAATACCACGGTGAAGGGGAGTGTGGTGCAGAAGGCGTCCGCCCGCTGGGAACGCATCGCCCTTGCCTCGGCCAAGCAGTGCGGCCGTGCGCGGCTCCCCGCCATCCGGGAGGTGATTGGTTTCGAAAGATGGCTGGCGTCGGCTGAACCGGGTGGGACCTTCCTGCTCGTCGAACCGGGACTGACCGGGCCCGACACGCTGACGATCCGTGACCTGTGCAGGCAGCCCCCGCCCGAGCGCGCATCGCTTGTGGTGGGGCCGGAAGGGGGGTGGACGTCCGCGGAGCGGGAAGCGGCCGTGCGTGCCGGCCTGGTTCCGCTCACCCTCGGACGCATGACGCTGCGGGCCGACGCCGTGCCGCTTGCTGCGGCTGCAGCCCTGCTTGCCGTCTGGGACGACTGACCGCCTCTACGATCCGATGCTGGCCGTACGGGGGCGCTTGGTGAGGACGAACGCCCACCAGTCGTCCTCTTCCGCCGACTCCGTGATGTCGAAGTCCGCGGAGAACGCATCCGTCACCAGGGGCTTCTCGTCAATCGTGAAGCCCGCCACGATGAGGCTGCCCGCCGGACGCACCATATTCACCAGCGATCCGGCGTACCGCGCGAGCAGCGAGCCTGTGAGGTTTGCCGTCACAAGCTCCGCCGCCGGAATGCCTCCCGCCTCCACATCGCGGACGTGGGCCTCGACCACCGCTTCCACCGCATTCCGGGTGATGTTCTCCCGCGCATTCTCTACGGCGTCGGGATCGGTGTCTATGGCCGACACGTAAGCAGCCCCCAGCTTCGCAGCGACGATTGCCAGCACACCTGAGCCGGTACCCACATCAACCACGGTCAACCGCGCCAGATCGCGGCTCTGCAGGAGGACCAGGCACAGCCGTGTGGACTGATGATGGCCGGTGCCGAAGCCGCGCGACGGTTCGATGACCACCACCACCAGGCCACGGTCCCCGGCCGGTTCCTCTTCGTCCGTGCCTGCAGGCAAATCCCACGGCGGGGCGATGACGATTCGCCCGACCCGGACGGCGGGGAGGTCCGCCTGCGTGCGGCGGGCCCAGTCATCATCTTCTATGTCGGCCGGCTGAACCTGCAGGGAACCGGCATCGAGGAAGCTTGAAAGCGCTGTCACTGCGCCGTCGCGGGAGGAGGGGCTCGCGAAGTGCGCGGTCCATACCTGGGGAGCCGTCACGTCGTCTTCCTGAATGGCGAGCAGGTCGTGCTCTGCGAGGAGCGCGACGAGCCGATCGCGAGCCGCGGCGGCCGTTTCGGGAGGAAACCGGATGATGAGGGAGGGTGAGCGATCGCCGCTCACCCGAAGATGTCCTTCACCCGCTCGAAGAACGGCTTCTCCGCCGCCTCGCTGCCATCACTGTCCCCGGATTCGTCCGGCATGGTCCGGGCGAGATCTTCGATCAGGCGTTTCTGTTCGCGGGTCAGTTTCTTCGGGACCGAGACGCGGCTGATGACGTGGAGATCACCGTGTCCGCGTCCGGCCACGCTCGGCATCCCCTTGCCGCGCAGCTTGAAGCGCGTGCCCGGCTGGGTGCCGGCGGGGATGTGCAGCTGTTCGCGGCCGTCGAGCGTGGGCACCTTCACCTCGCCGCCAATGGCCAGCGTGTGAAAGGGCATCGACAGCTCGCAGAACAGGTCGTCTCCCTCACGGTGGTAGAACGCATGCTCCTGCACGTGAACCACGACGTAGAGGTCGCCGGCAGGGCCGCCGGCGGCCCCATTTTCTCCTTCCCCGTACAGCCGGAGGCGCTGACCGGAGGCGATGCCGGCGGGAATCTTCACCGTGAGCGAGCGTTCACGTGCCACGCGGCCCGCGCCGCGGCAGGTCGCACAGGGGCGCGCGATCGTCTTCCCCGTGCCGCGGCAGTTGGGGCAGGGACGCGCGACCGTCAGGAAGCCCTGCTGATAGCGCAGCTGGCCGGCGCCGCGGCACTGCGAGCAGGTTTCGGCGCTGGTGCCGGCGGCGGCGCCACTGCCGCTGCAGGGCTCGCAGGATTCCTCCCGCGGAATCTGGATGGTGGTCTCGACACCCTTCGCGGATTCCTCGAACGTGATTTCCATGTCGTAGCGGAGATCCGAGCCGCGTTGAGGGCCGCCGCGGCGGCGGCGGGACCCGAAGATGTCACCGAAGCCGAACGCGTCCCCCAGGCCGGAAAAGATATCGGAGAAGTCGGCGAAGATTGTCGGATCGAAGCCCGCTCCTCCCCCCGCGCCGCTGACGCCGGCATGGCCGAATCGGTTGTAGAGGCTGCGCTTCTGGTCGTCGGCCAGCACGGCATAGGCCTCGGCCGCTTCCTTGAAGAGCTCTTCCGCCTGTGTGTCGCCGGGGTTTCGATCCGGATGGTACTTCAGCGCGAGTTTCCGGTAGGCGCTCTTGATTTGACTTTCGCTGGCCTCGCGCTCGACGCCGAGGACCTCGTAGTAATCACGCTTGCTCACGCCGGCTCTCACGCCTCCCCCTTCGCGACCTTCACCATCGAGGGCCGGAGCAACCGGTCACCGAGCATGTAGCCACGTCTGAATTCCTCGATGACCTCGCCGTCACGATGTCCCGTCGAGGGCTCGTACGACACGGCCTGATGATAGTGCGGATCGAAGTCGGCCCCCGCCGCCTCGATGGGGCGGACGCCGCGCTTCCGGAGCGTCTCGGTGAGCTGGCGATGAATCAGCTCGACCCCGCGGCGATAGGCTTCCGCTCCCTCGCTGCCGGCGTCCGCAGTCCGCGCCCGTTCCAGATCGTCGACCAGGGGCAGCAGTTCCCCGAGAAGGTCGGCTGCTGCCGCCTCGGCCTGTGCCTGCCGATCGCGCTCCGTCCGTTTGCGGAAGTTGTCGAACTCCGCCGTCTTCCGCAGCAGGAGGTCGTAGAACTCGTCGCGCTGCCGCTGGAGCTCCTCCATCGGCACGTCCGGAGACTCGGCAGCCACCGCGGCCGCTGCCGTTTCGGACGCTTCGCTGAGGTTGATGTCTGACTCGGTCTGGTTCTCTTCCATGGTGTTCCGTGATGTAGTGCAATGCCCCTCGGCGATGCGCACCGCAGATCAGGGCTTTGGGGCGACCTTGCGGCTGATCGCCTTCGAGAGGCCTTCGACGGCATTGATCACCCGGGAGTAGCGCATCCGCGTCGGGCCGATGACGCCGACCGCACCGGTGCGATGGCCGTCGGAGTATGTCGAAGCAATTAGGGTGAAACGCTGAAGATCGGGCGAGTGGTGCTCCGAGCCGATGACGATCGTGAGTCCGGCGCCGCTCATGTAGTCATCGAGCAGCCGCACGAGCCGGGTCTTCTCTTCCATCATCCCCAGGAGCGTTCGCAGCGTCTCGAGCGTCACCTCCGGGCTCTCTCCCGCAATGTCATCGAGCAGACGTGAGGTCCCCTGGATGAATACCGTCGGGCGGGAGGCCATGTCCTCGAAGGTGGTGTTTGCCAGACGGAGGGCCCGTCCCATCAGCTCGTCGTAGAGGCTCTGTTCCTCGCCCAGCCGGGCCATTACTGCCTGCCGGACGGCAAGAAGCGGCTGCCCGCGGAACTCGCTGTTCAGGTAGTTGGCGGCCTGCTGCAATTCGGGAAAGCCGTATGGCTCGGCCGGTTCAATAACCTTGTGTGACACGTGACCGCCGGTGGAGACCACGACCACCAGGATCTTTCCGCCATCGAGCGGCACGAAGTCGAGGTGTTCGAGGTTGCCTGTCTCGGCGGCCGGGGCAATCGCAAAGCTCAGCTGCTGGCAGACCCGCGCGGCTTCCTGGGACACATCGGCGAGCATGTCATCGAGGGTGCCCGCGCGGCGCAGGCGTGCCTCGACCTGCGGGGCCGGGCGCGAGGACCGGCGTTCGCCAAGGAGCTGGTCCACGTAGCAGCGATAGCCGAGGTCGGTGGGAACCCGGCCCGCAGAGGTGTGCGGCTGGCGGACGTAGCCCTGCTCTTCGAGCCGCGAGAGGACGTTCCGGAGCGTGGCTGAGGATACGCCGAATCCCCGGGTGGCGAGCCACAGGGATGAGATTGGCCCGCCGTCCTCGATGTAGCCCTGCACCAGCACGCCTAGAATGCGTCTATCCCGTTCCGGTAGTTCAGGATGCGTCGGCATGGTGGTTTAGCACTCGGGTGGATCGACTGCCAGGATTATACCCGATGTGGACCACGGCCGGCCTTGTGCCGGCGAGATCATCCAGATACGCCGGCCCGCGCCGCCAGCTCCGCCGCAGCCTGGCGCCCCTTCCAAGCCACCTCAGCAGGGTCAACGCGGGTCAACGTGAACTCGTCCACCAGCAGTTCACCGTCCACCATGACCATCCGGACATCGCTTCCGCTGGCCGAGTACACGATGGTGGACCAGGGGTCGACGGCAGGGGTGAGATGCGGGGCATGGGGGTCGATGAGGATGAGGTCCGCGCGCTTGCCCGGCTCGATTGACCCGATCTCGCGCTCCAGACCGAGCGCCCGGGCTCCTTCGCGGGTGGCCATCCAGACGGCCTCCCGGGCGGGGAGGGCGCCCGGCCCTTTCCGCACCGCCTGAAGCGTTGCGGCAAGCCGCATCTCGTCGAACATGTTCAGGCGGTTGTTGCAGGCCGCACCGTCAGCCCCCAGCGACACGGAAATACCCCGCGCGCGCATCTCGACGACGGGGGCAATGCCGGATCCGAGCTTGAGGTTGGAACCGGGGCAGTGGAGCACTTTCACGTTGCGCTCGGCCAGCAGCGCCTGTTCCGCCTCGGTGACCCACACGCAATGGGCCGCACACAGATGCGGTGCGGCCAAACCGGTGTCGGCCAGGTACTCGAGGTTCGAAAACCCACCGGAGAGACGCCGCACGACCTCCACTTCTTCTCTGTTCTCCGAGGCGTGGGTATGCACGAGAACACCCTCGGCGACCGACAGGCTCGCCACAGCCTCCAGCAGGGCGCGGGAGCAGGAGACGGCGAACCGCGGCGCGAACGCGGCGCGCAGACGGCCGTTGCCGGCGCCGTGCCACCGCCTCCACAAGTCCAGGCTCTGGTCGATGGAGACCTGCGTCTCCTCCCGGAGCCGCCTCGGCACATTGTCGTCCGAGTCCATCATGCACTTGCCTACGGTCGCGCGAAGCCCGGTCGGCTGCAGGGTCTCGAACACGACGTCGGTGTCGTGCACGGTTTCCATCGTGAGGATGGCCGTCGTGCCGGTGCGAAGCAGTTCGGCGGCTGCCACGTTTACCGATGCCGCGAGGGTGGCCGGGGAGTGCGCGGCTTCCATGGGCCAGATGCGCCGGCGCAGCCACTCGAGCAGGGGCATGTCGTCGGCATACCCGCGAAACAGGGTCTGGCACAGGTGCACGTGCGTCTGGATGAACCCGGGCAGCAGGTACCCGCCCTTCGCATCGACGACGGTCTCGACGGGGCCGTCCTGCCCGTTGGCTTCACCGACGGATCTGATGACGCCGTCTCGAACGACAACGCTGCCTTCGACGACCGAATACTGGTCGTCCATCGTGAGGATGGTGGCGTTACGGATCAGTACTGATGGCACCCGGCCGCCTATGCCGGCCCGGCGGCTTTGACCCCTTGCATGGCGGGGGCACGCGTCGCGGCGCCGCGGCGGACGGCGATGAGCTGGGCGAGGATGCTCACTGCAATTTCAGCGGGGGTTACAGCGCCGATGTCCAGGCCGATCGGGGCATGGATGCGGTCGAGGCATTCGGTCGGCATCCCTTCGGCGATGAGCAGGTCGAAGATGCGACGGACCTTGGCCCGGCTGCCGATGAGCCCGAGGTAGCGCAGGTCGCGAGCGGCAAGCGCGCGCATCGCCTCGAGGTCGTGGGTGTGGCCCCGCGTGACGACGACCACAAAGGCCGAGGAGGGGAGCTCGGCCGTGTTCAGCCAGTCCGGGATGTGGGCCGCGATTACGCGTTCCGCCCCAGGAAAACGCTCCTCGTTCGCAAACTTGTCACGATCGTCCAGAACGTGCACCCGGAACCCGGCGTCTGGTGCGAGGCGCCCCAGATACCAGCCGACGTGGCCTGCACCGATGATGAACAGGTGTGGCGTGGGCTCGAGCGGGTCGATATGCACGTCCATCTGCCCTCCGCAGACCAGCCCGTTCTCCTGCGCGAAGTCGTCGTTCAGCTCGTAGTGCAGCAGAGACGATGTGCCCGATGCGATCGCGGCGCGGGCCTTCCATAGCGCATCGTTCTCGTAGCAGCCGCCGCCGATTGTGCCGACCGTGCGGCCGTCGGCAAACACCAGCATCTTCGCGCCGGCACGCTGCGGGGTCGAGCCGCGGGCCCGCACGACTGTGACGAGCGCGACCCCTTCGCCGCGCCCGAGCGCCTCCGCCGCGGCGGAGAGCACTTCCTGGCTCAGACGAGCACCTCGATCCTGGCGCGCTTCTTCGCCTCTTCGATGAAGGCCTCGACGCGCTCCTGCTTCTTCTGGTTCGTGAGGTACTTGACGATCTGTCCCTTCACCTCGTCGTACGACACCGTCGACGCTCCCTTTTTCTCGGTCGTCTTGATGATGTGGTACCCGAACTGCGTCGTGACGACGTCGCTGATCTGGTCCGGCTCGAGGGCGAAGGCAGCCTGTTCGAACGCCGGCACCATCCGGCCCTTCTGAAAGAAGCCCAGATCCCCACCCTGCTCCTTGCTCCCGTCGTCGGAGTGTTCCTTTGCGAGCTTGGCGAAGTCCTCGCCGGCGCGGGCGCGCTTCAACAGGCCGTCAGCCTTGGCCCGGGCCGCCTTCTTCGTTGCATCGTCTGCGCTCTCGTTGGCCATGATGAGGATGTGGTTCGCGCGGATCGCCTCTCCCTGCTGGAACTTGTCGGGGTTCTGATCGTAAAAGGCCCGCGCCTCCGTTTCGGTGGCATCGGTAGTCGTGGCGAGCTCTGATTCGACCATGCGGTCAATCGCCATGTCGGTTCGCGCATCCGATTTGAGCTGTTCGAGAGAGGTGTTCCGCGCCGCGAGTGCCTTCTTGAACTCGGCCTCATCCGGAAACTGCTTCTGCATCTGCTGGAGCTGCGAGTTCACTTCGGCCTCGCTGACCTCGAGCTTGCGGGAGCTGACCTCCTGCTTCATCACGGTGTAAGTAATCAGCTGGTCCAGTGCCGCGCGGAGGATCTCGTCGCGCCTGTCCGCCGGAATCGGACCCCGGCCTGCTTCGATGTTGCCGACGAGGCGTTCGAAGTCGGTCTTGGTCACCGGTTGTCCATTGACGCGTGCCAGCACGTCCGGCAGCTCCGCCGGCATCGGCTTCGGGGGGGCGGGGGCCTCGGTGGTCGCAGCCGGCTGTGAGGTGGCCGTGCTATCCGCGGCGGGAGTCTTCTTGCAGGCAGAGGCGGAGACGAGAACCAGTGCCGACAGAATGAGAGCGCGTGTATTCACTTCGATGTCCTGAATGTCGCTGTGGTTGGAATAACCGTTTTCCGGGCTTGTTCGATGATACCGCAGCGGAGCAGCCCTGCTGCAGAGCTGCGGGAGGTCCCCAGAGGCTCCGTTAAGGGAAGTCCGCGCGTGGGTCTGAGGCGGATCCCTGCTGCAAGTCGTGAACGTGGCAGATCTCGACCGGTTCAGTGCCGGCAAGAAACGCCTCGCGGAAGATCCGCGGGCATCCCGGGGCGGCCACAAGGCCGGTGTCCCGGTCGATATCGATAAATGCCACTCCGTCGGGCGCGGGAAACCCGGTGTTCGGACGGCCTGCGAGAGCGCGCGACATGAACGCGGTCCAGATGGGCAGAGCGGCCTGGGAGCCGCTGAGCCCGAGGGGCCGGTTGTCGTCCAGCCCGACCCACACCACCGTGAGGAGCTCGGGCGTAAAGCCCACGAACCAGGCGTCGCGAAGGTCGTTTGTCGTCCCCGATTTGCCGGCCGCATCGAGTGAGAAGCCTGCGGCCCGTGCCGAGGCGCCAGTGCCTTCGTTGAGCACGCTGCGCATCATGTTCGTAACCAGGAAGGTCGTGTCCGGCCGCGCGACCCCTCGCGGCGCCGGGTTCTGCAGCGGGATGTCCTTGCCTCGCGACACCAGGCGCGAGATCGTGCGCAGCGGACGTATCGTCCCGGCATTGGGGAACATCGTGTAGGCCGTCGCAATCTCGAAGGGGCTTGCTTCGAACACGCCCAGGGCGATGGCTGGATAGGGGCGGGGCGGTGTGCCGGCGCCCACCCGGCGCCAGAGTGCGGCGACTTCCTCGTAGCCCGCGCTCTGGGCCACCTTCACGGCGGCGATGTTGCGCGACTGGGCAAGCGCGCGGCGCAGGGTGATGGGCCCGTCATACTCGCCGTCGTAGTTGTTCGGCGTCCAGGTCTGCTCGTTGAACGTGAAGGCGGTCGGCTCGTCCCAGACGACGCTGGCGGGTGTGAGGTCGGTGCGCCCTTCGGAGTGGGCCCGTTCGAAGGCGGCAAGATAGACGAACGGCTTGAAGACGGAGCCCGGCTGACGCCGGGCGTTGGTCGCCCGGTTGAACTGAGACTGGTTGTAGGACCGCCCGCCCACCAGCGCGAGTACCTCCCCTGTGCGGGGGTCGACGGAGACGAGCGCGGCCTGCGGGGTGCGGCCCCGCCGGGCCAGCCGCGCGTCGAGACGGAGCAGGCCTTCCCGGAGAGCATCCTGAGCCAGTCGCTGCAGGTGCACGTCAAGGGTCGTGTAGACGTCCACCGCGCCGGCCGCCGGGTACTTCGACTGCAGTTCCTGGCTGATCAGATCCACGAAGTACGGCGCTTCCGCCTCCAGCGCCCTCGCGGAGACGACAAGGGGCTCCTTCTGCGCGCGGCCCGCATCCTCCTCGGTGATGAAGCCCGATTCCGCCATGGCGCGCAGCACCACGTTGCGCCTCTCCCGGGCACGCTCCGTGTTGTTGAAGGGAGAAAGGCGGGATGGCGACTGAATGACGCCGGCAATCGTTGCAGCCTCAGCCAGCGAGACGTTGCTGATGTCTTTCGCGAAGAACAGCCGCGCCGCCTCCCCGACGCCGTGAATGGCAAACGAGCCGCGCTGCCCCAGGGAGACGTCGTTGAGGTAGAGCTGAAGTATCTCCTCCTTCGAGAGACGGCGCTCCAGCACGACCGACATGAACCACTCGGTCATCTTGCGGCGGAGGGTCTTCTCCGGCGTGAGGAACGTGTTCTTCACGAGCTGCTGCGTGATGGTGCTGCCGCTGGCGAGGTACTGTTTGCCGCCGAAGGCGTTGCGGAACACGGCCCCGGCAATCCCGATGGGGTCGATTCCCGGGTGGTCGAAGAAGCGCCGATCCTCGATCGCCAGCACCGCCTGCACCATGCGCTTCGGAATCATCTGCAGCGGCACGTCCCGGCGTTTCTCCCGCCCGGTGGTGATCAGGGCGGTGATGAGGGGAGGATCGAGGGTCACGCGCTCCGTCACGCCCCGCGGTTCCACCTCCTCGATCCGGTCTATCCGCGTCGGCTCGCCTCCCTTGGCCGCCCGTCCGCCAAAGACCACCCGCAGGGTCCTGCCGCGATGATTGCCGTCGCGCGGAATGATGACCAGCGCGTCCTGTCCGACGGTGAATTCCCCCGGGTCGTGCGAGCGCGGCCGGTGAGCATAGCCGAGGTCGTTCAGCCGTTCGATCAGCTGTCGCGGGGAGAGCGCCTGGCCCCGGTGGAGGTCGAAGGGGCGTGCGAAGACGCGGGGGTTCGTGCGCTGCAGCTCCCCGCTGATGCGGGTGTCGATCATGCGGGAGAACAGGACGTAGTGGTACCCCACGGCGGCGCAAATTACGAGGAGGGGCCCGGTAAGGGCCACGAGGGCGTACAGCTTCCAGCGCCGCGCCGGCCGGCGCGTTCGCGGTCCCTTTGGGCGCGCGCCTCGCCCCTGCGCCTGCGATCTGATAGGTCTCACCGGGCGTCGAACTACGTGGCTACGGGCCTGCCCATCAGACGAACGGGCCCCGCCGGTGGTTCTGCAGCGCATTGTATACTCGCTGTAAGCGGTTCATAAGACGATAGTTCTGCGGCGGAGTCACCGTCCGCTGAGCGATCCGTCCGAGGGTCGGAGGGTAAGAAAAGACGATGGGACGACTGTGGGGACGCGGGATGCTCATCCTGCTGATGACAATGGCAGTGCCGGCGACCTCGTTCGCCCAGGCGCAGGCGGCCAACGGGAACGTCGAGGGTACGGTTCGCGACGCGAGCGGCGGGGTTCTGCCGGGCGTCACCGTCACCGTACTGAACACCGATACGGGCGCGGTCCGGGTCGTGATCACGAACGAACAGGGGGTCTACCGGGCCCTGCTGCTGCCCCTGGGCGCCTACACCGTCAGCGCGGAGCTGGAAGGCTTCAGGAAGTACGAACAAACGGGGCTTTCGCTCCGGGCGGGGCAGACCATCCCCGTGCACGTCGAGCTTGGCGTGGGCAGCATGACCGAGGTGATCACGGTCACCAGCGAGTCGCCGGTGGCACAACCCGGGCGGATCGATTTGGGCCGGACGATCAGTGAGACCGAAATCAGCAATCTTCCCCTCGTCTCCAGGAACCCGTACAACTTCGCGTTTCTCCAGTCCAACGTGACCGGGTACGAGAACAGCGAGTTCGGCGTACCGCGCATCAACGCGAACGGTTCGCAGATGCACACGAATTACCAGATCGATGGCAACACGAACACCGAGAAGGATCGCGCGGGCCTCCGCCTGCTGCCCGTCTCGGAAGTCCTCGTGCGCGAAGTGCAGGTGATCACCAACGGCTTCGCCCCCGAGTTCGGCCAGACGACAGGGATGGTCTATAACGCGATTACCCCGTCGGGCACCAACGATCTCCGGGGTTCGGCCAGCTTCCGTTTCCGCCGCAACGCCATGTCGGAGCGTCCGTTCTTCCTCTCGCCGACCGCGCGCCAGCCCGACACGGAGGTCAACGACGTGACCGCCACGCTGGGCGGACCAATCCTGCGGGACAAGGCGCACTTCTTCGGGGCCTACGAGTTCGTCGATCGCAGTTTGATTACCGGCGGGCAGGTGATCTCCGTCACCGAGGCCAACGCCGAGCGCCTGGGCATCAGCGTGCCGGCCGCCGGGGTCATTCCCGCGCATCAGTCGGTGAATTTCGGCTTCGGCAAGCTCGACCATCAGTTCAACGCGAATCACCGGCTGGCGGCCCGGTACTTCCTGTTCAAGAACTTTTCGGAGTCGAACATCGGTGCTGGGCTGAATACGCCCGAGCGGGCGACGGACTTCACGGATCGGATGGATTCCGCGTCGGCGCAGCTCATCTCGACGCTCGGTGGGACAAGTCTGAACGAGCTCCGCGTGCAGTACGCCCGTCGGCATCAGTTCCGTACGCCCTCGGTGACGGCCGTGCCCGGCCCGGCGGTGACGGTCTCGGGCGCTGCGCAGTTCGGCGGCCCCCGAGTGGGCGGCACGACCTCCGTCGGGTTCGACTTCAACCAGGAGATCTGGCAGGTCATCGACAATGTGAGCTGGATCCGCGGTTCGCACGGGTTCAAGGCGGGGGTGGACGCACAGTTCATCCTCGACGGCCGTGTGCGCGGCGAGCGTCACGAGTACACCTTCGCCTCGGTCGAGAGCTACCTGGCGGCGCGCAACGGGGGCAACCCGCTCGGGTATCAGATCTTCCGCCAGGATCTCGGCGACCTCACGGCAAGCTACTCGTCGGGGTTCTACGGGTTCTTCATCCAGGACGACTGGCAGGTCACCGAACGGATCAAGCTGCTGTACGGACTCCGCTACGACCTGTTCGACGTACCGGAGGCTTCCCCCTTTGCCGCCAATCCGTTCTCGCAGGAGTTCAGGCTCGATCGGAACAACTGGGGACCGCGCGCAGGCCTGTCCTGGTCGCTCGACGCCCGGGGCACCACGGTGCTGCGTGCCTCGACGGGGCTGATGTACGAGCCGCCGCTCCTGGACTTCTACGACAACGCGATCCTCAACAACGGAGATCCACGCGCCTACACCGTGCAACTGTCGGGTACGAGCGCGGGTGCCCCGGCGTTTCCCGGCTCGCTCGCCGATGTACCACCCGGGTTCGCCCTGCCGCGTCAGAGCATCAACGCGGTCGATCCGGACTTCGAGACACAGTCGGCCTGGCTGAGCAACGTGCAGCTCGAGCGGGCTCTCGGCACGAACATGTCCGTGGCCGTGGGCTACGTGAACTCGACAGGGCAGGCGCTGCCGGTGCTGATGGACGTCAACCTCATTCCGACGGGGAACGTTCTGCCTGACGGCCGGCCGATCCTCGCGACCGGGGTGAACGCGGGGACGCGCGTGGACCCGACCTTCGACCACCTCAATATGTTCCGCTCGATCGGCGAGTCGCGCTACAACGCGTTCACCGCGACGTTCACGAAGCGGATGACCCACGGCTGGCAGGCGCAGGCGACCTACACGCTTGCCAAGGCTGAAGACAACGCCCCGCTGACGGGGACCTACGTCGTCGGCAGCGGCGACGACCGGGTGTCGGATCCCACGAATCTGGACCGCGAATGGGGCGTCACGCCGTTCCACCAGACCCATACGTTCGCGCTCTCGACCGTTGTCGCGCCGGAGTTTGGCGGCACGGGAGTGCTCGCGGGTCTGATCAACCACAATCAGGTCGGCATCATCCTGCACGCGAACAGCGGGCTGCCCTTCAACATCCGATCGAACCTCGACCTGAATCAGGACGGGGTGGCCAACGACCGTCCGATCGGCTTCGAGCGGAACTCCGGCCGGCTCGGACGTGTGGTCTACATGGACCTGCGCTATTCCCGCTTCGTCCCGCTCCGCGAGTCACAGCGCGTGGAGCTCTTCTTCGAAGCGAAGAACCTGTTCAACGCCGAGAACGTGGCGAGCGTGAACCGGATTGTGACGACCAACGTATTTGGAGAGCTCGCGGCGCCGCTGCCGTCGCCGTTCCCCCCGCAGAGCGGGTACGACCAGCGCCAGATGCAGCTGGGGGTCAAGTTTTCCTTCTGATCAAGTCAACTCCCAACGCCCAACTTCCAACTCCCAATTTCCTGGTCCAACGCCAGCGTTGGGCGTTCGGGTTGGGCGTTGGGCGTTGGGCGTTGGGAGTTGGGCGTTGGGCGTTGGGAGTTGGCGTTGGGCGTTGAGAGTTGGGCGTTGGGCGTTGGGCGTTGGGAGTTAGTCACGCTTGCCAGTTCTTCCCGCATGACCAGAGTTGACCTCCTCGCATTCGGTCCGCATCCCGACGACATCGAGATCGGGCTGGCGGGCACGATTGCCGTGCATACCGCCGCGGGGTTCCGCGTGGGGCTCTGCGACCTGACACGGGGGGAGCTGGGCTCGAACGGCACACCCGAGGAGCGGGAAGCGGAAGCGGAGGCTGCCCGTGTGGTAATCGGGGCGGACTGGCGAGTGAACCTGCACTGGCCCGACGGCGGGATCACGGGAGGGGACACGCAGCTGGCCTCGGCCGTCAGGCTGATACGCGCCTGCCGTCCGCGCACCATCGCGATCCCCTACTGGAACGACCGCCATCCGGATCATCGCGCGGCGAGCGAGGTCCTGACGCTCGCGGCGTTCCGGAGCGGGCTGCGCCGATTCACGACAGAGGGAGGCGGGGGCGCGGACTGGCGCGCTGACTGGCTCTGCTACTACTTCATCAACGATTCCATCCCCCCCTCGCTGGCGATTGATGTCTCGTCCCAGTACGACCGCAAACGCCAGGCACTCGCGTGTCACAGAACGCAGTTCACGCCTGCGGGCAGCGGCAGCGTTGAGACCCGGCTCACCTCCCCCCGCTTCGCCCAGCTCATCGAGAGTCGCGACGCACACCTGGGCGCACTGACCGGTGTGGCCTTTGCCGAGGGGCTCGTGGTACGCGAGCCGATGCTGCGGCCGCACCTGATCAAGGACTGGCGCGCGGCACCGGCCCCGGCGGGAGACCTGTGAACGTCGGCATCGTCTGCTACGCGTCCGTGGGTGGCAGCGGCATCGTGGCGACCGAGCTTGCCAAGGCGCTGGCCATGCGTGGACATGACGTGCACCTGCTGAGCACGGAACCCCCGTTCCGCTATGCCGATTATCAGCCCGGGCTGTCGTTCCATCGAGTGCACACGCCGGCATACCCGCTGTTCCGGGAGCCGCAATACGTGCTGTCGCTTGCGAACAAGATCGTCCAGGTGACGCGAAGCTTCTCGCTTGACATCATCCACGCGCACTACGCCGTGCCGCATGCCACCGCTGCGTATCTTGCGCGGCAGATCCTGTCGACGTCCGCCCCCCCGGCACGAATTCCACAGGTGGTCACCACGCTGCACGGTACTGACATCACGCTGGTCGGAAGCGACCGGTCGTATTCCGAGACGGTCGCGTTCTCGATCGAGCGCTCGGATGGCGTGACGGCCGTGTCCGAGAGCCTCCGCGCCGACACGTATCGCGCCCTCCAGGTGGAGCGTGACATCAGGGTCATCCCCAACTTCCTGGATTGCCGGGTCCACCGGCGCATGTCCCATCCGACGCTGCGCCAGCGCTACGCGCGCACCCCGGCCGAGAAGCTGGTGATCCACGTGTCCAATTTCCGCCCTGTGAAGCGGGTGGAGGCTGTCGTCCAGGTCTTCGCCAGGATCGCCGCGTCGGTTCCGGCGCGCCTGCTGCTGATCGGTGACGGGCCGGATCTCGGCAAGGCGCTCGAGACGGCGCGCTCGATGGGAATCGGGGATGACGTAGAGTCGCTGGGAGAGCAGGACCAGATCCTGCCGCTGCTTTCCATTGCCGATCTCTTCCTCCTTACATCGCAGCAGGAAAGCTTCGGGCTGGCCGCGCTCGAAGCGATGGCTGCCGGTGTCCCGGTGGTGGCCTCAGACGTCGGCGGTCTCAGGGAGGTCGTTGACCACGGCCGGTCCGGATACCTGCACGCGCTGAACGATCTCGACGGGATGGCCGCGAGCGGCGTCTCGCTGCTGCGCGATCCTGCGCTGCATGCCCGGACGGCGGCGGAAGCCTCCCGCGCGGTTCAGGAGCGATTCTGCGCCGAGCTGGTGGTGCCGCGCTATGAGGCTTTCTATGGCGAGCTCGTTGCGGCCGCGAAGCCTGGCGGCGCACCCGTCGAATGACCAGGCTCTTGATCCGACTTTCGCTCTTCATACCGATGCCTCCTCTCCGCTCCACGTACGCCCTCTTCGTCCTCGTCTTTCTCTGTCTTGTGGCCGGAGGTGCGGCTCTTCGAGGACAGCTGCGGGTGCAGCCTGTGGCCGAACTGCCCGGCGATGCTTCTCTCGAGCTCCTGCTGAGGAAGCTTTCCTCGTCCGGTACGTTCATGGAGACGACCGCACATCCGGACGACGAGAACAATGCGCTGCTGGCGATGCTCGGTCTCGGTGAGGGCATGCGCACGGTGCTCGTCAGCGCGACGCGCGGAGATGGCGGACAGAACGAAATTGGTCCGGAGCTGTTCACGGCACTTGGCGTCCTGCGGACCGAGGAACTGCTTGCCGTCCACCGTTTCGACGGCGCCGAGCAGTACTTCACCCGCGCGGTTGACTTTGGCTTCTCCTTCAGCGTCGAGGAAACATTGGAGAAATGGGGGCGCGAGGAGATTCTCGCTGACTTCGTGCGGCACATCCGCACCCTCCGGCCGGATGTCATCGCCGGGTTTCTCTGCGGCGGGGAAGGGGGCGGCCAGCATCACCAGGCATCCGCGAAACTCACAACCGAGGCTTTCAGGGCCGCGGCCGATCCCACCCGCTTTCCCGAACAGCTGCAGGCCGGGCTGCGGCCGTGGCTCGCGACGCGGGTTTTCTGCACTGATATCTCCGGGTTCGGCCCACGCCGGGCCGACACGCCCCTGGGGCCGGACATGCTCGTGGTCGATACCTCTCGTTTCGACGGTCTTCTCGGGCGGACGTATGCCGAGCTCGGGCTGGAAGCACGGTCGATGCACAAGTGCCAGGGCACCTCGCAGCTCCTGCTGCTGCCGGGTGAGACCCAGAACCGTACGTATCGGCTGACGGACTCGGTAACGGGGGGTCCCGGAATCGCTCCAGCGTCGATGTTCGCGGGGATCGACACGTCGCTCCCGGGGCTCGTACGTTTTGCTCCGGGGCAGGCGGCGGCGCTGACTCCCGCGCTGACGCGCATTGCCGCGCACGTTGCCGATGCACGCGGCGCGCTTGCGTCCGGAGGCGCGCAGGCGGCCGTGCGGCCGCTGGGCTCAGGCCTCGAGGCCACCCGGCAACTGCGGACCGAACTCGCCGCCGCCGCCCACGGAGACTCTGAACGGCTCGAGGTCGACGAGCGGCTGGCCCGGAAGGAAATCCAGTTCGAGCAGGCGCTCGTGATTGCGTCGGGGCTCCGGCTCGATGTGCTTGCAGACGATGGCCTGGTGGTGCCGGAGCAGAGCGCCGGTGTCGTGCTCCACGCCGCGAGCCACTCGGAGGAAGGCGTCCAGGTGCGGAATGTGGCCTTCGCGGGCGCGGAGGGGGGCGAGGCTGCGTGTGCCGGCACGGTAGCGCGAAGCCGTCCCCTTCGGTGTGCCGGGAAGATTACAATCCCCGCCGACGCGTCACTCTCGACGCCGTATTGGAAGACCCGGGCTGATGCGGCGCGCTACGACTTCGAGACTGGCGTGCCGTTCGGATCTCCGTTCACGCCCACCCCCTTTACGGCGACGGTCGACATGATCATCGCGGGCCAGGCGATCAGGCGCGTGCAGCCCGTCGAGTTCCGGTACGGCGATCTCGTCGCCGGCGAGAAGCGGATGGAACTGCAGGTGGTGCCGCCTTTTGCGGCGACGGTGACTCCCGAAATCACGGTCGTCCCTGCCGCCGCAGCATCCCGTCGGACAGTCGATGTGCGTGTGACCAACCATACGCGGGGGGCGGCGCGTGCCACTCTGGCGCTGCAGGTTCCGGCGGGATGGTCGGTGGAGCCCCTCCAGGCCCCGCTCGCCTTTACGCGCGAAGACGAGGAGGCGACGACAGCCTTCGTGCTCGTTCCGCCCGCCAGGCTCCAGCCTGGTGAATGGACCGTCGAGGCCCTCGTGCGCGGCGATGGAACGGAAATCTCCAGCAGCCTGGGATTCGAGGTCATCGAGTACCCCCACACGGGCCGCCGTCATGTCGTGCACCCGTCACGCACGCGCCTGAAGGTCATCGATGTGGCGATTTCCACAGGCTTGCGCATCGGCTACATCATGGGGGTGGGGGACCAGGTGCCCCGCGCAATTGAAGGATTGGGCGCGGACGTCCGGCTCATCTCTCCGGGAGAGCTGGCGTCTGGAGATCTGTCCGCGTACGACGCAATCGTCACCGGGGTCCGCGCCTACGAGCGGCGGGCGGACCTGCGCGCGAACAATCACCGCCTCATCGCGTACGCGGCCGGTGGCGGCACCGTCCTCGTGCAGTACAACAAGTTCGAGTTCAACGAGGCGCAGTACGGACCCTATCCGGCACAGGTGAGTGCCGGGCGCGTGACGGACGAAACCGCTCCCGTTGAACACCTGGTGCCGGACCATCCGGTGTTCACGACGCCGAACCGCATCGGCCCCGGGGCCTGGGCCGGCTGGGTGCAGGAACGCGGCCTCTACTTCCTCGGCGAACGGGACGCGCGCTACACCGATCTGGTGCGCAGTGCCGATCCCTTCCCCTTCAACAGTGGTCCGCGGACCGGGGCGCTGGTGGAAGCGCGGGTGGGCAATGGGCGCTGGATTTACATCGGTCTGGGGCTGTGGCGGCAGCTGCCCGCGGGCACGGACGGGGCCTATCAGCTCATGGCGAACCTGCTGTCGCTCGGGAAAGCGCGATGAAGTTTGCTCCAGAGTACGTGAGGCTCGTCCTCAACGAGAACTTCGAGGACGCGAAGTCGCAGTTCCTCTCGCCCCTCATGGCGATCCATCGTGCGCACCTCGTGATGCTCGCCGAACAGGGAATCGTCTCACCCGGCGAGGCCCGCGCCATCCGCGACGCGTTGAACGGCATCGATCCCGCGCAGGTCCGGTGCGTGCAGTACGACGGCACGTACGAAGACCTCTTTTTCTACGTCGAGCGGCTGATTGCTGCGGGCTGTGGCGAGGACACCGCCGGGCGCCTGCACACGGCCCGCTCGCGCAACGACATCGACATGACGATGTACCGGATGCAGCAGCGGCGCATGATCCTGGCGCTGGTGGACGGCACCACGCGGCTCCGGCGGGTGCTGCTCGACCTTGCCGCGCAGCATCGGGAGGACGTGTTTCCCGCCCACACTCATACCCAGCCGGCGCAGCCCTCCACCATCGCGCACTACCTCATGGCCGTCGTCGAGGAGCTCGAACGCCATGCGGTCCGGCTCCAGGCGGCGTACGCCAGCACGAACCGCAATCCTCTCGGCGCCTGTGCCATCACCGGAACCGGGTTCCCGATTGACCGTGCGCGGACTACGGCACTGCTGGGATTCGACGCGCCCACCGGCAACACCTACGGGAGCATTGCCACGGTGGACTATCTGCTCGAGAGCGTCTCGGCGGCCACCGGCATGCTGACGGGCCTCGGGCGTGTCGTCCAGGACCTGCTGCTCTGGTGTACGAGCGAGTTTGGGTACCTGCGGCTGGCGGACGGCTTCGTCCAGTGCAGCAGCATCATGCCGCAGAAGCGGAATCCCGTTGCCCTCGAGCACGCGCGGGCAATCGCGAGCAGAGCGGTCGGTCAGGCGTCCGCCATCGTGCTGACCGTGCACAACACCCCCTTCGGCGACATCGTCGATACCGAAGACGACCTGCAGCCGCTGGTCTGCGCCATGTTCCGGGATGCCGCGCGGGCGGTCCGGCTGGTGAGTGCGGCACTCGAAGGGGCGGAATTCAATACCGCGCGAATGGCGGAACGTGCAGCGCAGGGCTGGATCACCGTGACGGAGCTCGCCGACACGCTCGTGCGTGATTACGGTGTGCCTTTCAAGGCGGGGCATGCGATTGCCTCGCAGCTTGTCGCCGGGTCGCGGCAGGACACTGCGGGCTCTCTCTCCGAGGCGCTGACCGCGGCCTCCGAGCGCGTGCTCGGCCGGGCGGTGACGATCGACGAGGTGACGCTCGCGCGGATTCTGAGCCCGCGCTACTTCGTCGAGGTGCGAACGACGCCAGGAGGCCCCGCACCCTCCGAAACAGCACGGGCAATTGAGGAGTCCGAGAAGCGGCTCACGTGTGATTACGCCTGGGTAAGCGAGACGACCGGCAGGTTGGACTCGGCGGAGGAGAGCCTGGACGCGGCACTCACCGCGCTCTGAAGCCCTCCCTCAGATGGAGAGCACCCAATGGGTGCCGAGGTCGAGCGGCAGTTCCTCGAGCAGCCGATCGATCAGAGCGGGCCCGTAGAGATTGAGGAAGAACACGACGGCAAGGGTGCGCTCCTGCGGGTGCCCTTGGGGAAACGTCTGGAGCTGCGCCCGGGTGAACTGCCGCCGCAGCGTTTCGTCGCGCTTCTTCGCAGCCTGTATGAGCTTTCCGTGCAGGGCGCGGATCTCGTGCTCGATCTTCCCGCGCGTCGTACCCGCGGCGCCGGCGAGCGTTGGATCCACAGCCGGAACCACTTCGATCACCCGCTCCATCGCACGCCGCACCGCTTCCTCCGCTTCCTTCACGGCAGATTCGACAGTTGGCGGCAGCTGCGCCTGCAGGAGGCGATTCAACGCGGATTCGTCCTGTGCCTGCAGATCCTGGAAGGGAACATCGTAGCGATTCAGGAACCGGGCGGTGGCAGAGTCGACAAGCGTGGCGCTCGCGCGCGGGTGGATGAGCGGCATCGGGAGGCCGAAGTGGGCGTACACCTCGTGGAGCTGCGCGAGGTAGGCAAGCTCGCTCGGACCGGCGACGTAGCAGATCGTCGGGAACAAGCTGTCCTGGACGATCGGTCGTAGCAGGACGTTCGGGCTGAAGTGCTCCGGATGCGCCGCGGCATCCTCCGCCAGCGCGGCCGCCGTGAAGCTGTCGTCGCCGGCCAGGAACGCATCCCCCTGCCGGCGGATCGGCTTGCGGGAGCCATCCAGCCGGAAGAGCGCGAGGCTATCGGGCTGCGGGACCACCTGCGGGGCGTGCCCACGCGCCGCGAGTTCCTTCCCCGCTGCGGCGGCAAGAGCGGCTGTGCGCCCGACCGTCGCGAGCTCCTTTGAAAAGACATCGGCCACCAGCGGCTTCACCGCCGGGTCGGAGGCATCGAATACGACAAGGCCGTGCGGACCCAGGAGCCCCTCGAGCCAGCGGGCAAATGCTTCCGCCATGCTGGCGCCCTGCCGGTAGGCGGCTCGGAGGTCCGCCATCACGGACGCGGTGAAGTCGGTCGGGGTGAGGGTCGTTTCGAGCTCCGCGAGTGTCTCGGCCACGCCGCCGGGCAAGCGCAGGGACCCGATCGGCAGTTCCCCGGCCCCCTGCGGACGGGGGAGCGTCACGGAGTGGGGGTGGAATCGCTCGTCGAGCACGGTACAGCTCGCCACTTCTTCCCAGTCGTGATCCTCGGCATCCACCCAGAAGAGAGGGACGACGGGCACGCCGAGAGTGGTCTCGGCGCGCCGCGCCAGCTGCAGGCAGGTCAGGGCCTTGAGGAGCGTGAACAGCGGCCCGCCGAATGCTCCGGCCTGCTGCCCCGTGACCACGGCCACGCTTCCCGGGTCCCCCAGCCGGCTGGCCGATTCCCGTGATCCTGCGGGGGCCCCGCGGCGGGCCTGCTGCGCGGCCATGCAGTCGGCGACCTCACGGCGTGGTCTCGGATGCTCTCGAACGCGTCGGGCTGCCTCGCGCCAGGCCTCCGGCTGCCGGGGGTCTCCGGCGTAGAGCGGCGAGACGCTTTCGAAGTCGTAGGCGTAGCTCCCGGCGAGCGGCCGCATCCACGGAAAACGGCGGACGTCTACCCCGAGTCGAGTGGCCGCACTCGTGTCTGCCGTTGTGGATGGGTCTGCTGACACCGGTTCGTACTCTCTCAGAGGCTTCTGAAGGCTGTCAAGGTGCGGGCGGGGGAACTATGATAACTTTCTTCGATCCCCCGAGGCGTTCCACTGACCAGAGACGACCCATCCAGCTTCGCCCCTCCTGCCAAGTTCGGCCCGTTCCGGGTGATGCACCAGATCGGCGTCGGCGCCCTCGGTCCGGTCTTCAGGACATACGAGCCGGAGCGGGACCGTCTGGTTGCCGTCAAGGCTTTCCGCCTCGACATTACTCCTGAACAGGCACACGCCCTTGCGGCAGAGATGAGCCGCGCCGCGGACGCGGGTCTCTTCCACCCGTCGATCGTGGAACCCATCGCGGCCGGCGTCGAGGGGAGCTCGGCGTACTGTGCCGAGGAGTACGTGGCGGCAGAGTCGCTCGATGTGGCCATGCGCGAGTACGCGCCCGCGTCGATCGACACCGTGCTGCCGTTCATCACGCAGCTGGCCGGCGCCATTGATTTCGCTCGCGCCGCAGGCATCGGGCATGGTGCCCTCCATCCGCGCGACATTTTTATCACCCCTGAGGAAGCGCGCGCCACCGGCTTCGGCGTCGTCGAAGCGCTGGAGCGGGTAGGCGCGAGGGCTCCGGTGCGCCGCCCCTACAGCCCGCCGGAACGGATTGCCGGTCAGGCGTGGTCCACCCCGGCGGATGTCTTTTCGCTTGCCGCCATCACCTTCGAGCTGCTGACCGGGCGCCGCCCGTCAGGGCTGGGGTCGGAAATCGGCCCGTTGACGGCAGGAACCCCGAACGGCTGGATGGACGCCCTTCACGCGGTCCTCGCCCGGGCCATGGCCGAGGATCCGGCTGACAGATTCCAGAGTGCGCTGGCATTTGCTTCGGCGCTCGAGGGGGCTGCGCGCGGGCAGGCTGCCGGGGTTGCTCCGCCGCCGGCAGCGGCCGCACCGGCGTCCCTGGCCTTCGACGCTCTCCCGGAGTCGCACGCGGAGCTGGAGCCGGACGCGGAGCTCGAGCCGGATGAACCAGTGCACTCCGGGCTCGACGCCGCCGACGCCTATGCGCGCCAGGAGACCGATTTCGCGCAGGACGAGGACCCAGCCCCCGACACGTATCTGCGCCAGGACAGCGAAGTTCTGGATGAGGATGAGGCCGGTTTCGAGCGATCTGCAATCCTCGCGGGCGGGACGGCGACAGCTGCCGGGCGATTCGGGGACGTTGAGCCCTCATACCGCGACATAGGGATAGAAGAGGCCGAGGAGACGGACGAACAGGACGTCCTCCTGGAGCGGGAAGCCGACGACGCGCACCATCGACTCAGTCTGGACGAAATGAGCGAGCCCGCCATGCGCGGGTCCGACCTG
>Ga0183260_10000293_pt1 | contig 40867 bp, 33 predicted proteins | sample AntDrymUQ4972206_2_FD_129768 | JGI IMG/M metagenome (GOLD analysis project Ga0183260, IMG submission 129768) | Polar desert sand microbial communities from Dry Valleys, Antarctica - metaG UQ497 (22.06) (version 2) (version 2) | ecosystem: Environmental > Terrestrial > Soil > Desert | place... | reverse complement strand
TGATCGTCACGAGCTCCCCCCGCCCGTCGTAGGCGAGGGTGAGTCCCTGGCCGTTTGGATCCTTCATCGAGGTCAGGCGCCCCTGCGTGTCGAAGATGTAGGCGACCTGGTCCGAGCGAAGAACCTTGTACCCGCCCGCGACCGAGGAGAGCGTCGAGACCGAGCCGGGGGCTCCTGTGAAAGAGCCGTCTCCCTGTTTTGTGTAGGAGAGCTGCTGTCCGTCCTCACCGTGCAGGATGCGGTCGCCGTTTCCCTGCACCGCGAGCGATGCCGAGTAGGAGTCGGTCCAGCCGGGACCGAGACGGCCGAGCGTCGCGTCGGCAGAGGTGTAGCTCCGGCTCCAGGAGAAGGAGACGCCCGTTCCGGGGAGCGCGAGGTCCTCGAGCGAGGTTGTGAAGGCGCCGGTGCGCGAGTTGACGGGGTCGGCGAAGAGCCCCGAGCCGCTGAGCCCGTGCATGCCGGCTCCGTTCTCGCCGGTGCCGTAGGTTTGCTCGGGTGGTGTGGTTCCGGGCGGCGGCGGAGGAGGTGGAGGTGGAGGTGGAGGAGGCGCTCCGATCGAGCCGCCGCCGAAGTCGTCCCACTTGCCGTCGTCGTCGTCCATCCCGAGCCCGAGGCGGCCGGACGTGTAATCGCCGTCCAAGGTGCTGAGGAGCTTCGTCCAGGTGCCTGCGTTCTTGCGCCAGAGCTCGAGGGCGAGCCCGAAGCGGCGGAGAAGGAGCGTGTCACCGTTTGCCGGGTCAAGGGCCAACGGGCCGGCGATCGTCGTCGCGACACCGTTGGTGATCTTCTGGATGTAGAGGCCGTCGGTCGAGATCCAGTGGAACCAGCGCGCGCGATAGCCGTCGACGTCCGCGGTGCCCGCCTCCTGTAAGTGCAAGTAGAGATAGAACTCCTGGTTGTTGTTGGGCACGTTCGCGATGCGCGCGTGCGCCTCCGCCTCGCCGACGATCTCGTCGGTGCTGAACGAGTTCGCCTGAGCCACCTCCGCCTCGTTCTGCCCCGCCATGTTTCCGAGGACCTCGAGCGTCTCGCCGGATCCGAAGAGAGGCGTCGACGACCAGGCCCCCGCCTGGGAGAGCGGATCCTCGTTCGCGCGCTCGAACCGGTCGAGGAAGTCTGTCGCGGGGACGGCCGGTGCTGTGGGGGGCGATGTCGTGGTGCCCGTGCCGCCGAAGTCGTCCCAGACGCCGCCGCCGTCGTTCATGCCAAGCCCGATCTTCCCGCCCTGGAAGCTGCCGTCGGCGGCGCTCAGTCGCAGGATCCAGGTCCCGGCGCTCTTGTGCCAGAGCTCGATCGTCCCGCCGTTGTTGCGCATCAGGATCGTGTCCCCGATCGCCGGGTCGAGCTGAACGGGCGGACCCATGCTCGTGGCGACGCCGTCAACCATCTTCTCCAGGTAGAGGCCGTCGACCGCGATCCAGTGGAACCAGCGGGCACGGTAGCCGTCCCAGCCCGGCGTTCCGGTCTGCTGGAGGTTGATGTAGACGAACATGTCCGAGTTGTTCTCGGCGCTCGAGCCGATTGTTGCGTACGCCTCCACGTTCCCGGTCGCGTCGGCCGCGCGGTAGGAGTCGGCCTCGACGCCGTCTCCGTCGTTCTGGCTCGCTCCGCCGCCGAAAATCTCGAGCGTCTGGCCGCTTCCGTCGATCGACGTGGGCGACCAGTTGCCCCACTGGTAGAGCGGGTCCTCGAGACCCCTGCCGTCGAAGTCGTCAAGAATCGGGGCGGTCGGGCCCTCGAGTGTCGCGGTTGCGGCCGTAGGCGTGGCGTTCGTTCCGAAGAGAACGGGGACGAAGACGACGAGCGCGATGAGAGCAACTCGCGCGCTCCCTGTCCGCCTCGTTCGGCGCTGCGGCTGCACGGTCGTCTCCATCTCTACCTCCATCCAGGACGCAGCCTGGTCGTCTGGTTGCCAAGTTCGGCAATATTGCCAGTAGAGACAACTCGTGTAAATTGTCACTTTTAGCCACGTCCGTCTCGGCCGTCCAGGCGAGACGCGGCGCTCGCGTTACCCTGGAGCTGTGGATCCGCTTGCCGTTTTCTCGCCCGGCACGAGGACGTGGTTCGAGCGGGCGTTCGCGGCGCCGACCCCCGCTCAGGCGGCCGGCTGGCCCGCGATTGCGAGGGGCGGGCACGTCCTCATCCAGGCGCCCACGGGCTCGGGGAAGACGCTCGCCGCCTTCCTGATCGGGATCGACCGGCTGAACGCGTCGCCCGGTGAAGGGCTCCGGCTCCTGTACGTCTCTCCGCTGAAGGCGCTGAACTACGACATCGAGCGCAATCTGCGCAGCCCGCTCGCGGGGCTCGGCTCGACGCTTTCTGTCGGCGTCCGCACCGGCGACACGCCTGCCGACGAACGGCGGCGGATGCTGAAGACGCCTCCGGACATCCTGATCACGACGCCCGAGTCTCTCTTCCTGCTCCTGACCTCTCAGGCGCGCGAGACCTTGCGCGGCATCGAGACCGTGATCCTGGACGAGGTGCATGCGGTCGCCGGGACGAAGCGCGGCGCGCATCTCGCGCTGTCGCTGGAGCGGCTCGAGGCTCTCGTCGACCGTCCCTTCCAGCGCATCGGACTCTCCGCGACGCAGCGCCCGCTCGCCGAGATCGGACGCTTCGTCGCGGGCTCGCAGCGTGAGATCGAGCTCGTAGACGCGGGCACGCGCAAGGAGCTCGACCTCGAGGTCGTCGTCCCGCTCGAGGACATGCGCGAGCTGGGTTCGACCGCTGACCTTTCCGTTCCTCCGCTCGCGGACGGCGTTCAGCTGCAAACGAGAGACTTGATCACCACAGCAGCGGCCGCGAAGCGGACGCCTTCAGGGATCTTCGCGGGGCCGGAATCCGCGCTAACGGATTCCGGTCTTGCGCAGTTGCACTCGAGCCGGTCGATCTGGCCGTCGATCTATCCCGCGATCCTGGAGCTGGTCAGGCAGCACCGCTCGACGATCGTCTTCGTGAATAACCGCCGACTCGCGGAGCGGCTCGCGCTCCGGCTGAACGAGCTCGCCGAGGAGGAGATCGCGCGCGCCCACCACGGCTCGCTCGCGCGCGAGCAGCGGGTGGTGGTCGAGGAGCTGCTGAAGGCCGGGCAGATCCCCTGCCTCGTTGCCACCTCCTCGCTCGAGCTCGGCATCGACATGGGCGCCGTCGACCTCGTCATCCAGGTCGAAAGCCCGAAGTCGGTTGCGCGCGGGCTGCAACGGGTGGGGCGGGCGGGGCACGACCTGCACTCGGTGTCGCGGGGCCGGATTTTCCCCAAGTTTCGCGCTGACCTGCTCGAGTGCGCGGTCGTCGCTCGCGCGATGCGCGAAGGCGCGATCGAGGAGACCCGTATTCCCCGCAACACCCTCGACGTTCTGGCCCAGCAGGTCGTGGCCATCTGCGCCGACGAGGACGTGTCGGTCGACGAGCTGCATGGGCTCGTCTGCCGCGCGTATCCGTTCTCGGATCTCTCCCGCGCGCAGCTCGAGAACGTCCTCGACATGCTGGCGGGCCGCTACCCGTCGGACGAGTTCGCCGAGCTTCGGCCACGGATCGTCTGGGATCGCACCGCAGGCGTCATGCGCGGTCGCACCGGCGCACGGCGACTTGCTGTCACGAACGCGGGCACGATCCCGGACCGCGGGCTCTTCGGCGTCTACCTCGTCGGCGGCGGCGGACGGGTGGGCGAGCTCGACGAGGAGATGGTGTACGAGGCGCGCGAGGGCCAGACATTCGTCCTCGGGGCCTCGACCTGGCGGATCGAGGACATCACGCGAGATCGGGTCCTGGTGTCCCCTGCGCCCGGTGTCCCTGGCGTGGCTCCCTTCTGGAAGGGCGAAGGGGTCGGGCGGCCTGCGGAGCTCGGCGAGAAGATCGGCCGCGCGTCACGCGAGCTCGTCTCGCTCTCCGACGACAAAGCGCGGGCTGTGCTGGCCTTGGAGTACCACCTAGACACCCGGGCCGCTCAGAACCTCGTCACGTATCTGCGCGAGCAGGAGGCGGCCACGGGCGTCGTCCCCTCCGATCGCTCGATCGTCGTCGAGCGTTTCCGCGACGAGATCGGCGACTGGCGCGTCTGCCTGCTGACTCCGTTCGGCGGCCGTGTGCACGCACCCTGGGCGATGGCGCTCGCGGCCCGCCTCCGGGACTCGCTCGGCGTCGAAGCGCAGTCGATCTGGTCGGACGACGGCATCGCGCTGCACTTCCCCGATGCGGACGTGCCGCCGCCGCTCGCCGATCTTCTCCTCGATCCCTCGGAGATCGAGGAGCTCGTCATCGCGGAGCTCGGGCAGTCGGCGCTCTTCGGCTCGCGCTTCCGGGAGAACGCCTCGCGCGCGCTTCTCATCCCGCGCCGCCGGCCGGGACAGCGGACGCCTCTCTGGCAGCAGCGGCTGAAGGCGCAGAGTCTGCTCCAGGTCGCGCGGCGCTACCCGCAGTTCCCGATCGTGCTGGAGACCTATCGGGAGTGCCTGCAGGACGTCTTCGACCTGCCGGCGCTGCGCAAGATCCTGAAAGGGATCCAGACCCGCGAGCTCGATCTCGTCGAAGTCGAGACGGCCTCGGCCTCCCCGTTCGCCTCCTCGCTCCTCTTCGACTACGTGGCGACGTACATGTACGAGGACGACACGCCGCCCGAGGAGCGGCGCGCACAGGCGCTGTCCCTCGACCGCGGGCTCCTGCGCGAACTGATGGGGATCGAGGAGCTGCGCGAGTTGCTCGATCTCGGCGCGATCGAGCAAATCGAGTCCTCGCTGCTCCTTCCCCCTCGGAACGCCGACGAGCTGCACGATTTGCTGCGACGGGCCGGGCCGCTCGTGGACGGGGAGTACGACCGTGGCTTCGCGGAGACGCTACTGCGGGAGCGGCGTGCGATCCGGGTCCGCGTCGGTCGCGTCGAGCCGCTGGCCGCGGTCGAGGATGCCGGACTCGTGCGGGATGCCTTCGGCGCGGTGCCACCCGGTGGCGTTCCCAATGTCTTCCTCGAACTCGTGCCCGACGCGCTGGCCAATGTCTTGCGTCGATATGCGCGAACCCACGGGCCGTTCACGACGGCTGCGGTCGCGGAGCGATTCGGGCTCGAAACGGCGCTGGTCGAGTCCGAGCTGGCTGCGCTCGAGCGCGACGAGAAGCTCGTCCGCGGTGAGCTTCGTCCGGACGGCACCGAGCGCGAGTGGTGCGATCCGGATGTTCTCCGGCGCATCCGCCGCGCGACCCTGGCGGTGCTGCGCCGCGAAGTCGAGCCCGCCGACCAGGCTGCGCTGGGACGTTTCCTCCCGGCCTGGCACGGGATCGGGCGCCGCCAGACGCTGCGTGAGGCTCTCGTCCCGCTGCAGGGGCTTGCGCTGCCGGTCTCTCTCTGGGAGAGCGACGTGCTGCTCCGCCGGGTGCCTTCGTACCGGCCGGCCGATCTCGACGCGCTCTGTGCGTCGGGCGACGTGGTCTGGGTCGGCGCCGGGATGGATCGAGTTGCCGTGTACTTCCGTGAGGACGCTGCGCTGCTCGGGCCACCGGCCACCGAGCCGCCGCCCGAGGGTTCTTCTCAGGTCGCGATCCGCGCGGCGCTGGGCGGAGGCGCGCTCTTCTGGGCGGATCTCCTGGCCAGGACCGAGCTCGATCCGGCCGAAGCGCTGGCCGCGCTCTGGGATCTGGTCTGGGCAGGAGAGGTGACGAACGACTCGTGGGCGCCCCTGCGCGCGTCACGCCGTCACGACGCTCCTCGCCCCGAGCGAAACAGGCGCCGTTTCGCGCGTTCGAGAGTGAGCGCACCGTCTCCGACCCAGGGCAGATGGGCCGTTGCCGGCTCACTCTTCAGGGAGAGACCCGACCGCAGAGCACTGGCCGAGCTCCTGCTCGAGCGGCAGGGGATCGTCACCCGCGACGGCGTGCGCGCGGAGGGGATCAAGGGCGGCTACGGCACCGTGTACGCCGAGTTGCGAGCGCTCGAGACGCTCGGCGTCTGTCGGCGCGGGTACTTCGTCGAGGGTCTCGGTGGCGCGCAGTTTGCGTTGCCGGGAGCCGTCGAGCGTCTGCGTGAGCTCCGTACGGAAGCCCGTGCAGTTGACGAGCAGGATGCACTTGTTCTCGCTGCGGCTGATCCCGCCCAGCCCTATGGAGCGGCGGTGCCATGGCCACGTCGAGCGGGTGCGCGCGCCGCCCGTGTGGCCGGCGCGTGGGTCGTTCTGCTGGACGGCGAGGCGGTGCTGTTCGTCGAGCGGGGAGGACGCTCGCTCGTCCCGCTTCGCGAGCCGGATCCCGAGTGGCTGCGTCCCGCGCTGGCAGCGCTCGTGGCGCATGTCAGGTCGGGAGGGGCGAAGCGCCTCGCGGTCGAGCGGTTCGACGGGGTGCCCGTGGTCGAGTCGGAGGCGATGAGCTTGCTGGTTGAGTCAGGTTTCCTTGCAGGGCCGAGGCGCGCCGTCCTGAGGCCCTGAGGAAGTGGGGCTCGCACCTGCGGCGTGACGAGCCGAAAGTGTCGGCATTTCTCGGTGACTTCAGCCTAGGCGACGGTCTCGAAGCCTGATGCGACGGGAGCAGAGAGAGGAGGGGGGCGGTTGGTCGCGTAAGGGGAGAGGTGCCCGTACGTGCGCCTCATCTCTACCCGACCCTGCGCGGGTTCGTCCTCGGGGCGTTCGTCGTCCTCGGGCGTGAGCTCGAGGAAGGCGCCGAGCTGCCGTTTGCTTTCGAGGAGCATGTTCAGCGCAAAGGTCCCGCCCTCTACGAGCTCCGGCCGCTCGTTCGGACGTTCATCGAAGATCGCGAGCCACTTCTGCGCGCGCGGGATGACGCGCGCCTCGCCCTGGACGAGCTCGGTCGAGAACCGGCGGCGGCGATCTTTGCGCGCGCGCACGCCGGCATGCACGCAAGCCAGGACGATGCCCTCTTTCGCACCGTGCTGCTCGGGTTGCTGATCTCGACGGCCGAGTCGTGCGGCGGGTTCGACTGGAACGACGAGGCGTTCGAGGCTGCGTACACGGTTCTCGAAGCAACGCTCTTCGGGGAGCGGCGGCAGTTCGGGGCGCTCGTACCGTTGATCGGGCTGTCGGTGACCAAACCGGTCGAGCTCGCGCCGGGTCTTTCGATCCGCCACTTCGTGGCTGGGGAGCTATCGACGCACTGGCCAGAGTCACGCGGCCTCCTGCCTCCCGGATTCGGCCGCGAGGCCGACCGTTGTTGCGTTCTCGAGCTTCACGTGGATGTGGAAGCGGGTGCGGATCCACCCGACTCGCCGGCCGAGATCGCCGATGCGATCAGCGCGATCCGGCTGACGACGTCCGCAGCGCTCGCTGCGGGTCCGGTTCTGTTCGAGACGCTCGACGGGCGACCGTTCGGGATTCGGCCGGTGCTCCCGATCGCCGCGACGCAGCCACCGGGGGAGCCGTCTCGTCTCGACGCGTTTCGTACGCCGATCGCTGTCGACGTGCTTGCTTCGCTCGTCAAGGCGGACGGTGATCCCGAGCTCGCCGAGGCGCTCGACCGTTGGGAGCTCTCGCTCTTCCAGAACGAGCCGTTCCGCGCCGAGCAGCTGCGGGCCGCACTGGTCGCGCTTCTCGGCGAGACCTGGCCGCTGCGCGCGGCCGTCCTGCTCGAGGCTGACGGCACGGCACGTGAGGAGTTACACGGCCACCTCGTGGGGCTTGCGGGAGGGGACGGTGCGAGCATGGCGTCCGTGGATACCACGAGGCGGGTGCTGGTAGCGGTGCTGCGCGCACCCGATCGAGCCGAGCTCGTCCACGAGCTAGACCGCGAGCTTCTTGGCCTGCCGCGACGGTCTGCCGCCTGGGCAGCGGCAGTCTGAGTGTCGCCCTCATCCGACGTTACTGACACGAAATCGGCACAGAGTCGTTCCCCACCCGTGACGCAACGCGGGCTAGCGTGGCTTCATGGACGAGTCAAGAGCAGTTCTGGAGCGTCTCGAGCGGATCGAGGCCCTCGACCGGGCGGGCGCGGAGCGCGGAGTGCTCTTGATCGAACTGCGATCCCTCCTCGGGGAAGCAGAAGCGTGGTCGAGCACGGAAGGAGGTGATGCAGGAGAGGCCGCCGTCGACAACCTACGAACAGCATTGGCACGCGCGACTCCGCGGATGCCGTCGCATGACATGATCGCCGTGTGATCTCGCACTGGGACGACGCGCGCAGCTCGCGGGGCGAGCGGGGTCACATCGCGGGCACCTGGCAGAGCCTGACGGGACGCGACTCGCGCACGATCGGGGTCAAGCGGATCCGGGTCGACCCGGGCATGTGGTCGACTCCGCTCCACCTCGAGGGCGCCGAGGAGGAGATCTTCTACGTCCTCGCGGGGTCGGGGGTCTCGGTTCAGTCGGAGGGTGAGGATCCGCTCGCCTACGACGTCGGCGCGGGCGATTGCCTCGTCCACCTCGCGCTCGAGAACGCCCATACGCTGCGTGCGGGCGACGACGGCATCGACGTGCTGGCGTTCGGTCAGCGGACGTACGCCGGTGGTGTGACTTGGCTGCCACGGGCGGGTGTCGCGTGGCTCGGCGAGACCTGGGCGCCGGTGGGCGCCGAGGACGACCACCCGTGGGCACGGGAGGCGGCGGCAGGGCCGGCGGAGATCGCCGAGACGTCAGCGCGTCCCGAGACCATCGTCAACGTCGACGACGTGGAGTCGGTCGAGCGAGACGGCGCCACCGTCGGCCGACGAGTCCGAGACCTCGGCCGGGCAGCGGGCTCGGTCAGGACCGGGCTCCGGATCGCGGAAGTGCTTCCGGGCAAGCTGAACGCGCCGCCGCACTGCCACTCCGCCGAGGAGGAGATCTTCGTCGTGCTGGAGGGCGACGGCGAGCTGCTCTTGTGGGAAGGAGACGAAGTCGCCGAGCATCCGGTTCGCACCGGATCTGTTGTCGCGCGTCCTGCGGGCACCGGCGTCGCACACGCCTTCCGCGGGGGCGAGCAGGAAATGACCGTGCTCATGTACGGCACGCGAGATCCGAACGACATCTGCTACTACCCGCGCTCGGGGAAGGTGTATTTCACAGGCCTCGGCGTAATCGCGCGACTCGGTGAGTCGCTCGACTACTGGGACGGGGAGGACTGAAGCCGGAGCCCAGTGGCTACCGTAGAGGGCATTGAAGGAGTTTCGCCCGGAGACGGGAAGGTGAGGCGGTCATGGGGCTCACACGAATTCTGCCGCGGTCCCAACCGCCGCCCGAGCCCGAGCCCGGCGAGCCTGCCGTCGAGCTCCCGACCCAGCCGCTGCCCGCGCCGCATCTCCACGCGGTTCCGACCTCTCAGAACACTTGTGATCCCGAGGAGCACGCCGTGGCGAAGGTGATTGCGTTCGCGAACCAGAAGGGCGGCGTCGCCAAGACGACGACGACGCTCAACCTCGGCGTGGCTCTGAAAGAGGCGGGCAAGCGCGTCCTCATCATCGATCTCGACCCGCAGGGCAACCTGACGATGAGCCAGGGAATGAACCCCGACGTGATCGAGCGTTCGATGTTCGACGTCCTCGTCCATCGGATCCCGATCTCCGACGTTATTCACACGGTCGAGGTCGACATTGCCGTTGCCTCCATCGACTTGGCCGGCGCCGAGCTCGCGCTCTCCGCGCTGATCGGGCGCGAGCGGGCGCTCGAAAAGGCGCTCGTCGAGGTTCGCGACAAGTACGACTACGTGCTTCTCGACACTCCGCCCTCGCTCGGCCTTCTAACGATCAACGCCTTCGTCGCGGCCGACGGAGTGATCGTCCCGGTTCAGTGCGAGTACCTGTCGTTGCGCGGCCTCGTGCAGCTCGAGAACACGCTTGCGATGGTGCGCGAGAACCTGAACCCGTCCGTTCGCGTCCAGGGCATCGTTCCCACGATGTACGACGGGCGCACGTTGCATGCCCGCGAGGCGATCGAGATCCTGCAGGAGAACTTCGGCGATCTCCTGTTCGAAACGCGGATCAAGAAGACGGTGCGCTACGCCGAGGCACCGGTGAAGGGAAGCTCGGTGCTCCGCTACGACCCCACGGGCCCTGCAGCCCAGGCGTACCGCGATCTCGCAAAGGAGGTGCTCGATGGCGCGGAAGCGCGCGAGCATGCGTGAAGGCCCCCTGGCGGAGCTCTTCCGCAAGACCGAGGCCGCCCAGCGCGCCCAGGAGGCGCCTGCCGCCGAAAGCGAGCAGCCTGCAGGCTCAGACGAGCTCAGCCCGCGCGCGCGAGCCGCGCTCGAGGCGACCGTCGAGCATGTCCACGACTTCGAGGAGCCCGAAGAAGTGAGGAAAAAGCCTCATAGCGCAGCGCCGCCCGTCTCGCCGCCGGCTACCGAAGCTGTCCCGACCGAAGCCCAGACCTCGCGCGCCGCCCGCTACTTTCAGACGATCCTCGAGCCCGCGCCGCGACTGCATCGCGTGCCCCCACCAAAGGGAACCGCGTATCTCGCCGCCATTCGCGTCGTCGGTGTCGGCGGGGCCGGGCTGAACGCACTCCACCGCATGATGGACGCGGGGATCGCGCAGGTCGACTTCATCGCCGTGAACACCGACATGCAGGCACTCGCCGTGTCCGACGCACCCACGAAGATCCACATCGGAGAAGGCGTGACGCATGGACTCGGCTCGGGCGCCGACCCGACCGTCGGCCGCGCCGCTGCCGAAGATGCGGCCGATCAGCTGCGGGCGACGCTTCGCGGCTCGGACATGGTCTTCGTGACCGCAGGCGAGGGCGGCGGCACCGGAACCGGTGCGGCCCCGGTCGTGGCGCGCATCGCCCGCGAGATCGGCGCGCTCACCGTCGGGATCGTGACCACGCCCTTCCGCTTCGAGGGAACCCGCCGCCGCACTGCGGCCGATCGCGGCGTCGAAGAGCTTCGGGCTGCGTGCGACACCGTGATCGTCATCCCCAACGATCGGCTCCTCGATGTCCTCGACCGCTCAACCTCGATGATCGACGCGTTCCAGATCGCCGACGACGTGCTGCGCCAGGGCGTTCAGGGCATCTGCGACCTGATCACGACACCGGGCCTGATCAACCTCGACTTCGCGGATGTGCGCACGGTGATGCAAGACGCCGGCTCCGCGCTGATGGGCATCGGCTATGCGACAGGGCCGAACCGGGGCCGCGAAGCGGCCGAACGTGCGCTCGGCTCGCCCCTGATCGACGCCGAGATCGTGAGCGCACGCGGGATTCTGCTTTCGATCGCAGGAGGTGACGATCTCTCGCTCGTCGAGGTCAACGAGGCGGCGGAAGTCGTGCGTGCTACTGCGAACGACGAGACGAACATCATCTTCGGCGCAAACGTCGACCCGCGCCTCACCGGACAGGTGTGGGTGACGGTTGTCGCCACGGGCCTCGGTGGCAGCCGCCGGCGGATGGAGCGGCCCACGTTCGACACGGAGGCAAGCACGCGCCGGGACTCCGACTCGGAGCTGCCCGCGTTCCTGAGCTCGTAGCCGGCGGGACCTCGCGCTCCGATCGAGCATTCGCGCGAGCGCTTCGCTTGCCGGCACGAGAGATCACAAGCGCCCCACACGGTGTCCTCGGATCCGCTGAACGCTTCACGGGCCGTTCCTCTTTCACGTGGACCCCTGCCCCGGTACCGTCGCGCGATGCGAGGCGCAATCGCAGCCGGGCACCCGCTGACCGCCGAGGCGGGAGCCCGCGTGCTTCGGGCGGGCGGGAATGCCGTCGACGCGCTGCTTGCCGCCGCCTTTACGGCCTTCGTCACCGAAGGCCCGCTTACGGGGCCAGCCGGTGGCGGCTTTCTCCTCGTTCACGAGCCGGGCGCGGACACGACGCTGCTCGACTGCTTCTTCGCAGTTCCGGAGGCGCGGCTCGGTGTCATGGAGGAGGTGGTGATCGATTTCGCCGACGCAGGCACCCAGGTCTTCCACGTGGGGGAGGGCTCGGTCGCCGTGCCTGGGCTCGTCGCCGGCCTCGAAGAAGCTCACCGCCGCTTCGCGACCTTCGACTGGGCAGATCTCGTGGAGCCGGCGCTTGCGCTCGCGGAGCAGGGCGTCGCGTGCGATGCGCCGCGAGCGTTCCTGCACGACATCCTCTCCTCGATCCTGCTCCGCGACGAGGGCGGTCGCCGCGTGTACGGAGATTCGGCGCGTGTGATGACCAGCGAGCTCTGTGCGACGCTCGAGCGGGTCCGCGACCTCAAGGCCGGCGTCGTGGCCGAGCTCTTGCCGGAGTACGCGGCTGATCTCGCCGCCTACGAGGTCGGCGACCTGGTGCCGCTCGAGACAACCGTGCTTGGGTATCGCGTCCTCGCGACGCCGTCGCCGTCACGCGGTGGCGCGATCGTCGTTTCGATCCTGGACCGCCTCGCCGCTTCCACGGAGCCGTCAGCAGGCGACGTGGCCCGAGCGCTCGGGGACGCGTATCGCGCCTCGGCGAGCGGAAAGCTCACGGGCACGACGCACGTCTCGGTCATCGATGAATCGGGACGAGCGGCCGCTCTCTCGTCGACGCTCGGATCCGGCTCGGGACACTTCCGTGGGGGCACGCAGATGAACAACATGCTCGGCGAGCTCGACGTGATCGGGCACGAGCCTCGTGCCGCGGGAACCCGATTGCCGAGCATGCTGACGCCGACGCTGGTCCTCCGAGGCGATCAAACGCGACTCGTGCTCGGCAGCGCCGGCTCCGTGCGGCTGGCCGGTGCGATCGCGCAAGTCGCCTGGGAGGTCGTCGGCCGCTCGTCGTCGGTTGGGGTGGCCATCGACACGCCACGCCTCCACGTCGACGGAGAGACGTTGCATGTCGAAGGCGGTTGGTCGGACGAGACGATGGAGAGCCTGGACGACGAGTGGGGGGTTGTCCGCTGGGCTGACCGCAACCTCTATTTCGGTGGTGTGCAGGCAGTCGAGCTCGACACTGCGGGAGCGCTCGCGGCCGCGGGCGATCCGCGACGAGGCGGCGCCGGAGTGGTTGTCCGATGATCCGAATCCGGCGCGCTGAGGCTGGCGACGCCGCGGGGCTCGTCTCCCTCGCGCAGGCGGTTGGCGGCGAGGAGGAACGCTGGATCCTCGCCACCGAGAGCTGGCGCTCGATCAGCAGCGAGCGGAGGTACCTGAAGTCCGTCCTCCGTCATCCGGATGCGATCGTCATCGTCGCCGCCGATGGCGACCACGTCGTCGGGCGACTGTCGCTCTCCCGCGACCCACATCCCGCCAGCCGCCATGTCGCAGATCTCGGCCTGATGGTCGCCGAGAGCCATCGCCGCCGGGGAATCGGCAAGCAGTTGCTGGAAGAGGCTGTCGCCTGGGCGCGATCGGTGGGTGTGCAGAAGCTCGAGCTGCACGTCTTTCCCTGGAACGAGCCGGCGCTCCGCCTGTACGAGTCCTTCGGTTTCGAGCGTGAGGGCTACCGGAGGCAGCACTACGCCCGAGGGGATGAGCTCGTCGACGCGATTCTGATGGCGTACGAGATCACGACCTAACGTCACCTCGTCGCGATTAGCGGCGCGGGCGCTCGCTGACGACGATGCTCCAGAGAAGCCTGTAGGCGAGCCGGCTGCGCGCCCACGAGCTGCGGACGCCGAGGAAGAGCAGGAGATCGAGAAACCGCATCATCTCGCTATCACCCGATCCGTCGGGATCTACACCTCCGCCCCGCGGAACGGGACGACTCGAGCTCCGGTTAACGTCGGCTCGTCGTGCGCGAGCTCGTCCTTCGCCTCGAAACGCTGCAGTCGCCATTCGAGACGCGAGGCCATTCGCTCGAGCTGGGCGAGGAGGACTTCGCGCTCTTCCTGGGCGCTGGCCGCTGCCTGTTCGAGGCGGAGCTCGAGCGAGCGGAGCTCGAGCCGGAAGCGGCCGTCTCCGGTAACCGGCCCGCTCGACGGGGCGAACACGCCCTGGGTCGTGCGCTCGACGGCCTCGAGACGATCCACGATCTCGTCCAGCCGGGAAGGGAGAGGCGATGCGCTCCGGAGAGTGGTGACCTGGTGCTCGTTCGCCGAGATCCGCATCTGCAACTCCTCGACGAGGACACGCATTCGAATCACCTCGTCCTGCGGGCTTTCGGCGATATCGCCGCGCGGCCCGGTGCCTGCGAGCGCGGCCGCCAGCTGGTCGAGCCGGGTCTCGAGCGACGAGCGATCCGACGCCCACGTGTCCAGGATCCTGTCGATTTCGTCGGCCGGCGCGTTGCGACGCTGCTCCACCGCGGCGAGACGCATGGTGAGGTCGTCGAAGATCTCGATCCTCTCGGCCGAGGCTCCGGCGAGTACGGTTAGGCGTCTCTCGAAGTCGCCGTCGTGAGCCCGGAGCCGGTCCTCGAGCTGCTCGGGGAGCACCTCGAGCGTGCGGGCTCGTGGGAGCAGTGCGACGTAGGAAGCCTGCAGCTCCGAGATGACGGAGCTCGCTTTCGCGTAGGCGTCGTCGATTCGAGCGCGGAGCGCCCGCATGTCTTTCTCGTGGCTCGCAAGCCTTTCCGTGGCCGCGGCGACCTCGCCCGTCAAGAGAGCGATGCGGCTGCTGAGCCCGGACGGGGTGTCCTCGCTCGCACTCGATCGCTCGATCCGCGCGACGGTCGTGGTCAGCTCTCGAAGCTCGGCCTGCAGCGCGGCCCTACCACTGTCCAGCTCATTCGCCGCGCCGGTTTCCGCGCGCAGGCGGTCGAACCTCTGGGCCTGAGCCGCGGTCGTCGTGGTCGCCTGCTCGGAAAGCGTTGCCGCGAGGTCGGAGACCCTGGCATGGGTCGCATGCGACGCCTCGAAGAGCGTTTCGAGACGTGAATCGAGATTGTCTGCCTGGGTGGCGAGCGCGTGCTCGAGCTGTGCGGGAAGACTCTCGATCGCGCCGAGTCGTGACCCGACCGTGGAGAGCGAGACCTGAAGCTCGGAGACGGCGGCGCTTGCCTTCGCGTAGCCATCGTCGATGCGAGCGCGAAGAGCTTCCATATCGCCACCCATTCCAGCGGGCCGGCTCGAGAGCGCTTCGAGCTCGCTCGCCAGCATGTCGACACGCGTGGCGAGGGCGGCGATGCGCGGGTCGGCATGCATCTCGGCGACGACCTGTTCGACGTGGTCGGCGCTCCGCGCCAGCTTTTGGCGGAGATTCGCGAGCTCGCCGTCTCGAGCCGCGAGACCCGAGGCCGCCGTCGGCGAAAGTGTGTCGATCCGCTCCGCGAGCAGGGTGAGCTTCCCTTCGACGCGGTCGAATCGCTCGGTTCCCGATCGGGTGGGGACTTCGGCGGGTCGCTCTGCGATCGCCTCGCGCAGCTTCTCGACATCCGTGGCGCTTGCGGACCGGCTCACGTCCTTGCCGAGGGATTCGAGACGGGCGGAGCCCCGCTCGAGCTCGCGGCGGAGGGTAGCGATCTCGCCGTCCCTACGGGCGAGCTCGGCCGCCGTGGTCGATACTGCGGATGCAAGCGTTCCGAGACGGTCCATCAGCACGTCGATCCGGTCGGTCAGGCGGGCCTCGAGCTTCGGATCGTGCTTGGCGACCGCCTCGACGGCCCGGCGCAGCTCTTTCGCGGTCTTCCCGTCGCCGGTCGCAAGCTCCGTTGTGCTCAGGCGTCCGGCGATCTCCTCGACCGAGGAAGCGAGCGCCAAGACGCGCTCCTCCAGTCGGCTCGTCCCGATCTCAGGGGGCCGCAAGGGACCTCCGGCGCGGTTCCGGCGAGCGATTGGCGCAGCAGCGATCGTGCGCCGGCCGCGCGTACCCCGCACGTCCCCTCGACGCAGCGACCGTGGCGACCACGAAGCCGGCGTACATGCTCACGACGCGTATCGGAGCTAGCTGGCGTCTGCTCGCTCACTCGTCTCAGTGAGTCGAGATCGAACAAGGGTCAGCTCGACGCCTGACCCCTCGAGATAGGTGGGGACAGGCGCCGACTTCGGCCCGACTCCCTGGTCGCGGAGCTCGCCGTCACCGACCGGCTTCCCAGCCGAGAACGAGAAGCCGCTGCTCCAGCGTCTGCGGGCAGCCGAGCCCACGGGCCTCTCCGATCTTGGCGAGCGCTTGCTTGGGGTCGAGGCCACGCCGAACGAGCCAGCAGCCGACGACGACGCCGGTACGGCCGCAGCCCGCCCAGCAGTGCACGTAGACGATTCCTCCTACGTCGAGCTCCGCGTCGATCGTGTCGAGCGTCGCGACCAGATCGTCAGGTGCGGGCACGGAGAAGTCGCGTATCGGCAGCCGGACGTGTCGGGCCGGGGGGAAGACAAGGTGCGCGTATGGCTCGAGCTCGCCTTCCTGGGTGAGATCCACGAACAGCGTGACGCGTTCGTCGAGCAGCCACCCGACCTCGTCGGGCGCGTTCTCCGGCCCCCAGGCGCCCGGATGACGACCGGCGATCAGGCGGTTTGGGGCGATGACGGTCGGACGGCGCATGTGCTCGCCACCCAGTCTGCCGGGAGCGGGTTCCCTCGTCCGGGGAGACCGTCTCAATTAGCCACTCCCCGCTGCCGATAGTGGGGCATGTCCCGTCTGGGAACGCCAACCGAGTCCCAGCGCGACCGCGCGCTCGTGCTCTCGTCCGAGGCCGGAATCGATCCGGGCGCCTGGTACCTGCGAGTGCTCGAAGTGGATCGTGCCGAGGGCGTCGAGCCAAACCACGGTGCGCTCATCCGCGCGTACTGGGAGCTGCAGCGAGTGACCCGGCGCTCCGACCTCCGCGACGAGTGGCGCCGCCTGGCCGACGCGTTCTGGCAGGACGACGCAGCGTAGCGGCCGAGAATCCCGGCGAAGGGGGGTCAGCCGGAACCCGTACTAAGCTAGCCCTCCCGTGAGTCACCCCGCCGCGCCGCCCTTCGTCCACCTCCACGTCCACTCCGAATACTCGATCCTCGACGGAGCCTGTCGGATCCCGGCGCTCGTGGAGAAGGCAAAGCGGCTCGAGATGCCGGCGGTCGCACTCACCGACCACGGCTCGCTAGCCGGCGCGGTCGAGCTCTACCGCGAGGCCCGGCGGCAGGGAGTGAAGCCGATCGTCGGCTGTGAGGTGTACGTCGCCGACGACCGGCGCGCGCAGACCAAGGGGTACGCGCACCTGACCCTCCTTGCCGAGACGAGCGAGGGCTACGCAAACCTGATCAAACTCTCTTCGCTGGGCTACCTCGAGGGCTACTACTACAAGCCGCGGGTCGACTGGGAGCTCCTCGATCGGCATGCGACGGGTCTGATCGCCCTCTCGGGGTGTCTCTCCGGACGGGTCTCGCGCGCGCTCGCCGAGGAGCGGCCGAACGACGCCCGCACGGATCTCGATCGGCTCGTGCAGATATTCGGGCGCGACTCGACCTACGTGGAGCTCCAAAACGCGGGCCTGGCGGAGCAGCAAGCCATCAACCCGAAGCTCGTCGCGCTCGCGGGGGAGACGGGCCTGCCGCTCGTGGCCACCGGAGACGTCCACTACCTCGACTCGGACGACGCGTACGCGCACGAGGCGCTGCTCTGCATCCAGTCGGGCGACACACTGAAGAATCCCGCGCACTGGCGCTTCGACACGAACGAGTTCTTCTTCAAGACGCCCGAGGAGATGGCGGGCGACTTCGTCGGCTACGAGCATGCGCTCGCACGCACGCTGGAGGTAGCCGAGCGCTGCTCGGTCGAGATCGAGCTCGGGCGGATCTTGCTGCCGAAGTACCCGGTCCCGGAGGAGCGCGACGCCTTCGACTATCTGGTCGAGCTGTGCGAGAAGGGACTTCTCAAGCGGTACGGGAAGGCGACGCCGGAGCTCCACGAGCGGCTCCGCTTCGAGCTGAAGACGGTGCGCGAGATGGGCTTCGCGGACTACTTCCTCATCGTGTGGGACTTCATCCGGTTCGCCAAGCAGAACGGGGTGAGCGTTGGCCCCGGCCGCGGATCCTCGGCGGGCTCACTGGCGGCCTACTGCCTCGAGATCACCGACGTCGACCCCATGCGCTACGGCCTCCTCTTCGAGCGCTTCTTGAACCCGGCGCGCAAGGACCTGCCCGACATGGACATCGACTTCTCGGTCGCCGGTCGGGATCAGGTCATCAACTACGTCGCCGAGAAGTACGGACGCGACCGGGTCGCGCAGATCATCACGTTCTCGACGATGGCTGCCCGTGCCGCGATCCGGGACGCAGGGCGTGTCCTCGACATTCCCTACGGCGTCGTCGACCGGATCGCGAAGCTCGTTCCGGAGGGGCCCGGTCAGACGCTCGCCGAGTCGCTTCGCCCGAACACGGAGCTGAGACAGGCGGTCGACTCGGATCCGGTAGCGAAGGAGATCGTCGATCTCGCTCAGCCGCTCGAGGGGCTCACGCGGGCCGACTCGATCCACGCGGCCGGAGTGGTCATCGGCGCGCAGCCGCTGATCGAGGTCGTCCCGCTTCAGCAGAAAGGGGCCGATCAGGAGCTCGTCACGCAGCTCGGGATGCACGACGTCGTCGAGCTCGGTCTCCTGAAGATGGACTTCCTCGGCCTGCGCAACTTGGACGTCATCGACAAGGCCGTGGAGCTCGTCGGCGGAGTGGACATCGGCTCGCTTCCGCTCGACGACGGCCCGACCTACGCGATGCTCGCCCGCGGCGAGTCGACCGGCGTCTTCCAGTTCGAGTCCTCCGGGATGCGCGAGGCTCTACGTCTCGTCAAGCCGACGGAGTTCGAAGACCTGATCGCGCTCGTCGCGCTCTACCGGCCGGGGCCGATGGGCTACATCCCGACCTACGCCGCGCGCAAGCACGGCAAGGAGCAGGTTTCCTTCGCCGATCCACGGCTCGAGGCAATCACCGGCGGCAGCTACGCGATCTGCATCTACCAGGAGCAGTACATGGAGATCGCGAAGCAACTCGGCGGTTTTTCTCCCGCGGAGGCGGAAACGCTGCGGAAAGCGATCGGAAAGAAGATCCACGCGCTGATGGCGTCGCTGAAGGACAAGTTCCTGGAGGGATGCGCGGGAAACGACGTCGCCGCCGGAGTCGCGCAGCAGCTTTGGAGGGACATGGAGTCTTCGCAGGACTACTCGTTCAACAAGGCGCACGCGGCGTGCTATGCGCTGATCGCGTACCGCACGGCGTGGCTCAAGGCCAACCATCCGCGGGAGTACATGGCGGCGCTCATCTCCTCGGTGATGAACACGAAGGACCGCGTGCCGTTGTACGTAAACGCCTGTCGCGAGATGGGGATCGACGTGCGACCGCCGGACGTGAATTCGTCGCAGCACGACTTCGCCATCGTGGACGGGACGATCCACTTCGGGCTGAACGCCGTGAAGAACGTCGGGGAGTCAGCCGCGGAGTCCATCGTCCGCGCGCGTGGCGAGGGCGGGCCGTTCGAGTCGATCTGGGAGCTCACGGAGCGCGCCGACCCGCAGACGGTGAACCGGCGGGCGCTCGAGTCGCTCGTCAAGTGCGGCGCCCTCGACTCCACGGGCGCGACTCGCATGGGAATGCTCGCAGTGCTGGACAGCGCTCTCGGTCTCGGCTCCAAGCACGCCGCCGACCGCCTTGCGGGGCAAGCCTCGATCTTCGACGGCGGCTTCGGCGAGGCGGAGGAGGCGCCTGGAGAGAAACACCATCCCGCGATTCCCTCCGGTGAGTTCGACGAGCGCGAGCTCCTCCGGCTGGAGAAGGAGACGCTCGGGCTCTACGTCTCGGAGCACCCGCTCGAGAAGGTCGCGGGCGAGCTCAGGCGGAAGACCGACTGCACGCTCGCCGACGTCGAGCGTCGACGCGACGGCGAGATCGTGGTCGTGGGAGGGATCGTGGCCGGTCTCAAGCAGGTGACGACGAAGCGCGGCGAGCCGATGGTCTTCGCGACTCTCGACGATCCGACCGGCAGCGCCGAGGTCGTCGTCTTCAACTCCACCTACGCCGCGGCGCGAGACCATCTGGAGGCGGATCGGATGCTGATCGTGAAAGGGCGCGTGGATCACAAGCAAGCGGGCGAGACGAAGCTCGTCGCCCTCGAGGTGACCTCCTTCGAGTCGACGCCGATACGACGCGAGGTGCGGCTGCGGATCGACGCACGCGAAGCGCCTGCTGGGCTCATCCGCGAGCTCGCCACCCTCGTCAGGGACTTTCCGGGTGAGGCTCCGGTCTACGTCGCGCTCGAGACGTCGCTCGGCGCGCGCACCCTTGCGCTCGGCCCTGACTACCGCGTGCAGCCGGGAGCCGACTTCTACGCCGAGGCGCGCGCGTTGCTGGGCGAAGCCGCGCTCGCGTAGGGGCGAGCAGGCGTCGCCCTCCACGTTCCATCGACACGAGGGCGTGGCGAAGCCCCGCTCCTACGACCCTTCGAGGTGTCGCGCTAGCTACGCGCGTCGTGCTCGAGCCGCTGCCCGACGCTCGCGAGGACCTTTATCGCGATCCTCGGCATCGTCTCCACTACCCGCCGGAAGGCGCGGTCGGTCACCACCAGAACGCGCACCGGTGACGTCGCGGTGACGGTGGCGGTGCGGGGTGTGTGGGTCAGGAGCGCGATCTCTCCGAACCAGTCTCCAGCGCGCACATCGGCGATGGTCTTGTCATCCTTCGTCACGCGCGCCGTTCCCTCGATCAGCACGAAGAACTCCCGGCCCGCCTTGCCCTCCCGGGTGAGCACATAGCCGTCGCGGAGATCGAGCTCGTCCGCGCTCAGCGCAAGCTCGCGGAGCTCTGCGTTCGAGCACCCCGCAAAGAGCGGGACGCGTTTCAGGAGCTCGATCTTGGCGTTCTTGCCGAGAGCCACGACGAGATCCTAATATGGATCGAGCCCTTCAAGTCCGAGACGATCGTGACGATCTTGCGGAACTCCTGAGCCGGGGGCGCCGCGGCCAACGCGGATCCGCACGCCAAGCAGAGCTTGGGATGTCCGGATTCTCGGTTCCGCACGGCGCGCAAACCGGCACGCATGCGAGTTTGCAGCAATCCCGGCCCCGGCGTTGACCCTCGCCGCGAAAAGCCTGTTCATCGAAAGTTTACGGACCCTGAACCAAATCCCCCCAGAAAGGGGACGTCCAGTACGTCTCACTGGACGAATACGCGAGGGACACCAATCCCCCACTGCGGAAGGGAAGGGCGACGAAATGTCAGCGGCTGAACTCGTCATGTACGTCTCCGAGATCGACCGAATCGAGCAATGGCGCCACGCGGAGCTCGAGCGTGCGGGGTACGACCCCGAGAGCGCGCTCGTCCTGGCGGCCAGCCATGACGTCGACCTGCACAAGGCCGTCGGCCTGCTCGAGCGGGGATGCTCGGTGGAGCTCGCTCTCCAGATTCTCCTGTAGTAGCTCGGGGGAACCCCATGGTTCCCCCGAGCCCCCTCCTTTTTGAACACGCATCGAGTTCGCGGCGCTAGGCCTCCCGGCTGGCAAAGCCAGCCTCCGGCCCGATCGAGGCTCGCAATGAGCACGCATCTTTTTCGATGCGGGTAATGGTTCCTTCGCTTCGACGTCGCCAAGGTGGGCAGAATGCGGCGCGATGCTTCCGCTGATGTCGATCCCTTCGCCCGAGTCGAGCACGGTCGAGCTCGGGCCGCTCTCGATCCACTTCTACGGGCTGACGCTCCTCGTCGCGATTGCGGCGGCCGTCGTGATCACAGGGATCCGCTGGACACGCCGCGGTGGGGACTGGGATCTCATCTTCCGTCTCGCCGTGTGGGGCGTTGCGGCCGGGATCGTCGGAGCGCGGCTCTACCACGTGGTCACGAGCTGGGACGAGCTTCCGGACGAGTGGTGGGGGCCATTTGCGATCTGGAAGGGCGGGCTCGGGGTCTGGGGCGGGATCGGCCTCGGGGTGATCGTGGGCGCGATCGTCGCCAAGCGGTCGGGAGTCGACGTGCCGAAGCTCATGGATTGCGTCGCTCCGGGGCTGCTCGTCGCCCAGGGCATCGGGCGTTTCGGGAACTGGTGGAACCAGGAGCTCTTCGGCAGCCCCACGGATCTCGCGTGGGGGCTCGAGATCTCGCCCGCCAACCGGCCGATCGAGCACGTGGAGCAGGAGACCTTTCACCCGACGTTTCTGTATGAGGCCCTGTGGAGCTTCACCGCGGCGGGCGTGCTCCTCTTGATAGAGCGCCGGTTCCGCATCCGTCCCGGCGGCCTCTTCGCGCTCTACGTCCTTCTCTACAGCATCGGGCGGGCGTGGATCGAGACGCTCAGGGTCGACCCGTCTCATGAGCTCGGAGACGTGCGCCTGAACGTCTACGTCGCCGTGCTCGCGATCGTCCTCTCGGCCGCGTTCTTTGTCTTCTGGCAGCGGACGTGGAAAAGGGGAACCGGCCCACCTCCTCGCAAGGTCGAAGCGATGGCAGTCCCGCGAGACCGGTAGGGACCCTTCCTGCCGCCTGCGGTGTATCTCCTGCAGGCGACCAAGGAGGAGTCATGCGTTACCTCATCGTGCTGTCGGTACTCATCGTCGCGCTCGCGGCGTCAGTGACCGCGACTGCGGGGGGCTGGTCGACGGTCGGGTTCGCACCGCTACCGGACGGCACCGCCGCTGGAGAGACGTGGAAGCCAGAAATCACCATCCTCCAGCACGGCAGGACGCCGCTAGGTGGTCTCAGCCCACTCGTCACTATCACCAGCGACCGTGAAACGCGAACCTTTACCGCGAAGGAGACCTCGGAGACCGGGGTGTACGCAACGGACGTGGTCTTCCCCGCGAAGGGTGAGTGGCGAATTCTCATCGAGGGCGGGTTTGGAGACGGCAGCGTGACCTATGGCCCCGTGACCATCGGATCGGCGGCTCCTGTCGGCGAGCCGGGCTCGTTCCCCGTCGCGCCGGTGCTTGCGGCGGGTGCGCTCGCTCTCCTCGCCGCAGCCATGTTCGGCGTCGTCCGTCTGCGGAGGCTGACGCCTGCGAGCTAGGCGTTCTAGAGCGCGCCGGGAACCTCCACCGCCCGTTCGGTGTAGAAGAGGGCGGTGGAGGGCAGGCCGCCCGACGACGCTCGACTCGCAGAGCGCGCCCGGCGCGGGGACGAGCGCGCCTTCGAGGAGCTCGTGCGTATGCACCAGGGCATCGCCTTCCGCACCGCGTACCTGCTGACCGGGTCGGCCTCGGACGCAGAGGATTCCGCCCAGACGGGGTTCGTCAAGGCGTGGCGTGCGCTGCCCCGCTTTCGCCCCGGCTCGCCGTTTCGGCCCTGGCTCCTGCGCATCGTGGCAAACGAGGCGCACAACCGGCGGAGGTCGGCGGGGAGGGCCTACGCCCTGGAGCTCCGCGCGGCCACGACAGAGCCCTCGGGAAACGCGGCCCCATCTCCCGAAGGAGCCGCGCTCGCGCGCGAGCAGCAAGAGTCTTTGGTGGCCGCCGTCCAGCGGCTGGACGAGCACGATCGTGACGTTCTGACCTGCCGGTATCTGCTCGAGCTCTCCGAAGAGGAGACCGCGACCGTCCTCGCCGTCCGTCGAGGAACGGTCAAGTCCCGCACCGCCCGGGCACTCGCGCGGCTCCGGATGGAGGTGGAGCTGTGAGCGAGCTCGAGCGGGCACTCGGCGGTCTCGCGTGGGAGCTCGACGTTCCGGAGACGCCGGATCTGGCGCCGCGCGTGCTCGCCCTGCTCGAGCCGCGAACGCCGCGCCGCAGCGCACGTGGCCGCTGGATCGTCGCCCTCGCGGTCGTCGTCCTCGCCGCGTTGGCGGCGACGCTCGCGATCCCTGACGCGCGGGCGGCGCTCTTCCGTCTGCTCTCGATCGGCGGGGAGCGCATCGAGCTGGTCGACGAGCTTCCCGAGTTGCAGCTTCGGGCCGACCTCGAGCTCGCACTCGGAGAACGGGTCACGCTCGACGAGGCGAGGCGGAGAAGCACGTTCACGCTTCGCGAGCTCGAGGAGCCTCCGGATCGCGTGTACGTCGGTGGGCAAGGGACGGTGTGGTTCCTCTACGGAACACCGGAAGCGACGCGGCTACTGGTTGCGCAGTCGTCCCTCGCTCCGCCGTTTCAGGAGATTCTCCTGAAGAAGCTCGTAACGCCGAAGACGCGCGTCGAGCGCGTCGACGTGCACGGCTCGCCGGGCATTTTCTTGAGCGGGAAGACGCACTTCGTGCTCGTGCTCGACCGAGACGGCGAGATCGTGGAGGACAGCGCCCGCCTCGCTCGGGACGTCCTGATCTGGGAGGACGGAGGCGTGGGCTACCGACTCGAAGGAGAGCTCGGTCTCGCCGAAGCGCTTCGCCTCGCCGCGTCGCTTCGCTGACACATCCGGCCGCGTGGCTAGCCTCATCGCCGTGTCTCCGGCTCCGGTGCACGAGCTCGACCTAGACCTCGACGCGTTCGAGGGCCCGTTCGACCTGCTCCTCACGCTCTTGCTCAGGGAAGAGCTCGAGCCGAGCGAGATCGACATCGCGACGATCGTTCTCGCGTTCGTCGAGCACCTGGCCGAACGGGACGAGATCGATCTCGAAGCCTGCGGCGAGTTCCTCGTCCTCGTATCCGCGCTGCTCGAACTGAAAGCCCGTCTCCTTTTTCCGGAGGAGGCGGCGGAGCTCGATGCGCTGGAGCCGGAGGAGGCCGCCGAGGAGCTCGCGCGCCGCCTCGCCGAGTACCGGCTGATGAAGGAGGCGGCGGTGTGGCTCGCCGAGCGGCTTGCTGGCGAGCGCGACCGTTGGTTCCGGCTCGGGCCGGCCCCACTGGCACCCCAGCCGGAGCGCCGGCTCGCTCCGCAGGAACGAAACGCGTTGGCCACGGCGCTCCGAGCGCTCGCGGTTCCCCCGCCTGCCGTCTCGCTGACCCACATGGCCTTGCGCTTCCCGCCGGTGTCGCAATTCCTCGAGCGCTTCCGGGCGTTGCTCTCACGCCGCCGCCGGTTCGACTTCGAGAGCGAAGTGCTCGGCCTCTCCAGGATCGAGCAGGCGGTCGCGTTCCTCGCGCTGCTCGAGCTGCGAAAGGCCGGCGAGGTCGATCTCAGTCAAGCCGCTCCGTTCGGCCCGATAAGGATCTCCCGCTCCGCAGCCAGTGAACGCGAGGAAGGTTTCGAGCCATCCGACAGCGAAAGGATCACCACGTGGACAGCACGCTCCGCCTGATCGCGACCAACCCCCTCGACCAGCTTGCTCGCACCATCGAAGCTTTGCTCGTTGTCGCAAATTCCCCGCTTTCGGTCGCCGACCTGGCAGAGGCTGCCGAGGATGATCCCGAGCGTGTGGAAACCGCGCTCGGGCTCCTCCGAGAGCGTTTCAGCGAGCGGCGGAGCGGAATCGTCATCGAGCAGGTCGCCGGTGGGTACGCGTTTCGCGCGAGCCGGGAAGCTTCCGCAGCCTGCGCTCGCCTGTTCGAACGTCCGATCGAACGAGGTCTCTCGCAGGCCGCGCTCGAGACCCTCGCCGTCGTCGCGTATCTGGGGCCGTGCTCTCGGCCGGAGGTGGCGCGCATTCGCGGTGTGGCGGCGGATTCCGCGGTGGCGAGCCTCGTCGAGCGCGGGTTGATCTCGGAGGCCGGCCGCGAGAACGGACCCGGCGGCGCCGTCCGGTACCGCACGACTCCGTTGTTCGAGCGGGTCTTCGGGCTCGAGAGCCTCGCCGCGCTCCCCCGGCTCGACGATCTCGGCGCCTCGAGCGCGCAGATCCGCGACCGGTTGCTCGAAGTCGCGTCAGCGCGCGCGTCGTAGCTGCTCAGATCTGCCAAGCGCCTTCGCGGAGCACCGGGAAGACGTTTCCGTCCGCCGTGATGCCGTCGACCGCAAGCTCGGGACTTCCGATCATGAAGTCGATGTGGACGCGGCTCGTGTTGACCCGCTTCTTTTCCTCGGAATCCTCGACGGGGTGGTCGTAGCCGTTTCCGAGGGCGATATGCGAGGCCGCGTTCTCGTCGATCAGCGTGTCGAAGAAAGTCGTCTCGAGCGATCCGATGCGGCCATGTCCGTCGACGAGAGCGATCTCTCCGAGTCGGGACGCGCCGTCGTCGGAGGCGGCCGCCGTTCGCAGGGCTTCGGCGCCTTGGTCAGCGTCGATCCCGACAGCCCGTCCGCCCTTGAACTCCACGCGGATGCCGGAGACGACCGAGCCCGCGAGCTCGAGGGGCATCGTCGCGCTCGCGTAGCCGTCCACCCGCTCGGGATCCGGCGTCGTGAACGTCTCCTCGGTCGGCAGGTTCGGTAGGTGCCGCAGGCCGTCGACAGTCACGAAGTCCCCGGCCTGCCATGCGGACGAAGGGAGGAGTCCGATTGTGAGATCGGTGCCCGGCCCGTGCAGACGGACGGTGTCGAACCGCCGTTCCGTGAGGCGCCCGGCGCTGGCTTTCAAGGCGGCGGTGCGCTCGACCCACGCCTGCTCCGGATCCGCAGTATCGAGCCGGCAGACGTGCGCGACCGTCTCCCAGAGCTGTTCGAAGGCCGCTTCACGGTCGAGGTCGGGGTACACGAGCTCGGCCCAGTCGCGTGTGGGGACGGGAACGATCGTCCAGTTGGTCGTCCGCCGGTTGACCACCTCGCCCGTCTCCGGCAGGTAGGGGAGAAGGTCTCGGCCGGCGCGAGACGGATCGAGGCCCTCGAGGGCACGAGGCGCATGCGGGCCTGAGAGCGTGATCCGCGCGGCGTGCTCGTCGGAGAGGTGGAGAAGCCGCTCGGACATCCACGGCGGCGAATAGTCGAGCGTCTCGTCTGCGGCGTGGGCAATCCGCTCGCGCTTGACCCACTGGTCGAAGATCACCACGTCGACGTACTTCGCTCCGCGCTCGTACGCGGCGCGCGCGATCCTTCGCGCGACGTCCTCTTTGCCGACGAAGCTCGTCACGGCGACGAGCTGCCCTTCCTGGACGTTCGCGCCGAAGACGGCGAGCTCGGCTAGCTTGTCCATCCACACTTCGATCTGACTCACGGCAGCCGACACCCTAGACGCTCGCCGGGCGAGAATGGGCGGGTGCGGCTGAACGCGTATCTCGCTCGCGCCGGTGTGGCGTCGCGGCGAAAAGCAGACGAGCTGATCTCCGCCGGGCGGGTTGTCGTCAACGGTGCGCGCGGCCAGCTCAACACGGTGGTCCGGCCACGAGACGTCGTCGAGGTGGACGGAGAGCGCGTCGCGGCGCAGCGGCTCGCGTACGTGTTGCTGCATAAACCTGCGGGTTCCGTCACGACCGCGAAGGATCCGCAGGGTCGGAGAACCGTCGTCGACCTCGTGCCGCACACGCCTCGCGTGGTTCCCGTGGGCCGCCTGGATGTCGACACGACGGGTGCCCTCCTGCTCACCAACGACGGGCCGCTCGCCCATCGGCTCGCCCATCCCAGATATGGCGTCGAGAAGGTCTACGAAGTCGAGGTCGGGGGCGCCTTGGGCGCGGACGCGCTGCGGGCGTTACGCGAGGGCATCGTCCTCGACGACGGGCTGACGGCTCCGGCCGGGGCGCGCGTGCTCGAGCGGGGCGCTCGTTTCTCCATCCTGGAGCTGACGCTCCACGAAGGACGTAACCACCAGGTCAAGCGGATGTGCGAGGCCGTCGGGCACACTCCGCGGCGTCTCCACCGCAGCCGCTACGCGGGGCTCGACCTCGAGGGCGTGGAGCCGGGAGAGTGGCGTGAGCTGAGTAGGGCGGAGGTCGCGTCCCTGAGGTCGGCGGCCGGTCAGGTGTAGTGGCCGGGCGTGCCCCTGCCCCACGTCCACAAAGCCACGCCGATTGGGAGGGAGCGGGCGTGCCTCAACGTGGCCGAGTGTCAGGGCCGTACGAACCCCATGCGTTCGACCATCGTCTCCAGCGTCGACGCGGACGCCGCGCGCGCCTTCTCCGCCCCGGCGGCGAGCAGGCGCCTGAGGCCCTCCTCATCGCCCCGGAGCTCGCGGTACCGCTCCTGAATCGGAGCGAACAGCGTGACGACCGCCTCGCCGACGTCCTCCTTGAAAGGCCCGTACCCCGAGCCGTCGTAGCGGGCTTCGATCGCGACGGGCGAGTCACCGGCGACGACCGACATGATCTCGATGAGGTTGGAGATGCCCGGCTTCGTGTCCGGATCGTGCCGCACCTCGCGCTCCGAGTCGGTCACCGCGGTCTTGAACTTCTTCCGGATCACGTCGGGCTCGTCGACGATCCTGACGACGCCCTGTGCATTCCCGGCTGACGTGGACATGAGCCGCTCGGGCTCCTGGAGGTTCTTGATCCGCGCTCCCTCCTCCGGATAGACGCCTTTCGGCACCGTGAAGGTCTCTCCGTACCGACCGTTGAAGCGCTCGGCGATATCCCGCGTCAGCTCGACGTGCTGCCGCTGATCGTCCCCTACCGGGACGATGTCGGTCTGGTACAGGAGGATGTCTCCGGCCATCAGCACCGGGTACGTGAAGAGTCCTGCCGACACGAACTCCTGGTCCGCGGACTTGTCCTTGAACTGTGTCATCCGCCGAAGCTCGCCGAAGCTCGTCGCCGAGCTGAGGAGCCAGGCGGCCTCCGCATGCGCCTTGACATGGCTCTGGCAGAAGACGATCGAACGCTCAGGGTCGATGCCGGTGGCGAAGAGCATCGCGGCGCCGGACAGGGTCGCCTCGTGCAGCCCATCCGGCTCGTATGCGGTGGTGATCGAGTGCAGGTCGACGATGCAGAACACCGCGTCGCCCTGTTCCTGCGTCTGCGAGTACTGGCGGTAGCCGCCGCTGTAGTTCCCGAGCGTCTTGTCGCCCGATGCCCGGATGCCGGAGAAGATCCGCATCTCGCCATTGTCCCTGGACCGGAAGGACGTCGCACTACGCTCATCGTGCGCAAGATCGAAATCCGCTCGCGCGGATATCGATCGCGCGAAATCCCTGAAGGCGGCCGCCTCCGCGGCCGCTGCGCAGTGGCGCTCTACACTCATCGTGCGCAAGATCGAAATCCGCTCGCGCGGATATCGATCGCGCGAAATCCCTGAAGGCGCCCGCCTCCGCGGCCGCTGCGCAGTGGCGCTCTACACTCATCGTGCGCGAAATCCCTGAAGGCAGCCGCCTCCGCGGCCGCTGCGCAGTGGCGCTCTACACTCATCGTGCGCAAGATCGAAATCCGCTCGCGCGGATACCGATCGCGCGAAATCCCTGAAGGCGGCCGCCTCCGCGGCCGCTGCGCAGTGGCGCTCTACACTCCTGCTCATGGAGATCGCCGGACCCACGGAGCTCTTGGCCTACCGGCTCGTCGGGCGGGAGCTGACCCCGGACTCGACTGTCATCGAGGTTCGCGGACGGCGAATCGGGGACGGTTTCTTCGGGTTGATTGCGGGGCCGTGCACGGTCGAGACGCGGGAGCAGACCCTGGAGACGGCCCGCGCGGTCGCCGCCGCCGGCGCGACCGTCTTGCGAGGGGGCGCGTTCAAGCCCCGCACCTCCCCGTATGCGTTCCAGGGGCTCGGCAGCAAGGGGCTCGAGATCCTCGCCGAGGCGCGGGAGGAGACCGGACTGCCGATCGTCACGGAGCTCCTCGACCCTCGCGACGTCGAGGAAGTGGCGCAGGTGACGGACATCATCCAGATCGGCGCGCGCAACATGCAGAACTTCAATCTCCTGGCGGAGGTCGGACGGGTTCCGAAACCGGTACTGCTCAAGCGCTCGCCGGCCGCGACCGTCGAGGAGCTGCTGATGGCCGCGGAGTACGTCGCGAAGGAGGGGAACGATCGGGTGATTCTCTGTGAGCGCGGGATCAAGACGTTCGAGCGCTCGACGCGCTACACCCTCGACCTCTCGGCCGTGCCCGTGCTCAAGCGCGAGACACACCTCCCCGTGATCGTCGATCCGTCGCACGCTGCCGGCCGCAGCGATCTCGTTCTCGCGCTCGCGCGCGCCGCGGTCGCAGTCGGAGCCGACGGTGTGATGATCGAGGTCCATCCGCAGCCTGAAGACGCGCTCTGCGACGGCCCGCAGCAGATCCGGGTCGGAGAATTCGCCCGCTTCGCCGACGAGATCCAGACCGTCGTGGCGTTGATGGGCAAGACCGTCGGCTAGAAACCATGCGCCTCGAGCCGGTCCCTGCCCTGGTCGGGCACGTTGCAGTACCGGGCGACAAGTCGATCTCCCATCGAGCCGTGCTCGTCGGAGCCCTATGCGAGGGCGAGACGCGGATCACCGGGTTCGGGCGTTCGGCTGACACCGAGTCGACCATCGCCGCTGTCCGGGCTCTCGGAATCGCGGTGGACGAGCACGACGTCGACACCCTGACGGTGCACGGCGCCGGCTTGCGCGGGCTCGCCGAGCCCGCAGCTCCTCTCGACTGCGGGAACGCGGGAACGCTGATGCGGCTCCTTGCCGGTCTCGTCACCGGACAGGACGGCCGGTTCGAGCTCGTCGGCGACGAGTCGCTGTCGAGTCGTCCGATGGAGCGCGTGGCCGAGCCGTTACGGCGGATGGGCGCGCGCGTAGAGACGTTCGAGGGCCATGCCCCTGTCGCGATCGAAGGCAGCCCGCTGCACGCGATCGACTACGAGCTACCCGTGCCCTCGGCGCAGGTGAAGTCGGCCGTCCTCCTGGCAGGGCTCTATGCCGAAGGGGAGACGACCGTCGTCGAGCCCCTGCCCACACGGGATCACACCGAGCGCCTGCTCGAGCGGGCGGGAGCGTCGGTGCGGCGGCGTCCGCAGAGCGTGTCCGTCCAGGGAGCAGACCGGTTGTCGCTGGAAAGCGTCGAGATCCCCGGAGACTTCTCCTCGGCCGCCGCGCTTCTCGTCGCGGCCGTGACCGTGCCGGGGTCTGACGTCACCGTCCACGGGGTGGGGCTCAACCCGCGGAGAATCGGGCTGCTCGACATCCTCGAGCACATGGGCGCGCGAGTCGCGATCTATAACCGCCGCCCGATCGGCGGGGAGCCCGCAGGTGACGTCCAGGTGCGCTCGTCGGAGCTCGTCGGCGCCACGGTAACCGCGGCCGAGGTTCCGAGCCTCGTCGACGAGCTACCGCTGCTCGCCCTTGCCGCGTGCCATGCGCGAGGGGAGACCGTCGTCAGAGGCGCAGCCGAATTGCGCGTGAAGGAGTCGGACCGGATCGAGGCGGTCGTGGAGGAGCTTCGCCGGATCGGAGCGCACATTCGCGCGACGCCCGACGGCTTCAGGATTCGTGGCGTTCCCGCGCGACTCCGCGGGGGAGCTTTCGACGCGCGTGGTGATCACCGCCTCGCCATGCTCGGAGCGGTGGCAGGTGTCTCCTCCCTCGACGGTGTGCAGCTACAGGATGCGGAGGCGGTGGAAACGAGCTTCCCCGGCTTCTTCCGAGTCCTCGAGCAGCTGAGCACGCTATGAATCGCGCCATGATCGTCGCGATCGATGGTCCAGCCGGCTCGGGAAAGAGCACGGTCGCGCTCGAGCTGGCACGACGCCTCGGCTTCGTCCATCTGGACACGGGCGCCATGTACCGCGCGCTCACGTGGCTCGCCGCGAGGGACGGCGTCGATCTCGAGGACGGTGTCGAGCTCGCTCGCCTCGCCCGCGAGAATCCGGTCTCGTTCGACGCTCGGGGCCACGTCGTGATCGCCGGAGAGGACGTCTCGACCGGCATTCGCGCGGGCGAGATCGACCGGCTCGTGCCAGCGCTCGCACGGCATCCCGAGGTGCGCGAGGTGATGCGCGAAAGACAGCGTTCGTTGGGCGCGGTCCGGGACGCGGTGATCGAAGGGCGCGACATCGGCTCGGTCGTCGTTCCGAGCGCCGAGGTGAAGGTCTTCCTCGTTGCTGACGTGGTCGAACGCGCTCGCCGCCGCTCTCTCGACCGGCCCGGTGTCGGCGCCGAGTCGTTGGTGTTGGAGCTCCGGCGGCGCGACGAGCGGGACGCTGTCAACACCCAGCCCGCCGACGACGCGGTGCTTCTCGACACCACCGATCTCACCGTCGACGAGGTCGTTCGTCGCATCGCCGAGCTGGTGGAGACTCGACGGTGAACGGGACGGACGCAGTCTGGGCGGTCGGCCGGCTCACCATCGGCACGGCGGTGAAGTTGATCGCCCCGCTTCGTGTCTACGGCGCCGAGCGGGTTCCGGCGCGGGGCGGGCTGGTCGTCGCGGCGAACCACTTCAGCTGGCTCGATCCACCGGCGCTCGGCTCCGCCAGCCCGCGCACGCTCTACTTCATGGCCAAGGTGGAGGCACACCGCGTGCCAGGCCTCGGCCAGTTCATGCGGAGCTTCGGAGCGTTCGCGGTGCGTCGTGGCGAGTCGGACCGGGATGCGGTGAGGACGATGCGCCAGATCGTGCGCGACGGTCACGCGCTCGGGATGTTCGCCGAGGGCACCCGGCAGCTTGAGATTCCCGGCGCGGTGCAGCCTGGCGCTGCGATGGTCGCTATCAACGAGTCCGTCCCGCTCGTTCCGGTCGCCATCCATGGGAGCCAGCACTGGCGGTGGAACTTCGCACCCATCTCGATCGCCTGGGGTGAGCCGATGGCCTTCGAGGGACTGCCACGCGGAGGCAGGGGGTACAAGGAGGCATCGATCGAGGTCGAGCGCAAGCTCTACGAGCTCTGGCAGTGGCTGGTGGAGATCCACGAGCTCGGCCGTCCCAGCGACGCGATCCCGCCACGATGACCAGGTCGCGGCGAGCTTCCTCCAAGGCCCGATCCTCCAGCGACGAGCGCGGTGAGGTGGAACCGGTCGAGATCGCGGGGACGGTAGCGATCGTCGGCTTCCCCAACGTCGGCAAGTCGACGTTGATCAACCGGCTCACCGAGACTCGCGCAGCGGTCGTCCACGAGACGCCGGGAGTAACGCGAGACCGCAAAGAGCTGCTCTGCGAGTGGTCCGGGACGACCTTCCGCTTGATCGACACCGGCGGCGTCGATCGCGAGGACACCGGTCCGTTCGGGCCGCAGGTGGCGAGGCAGGCGCGGCAGGCGGTCGAGGAGGCCGACCTCGTGCTGCTCGTCGTCGACGCGAAGGTGGGCGTCACGCCGGGTGACGAGGAGCTGGCCGAGATCCTGCGCTCGTCCCGCCGCGACGTGCTCGTGATCGCGAACAAGCTCGACGACCCGCGCCGAGACTCAGAAGCGCTCGAGTTCCACCGGCTCGGTCTGGGCGACCCGATTCCGCTCTCCGCGCTGCACGGCCACGGCACCGGCGATCTCTTGGACGACATCGTTGGCCGGCTTCCGGGGAAGGGCGAGCGTCCGGTCGGCGAGGAGGCGATCCGCGTGGCGATCCTCGGCCGCCCCAACGTGGGGAAGTCGTCGCTCCTGAACGCGCTCCTCGGCCGCGAGCGGGTGATCGTGTCCGAGGTCCCGGGCACCACCCGGGACTCGATCGACACCGTGCTTCAGCGCGGCGACACCACCTTCGTGCTCGTGGATACGGCTGGTCTCAGGCGCAAGCGCAAGCAGCGGCAGGGGATCGAGTACTACTCCGAGCTGCGTGCGCTCGAGGCGGCGGAGCGCGCCGACGTAGCCCTGGTGCTCGTGGACGCGAGCGAGGGCGTCGTCGACCAGGACCTGTCCGTCGCGGACACGGCCCGTAAGGCTCAGTGCGCGACAGTCGTCGTCCTCTCCAAGTGGGACGTGGGAGACGTGCGAATCGAGGATGTCCGGCCGCACCTGGCGAAGCGGCTCCGGCAGAGGCCCCCGATACTCGCCGTGTCTTCCGCCACGGGGAGGGGCCTCGAGCGGCTTCTGGATACCGTCGAGGACGTCTTCTCCCGATACGCAGGCCGGATTCCGACCGCCGAGCTGAACCGGGCGCTGCAGGAGCTCCGCGAGGCGCGCCAGCCTCCAGGCCGCCGCGGGCGCCGGCTCAACATCCTGTACGGGACGCAGGTGACCTCGAGACCGCCCCGCTTCCGCGTGTTTGTGAACGATCGGCGACTCGTGACGCGCGACTACGGATTCTGGGTCGAGAACGAGCTCCGGCAACGCTTTAGGCTCGAGGGCGTGCCCGTCTCGATCGACTTCGTGACGTCCGAATGAGGGTCGTCGTCGTCGGTGCGGGGTCGTGGGGTACGGCGTTCGCGTGTCTGCTGCGTGACCGCGGGCACGAGGTGACCCTGGCCGCACGTGACCCCGCGCAGGTCGCGGCGATTCGGGACACGAGACGAAATCCACGCTACGCCGAGGACGCCGACCTCGCCGGGATCGGAGCCGCCACGATCGACGAAGCCCGCATCGGAAACGCGGAGCTGGTCGTGGTCGCCGTCCCTTCGAGCGTCTACGGCGAGGTCGTTCCCGCGCTTGCGGGTGTGGCGCCGATTCTGAGCCTGACGAAGGGCCTCGATCCGGAGACCGGGGAGCGGCTGTCGACGCTTGTCACGCGGCGGCCGGTGGCCGTTCTCTCGGGACCGAACATCGCCGAGGAGATCGCCCGTGGACTTCCTGCCGCCGCTGTCGTCGCGAGCACGGATCTTGCGCTCGCGGTCCGGCTCCAGCTTGCGATCAACTCGGCGATCTTTCGGGTCTACGTGAACGAGGACATCGCCGGTGTCGAGCTCTGCGCAGCGGCCAAGAACGTGATCGCGCTCGCCGCCGGCGGGGCCGACGGCCTCCGCCTCGGCGACAACGCAAAGGCTGCGCTCGTCGCACGCGGGCTCGCCGAGATGGCGCGTCTTGCAGAGGCTGCGGGGGCGCGTCCGGACACGTTCGCCGGGCTCGCCGGAATGGGTGATCTCATCGTCACGTGCTGGGCGCCGACTGGCCGAAACCGGCGCGCGGGGGAGTTGATCGCGCAGGGAGCGTCGCCGGAGGAAGCCCGCTCTGCGATCGGCATGGTCGTCGAGGGGCTGACGACAGCCCCGGTGCTGCGCGATCTCTCGCACCGGCTCGGGATCGAGCTCCCCATCACCGAAGGCGTCTGCGCCGTGCTCGAAGGAGTCGAGCTCACGGATCTTGTGCAGCAGCTGATGCGCCGCGAGCCTACGACCGAGTAGCGGGTTGGACCCTCGGCAACGGCCGCCTTCAGGGATCTTCGCGCGTCCGAAATCCGCGATCGCGGATTTCGGGCTTGCGCCGAGCCGGCTAGTCGATGTCCGCTCGCCGGTAGCGAACCGTCGCGGCCAGCCAGCCTGCGAGCGAACGCGAGCCCGCACCAGATTGCGCGCCGAAACCAGAAGCCTGCCGCCACGAACAGACCCGCATACGCGAAGCCTGCGAGCGCTGCCGCGAGAAGCGCGGGTAGCGCGACGTCACCGGCGCCAGCGACGAGCGCGGTCGCGGCGACCGGCAGCGCCGCCAGCGGCACGACGACGCTGGCAGTCGCGAGCACCGCGGCAGCGAGAAGCTGCCAGCGCGACACGGGCTTCAGCCACAGGTAGACGAGCAGCCGGTCATCGACGAGATCGCCGATCGCCGACGTGCCGAGCCAGGCGCCGCGAGCGGGATGACGAGCGCGAGCCCGTAGGATGAGATCGCATCCGCGGCGGCCTGCCCCGGATCGGCGTCCCACCGCGAGAACACGCCGAGGACGACGGAGAGCCCGCCGAGCGCGGCAATGCCGAGGATGCGCGCGATGGTGAGCTGCGTGCGCAGAAGCAGCCGGTACAGCGCGCCCAGGGAGGCGAGAGTGCGTGGCCGAACCGCAGCCGGCGGCGGTGCGTCGACGGCGCTCAACGCTGTACCACGTAGCGGAAGACGCCCTCGAGATCGGCGTCGAGGGACCTGACCTCGAACAGGCGGGCTCCCCGATCGCGTGCGACGGGGGCGAGTGCACGCGTCAGGGCTCGAGCGTCGCTCGTGTCGAGCTCGAGCACATCGTCGCCGTCGAGTCGCACGCCGATGGCGGTCCCGGCCTCGAGCAGCGCCCCCGCGAGCTCCCGTGGACGGTCGGTGCGGACGCGGACTCTGAGCGGCCGGTCGTCCATGAGCGCGCGCAGCTCGTGGAAGTCACCGGGTGCGGCGAGCCTGCCTTGCGACATGACGAGGATCTGGGAGCCGAGCCGCTCGACCTCGTCGAGCACGTGACTTGCCGGCGCCGTTCGAGCCGAGCAGGCCGGTGATGCCCGGGCCGATGTCGGCGTCGAGACCTGCGAGCGCGACCGTCCAGCCGTAGCGCTTCACGACTCCGCGGGCGGAGATGACAGTGTTCGGATCCGGTTCAGGCACTTCGTGGGGGCCGAGCGCTGGGAAGGCGTTCGCGGTGGCTGCGGCGAACGATTCTCGTCAGTTTCGCAGCCCTACCCTCTGAAGCACCGAAGGCCCGCGCGCGCGGGCCTTCAGTGTGCAATCGGAGGGAATGCGTTTCCTACTCAATCGCGCCTTCGTAAGACGATTGTGTGAGTTCCCTAAGAACGTCCTAAGAGCTATCTCTCCGGGAAGGTCCTCGCGATCAGGCCGTCCACGCGAACCTCGATGCGATCGAGCAGCTGGTCGGCGCGCTCCTGCGTGACCCGCTTCGACTCGACGGCCTTCGTAAGCTTCGCCTTGGCAGGAGCGAGCATCGCAGCCCTCAGGTCAGCCACGCTCTTTCCCTGCTTCTGGGCGAGCGCTGACAGCGAGGTCCCAGGAAGTGCCGCCCTGAGCTCGGCGCGGTCCAGCCCGAGGAACTCCGCGGCGGCCGCAAGCAGGCGGTGCTTTCTGTGCTTCGCCTTGAGGGCATGAGCGCCATGACAGAGACTGCCTTCGGCGATCCGCTCCTTGAGCATGGCCGCTCGCTCGGCGGTGATCCGGCCTGCGCCGAGAGCGGCGTTCAGCCTGGCCGTGAGCCTCTCCTTCACCTTGGCCTCGACCTGCTCGACCGTCATGCCGTGCTTCTCCGCGATCTTCGCGATCCGCGCCTCGCAGCGCGCGCCCTTGTCCTCGGCGCTCTGACCTGCGAACGCAGCACCTCCGCCGATCAACAGAGCCACGGCGCCGGTAGCTGCCGCGGCGACGTACCGATTCGTTCTCATCGGTCCCACTCTCCTTCCCCAGTCACATGCAACATTGGACTGCGTGCGCATCCTGGCAGCCGTCTTTGAAGGAGGTTTGAGCGATTCGTAAGAACGCGCTAGGCGGCGCGGACGTAGATCCCGTCCGCGGCCTTTTCGGAGAGCGCGCGCTCGGCGCCGTCGACGAGTACGGTCAGCTGACCTGCGGCAGGCTGTGCGCTGCGCACGGACACATGCGTTCCCGGCACGAGCCCCTCGTCGTAGAACCAGTGCAGGAGGTCGCCGTCGTGCTCTGCGAGCCGCATGATCTCGGCTTCGCGCCCGGGGTCGAGATCGCCGAGCGGAACGAGCTCCTTGTTCTCGGCCTGCTCGACCTCCGGCTCCACCGGCCAGCCGTGCGGGCAGCGGTCGGGACGACCCAGGCGATCGTTGATCCGCTCGATCATCTCGTCGGTGAACGTGTCTCCGAGCTCGTCCGCGTGGACGTGCGACTCACCGGCGGTGTAGCCCATGAAATCGGTGAGAAAGCGCTCGATGATGCGGTGCTTGCGGACGACGCGCTTGGCCCGCTCGGTGCCGGTCGGGGTGAGGATCGCTTCCTTCTGGTCGCCGCGCTCGACTAGGCCGTCGGCCTCGAGCCGCTTCAGCATCTCTCCGGCCGAGGCGCGCGAGACGCCGAGCATCTCGGCGACCCGGGCAGCGATCGCGGTCGACCCGGTCGAGGGCCGGTACTCCCCGATCGGGAAGGCGAGGAAATAGATCGTCTCGAGGTATTCGTCGACAGAGTGGCCGTGTGGCTGTGCCATTCTCGGATCCTACTCGGCCGCGCCCAGCTCCCAGGCATTGCGCCAGGAGAGGAGGTAGACGAGAGGAGCCGCGATCGCGACGAGAAGGAGCGCGGAAGGCGCCACGGTCGAGTACGCGCCTATCGCCGTTCCCGCCCAGATCTCGGTCGCAAGAGTGTCGAACCCGATCGGACGCAGAAGGAGTGTTGCCGGCAGCTCCTTCACGGTGCTGAGGAAGACGAGTGCCGCGCCCGCGAGCATTCCCGAGCGAGCAAGCGGGAGGACGACGGCCGTGGTCGCGCCGAGAGGTCGCCGACCGAGTGATCTCGCCGCCTCTTCGAGCCGGGGGCTCACGGTGTCGAGCGAGGCGCGCGTGGACGCGAGCGCGTAGGGCATGAAGCGCACGAGGTACGCGAAGAGGAGCAGGCCGAGAGTCTGATAGACGATGCCGCCGATCCGCGCGCCGACAAACACCAGCGCGAGCGCGACGGCGATTCCCGGCAGCGCGCTCGGAAGCAGCGTGAGCCGCTCGAGCCAGCGCGAGAGGATCGACGGATAGCGCCATGCGAGGAGTGCGGCGGGCAGGACGAGAAGCACGCCGAGCACGGCCGCCGAACCGGCCGCGAGCGCCGAGTTGAGGGCTGCTTCCCACGCTACGTCTTCCCGCCCGGCGATCGGATCGGCGACAGCGGTCCACCAGACGAGGACGCCGAGAGGCAGCACGAGGAAGACGCCGACGATCGCGGTGGCAAACGCGAGCGCGGGCCAGCGCCAGTGGCCGAGTCGGATGACCTGGGCCGAGCGGCTCGCCCCTGGTGTGCTCCGATGGATCGCGCCCCGCAGCCTGAACCGTCCCGCCATGAGCACGACGACGACGGCGAGCGCGACGAGAACGAGTGCGAGAATCGCCGCCGCCTCCAGCGCGAGGAGCGCCTCGTAGCGCACGTAGATCCCGGTTGTGAGCGTCGAGTAGCCCATCAGCGAGACCGCCCCGAAGTCGGACAGGACGTACAGAGCCACGAGCAGCATCGCGGCGGCGAGCGAGGGCCTGAGCGACGGAAGCGTCACACGGAGGAACACCTCGAGCTTGCGGGCGCCGAGGCTGCGCGCGGCCTCCTCCGCCGAGGGATCGACGCTGCGCAATCCCGCGGCTGCGAGCAGAAAGGCGTACGGGTAGGTCGCGAGCGTCAGGGCGAGCAGGGCTCCCCAGTATCCGTTCAGCTCGGGAACGGTCTCGACGCCGAGCGGCTCGAGCGCCTTCTGGAGCAGCCCGTGCGGAGCGAGCGCGCCGAGGAGCGCGAGCGCGGCGACGAAGCTCGGGATGACGAGCGGGAGCGACGCGGCGACGCCCCAGAAGCGCCTGCCCGGCAGGTCGGTGCGAACGACGAGCCAGGCGAGCGGAACGCCGATGACAAGCGCCGCTGCCACGACGCCGGCGCAGAGCAGGGCGGTGGCGACGACGAGCTCGAGCGCGGTCGAGACGGAGACGAGAGCCCGGGCGTTTTCATCGGCGGAGAGCGCTCGCAGCCCGAGATACGCGAGTGGGAGCATCGCTGCGACCGCGACGACGCCGGCGACGAGGAGGAGAAGAAGCGGAGCGCGACGGCGGGACGGCGAGGCTGCTGCCGCCGAGCGACTCCTCACTTGATGTAGCCGAGCTCCAGCAGGAGCCGTACGGCCGGTGCCAGATCCGCCGAGAGCCGACCGAGGTTGTACTTGGGGCCGCGGATCTCCGTCAGCGCGGGCAGCCCGGGGCGGCGGGGCACGCCCTTGATCACGGGATACTCGGCGGCACCGGGGCCGCGCGCGATGAAGCGCTGCGCCCACTTCGAATGGAGGAAGTCGACGAACCCCTGAGCCGTCGGACTCTTCTTCGTGGATGCGACGATGCCGACGCCGGCGGCGAGCACGAGGTTGCCCGGGTCACCCGCTCGGAACCAGTGATTGGCGATCGGCAGGTTCGGTGTGTCCGCGAGGACGTTGTAGAGGTAGTAGTGGTTGACGAGACCTGCCTCGATGTCGCCGCGCCCGACTGCTTGCACGACGGCCGTGTTGTTCGCGTAGAAGCGCACGTCGTTCGACTGCAGGCCGCGCAGCCAGGTTCGTACGCGGATCTCGCCGAAGAGGTTGATCGTGGCGCCCAGGAATGCCTGGAAGGACGCATTCGTAGGCGCGACACCGATCTTCCCTTTCCAGCGCGCATTCGTGAGCCCCCAGACCGAGGCGGGAAGCTGCTGGCGCGGGACCGACTGCGTGTTGTAGACGAGCACCCGCGAGCGCGCGCTCGTCCCTACCCAGCGGCGGCTCGGCGTCGAGAATCGCGACGGGACCCTCCCCACGGTCTTCTGCGGAAGTCGAGCGAGCAAGCCCCGCGCGCCGACGAGCCCTAGCGTTCCCGGCTCCTGCGACCAGTACACATCTGCAGGGCTGTTGCCTCCTTCTTCGACGAGCGCGGTGGCGAGGGACGTGGACGAGGCGTAGCGAACATTCAAGGTGACGCCCGTCTCGCGCGTGAAGCGATCCATGATCGGCTTGACGAGAGCGGCGTCACGGCCCGAGTACACGGTCAGCGACGTCGTCTGAGCCGGCGCCGTGGACGCGCCGGTCACGAAGACAAGAGCGGCCATGCTCGTGGCCAGTGCGATCCCGATCAGTTTCGTATGCATTTTCTCTCCGTGTAAGGCGTACCTCAATGTTGAGGTAAGGCATACCTTACATAGATGCCTGGAGCTCAGTCGAGAACGGGAACGCGGCCGTCGTGCACGCGGATCGAGACGCGCGACCCGAGTGGGACGAACTCGGTCGACGGGCGGTGCGAAACGAGCTCGATGCCGTCGAGCAGGACGCGGTAGAAGACGTCATGACCGCGGAACTCGCGCCCGACGACCTCCGCTGCCCCCGCAGGGTCGAGCTCGAGCTGGAGCAGCTCGGGCCGCAAGAGCACCTGCGCGGCTTCGTGCGCCGAGGCACCGTTGGCCGGAAACGCACCAACCGAGGTCTCGACCAACCCGCTGACGACGGGGCCCGTGAGGACGTTCGCCGCCCCCACGAACTCCGCCGCCCAGCGCGATACGGGCGAGAAGTAGAGCTCTTCGGAGGTCCCTTCCTGGACGACCTTCCCGTCGCGCATGAGCGCGATCCGGTCCGCGACCGAGAAGGCCTCTTCCCGATCGTGTGTCACCAGCACGACCGTGACGCCGAGCGGGCGGATGATCTCCGTGACCTCGGCGCGCAGTGACTCGCGCAGCGACGGATCGACGTTCGACCACGGCTCATCGAGGAGCACGAGCTCGGGAGCGGGCGCGAGCGCGCGCGCCAGGGCGACGCGCTGTTGCTGGCCGCCCGAGAGCTGGTGCGGGTACCTCGCACCGAGCGCGTCGAGCCCCACGATGGCGAGCAACTCGGGCACGCGTCCCGTTCGCGCGCCTCGCGGGAGGCCGAACCCGACATTCTCGGCGACGGTCAAATGCGGGAAGAGCGCGTAGTCCTGGAACACCATCCCCACACGGCGCTTCTCCGGTGGAATCCAGCCGCCTCGACCCGCGACCTGGCGCCCG
>Ga0183260_10000292_pt1 | contig 40890 bp, 43 predicted proteins | sample AntDrymUQ4972206_2_FD_129768 | JGI IMG/M metagenome (GOLD analysis project Ga0183260, IMG submission 129768) | Polar desert sand microbial communities from Dry Valleys, Antarctica - metaG UQ497 (22.06) (version 2) (version 2) | ecosystem: Environmental > Terrestrial > Soil > Desert | place... | reverse complement strand
GATGGTCGCTGTCCTCCGAGGCAAGCAGCGACGTGACGGCCACCAGATGGTCGGGGTCCGACGCATGGCGGAGGCCCAGCAGGAACGCGATCCCGAGGGCGACGAGCAGCGGCGCCCCCTCGAAGAGGTGGGTCAGGGACTCGTCGATGCGCTCTACCGGCCCGAATAGGAACTCGAAGCTCACGCCGAGGCTTCCTCCGGGTCGAGACCGGCCGCGCACTCGGGGCAGAGCCCCGCGATCGGGAAGTGGGTGAAGCGCGCCTCGTGGCCGAAGTCGCGCCGGATCAACTCGCGCACCTCGTCGAGGCGGGACGGCTCAACGGCGCGATGCGCCCCGCAGGCGTCGCAGACGAGGTACTCGCGCCGGCCCAGCGAGGCTCGCGCATAGAGGCCCGGGCCGTGACCCAGGTGGAAGTGGCGGATCAGGCCCAGCCGCTCGAAGGCCTCCAGGTTGCGATAGACCGACGCGACGTCGGAGCTCTCGCCGATCGCGTCGCTGAGCTGCTCGGCGGTCAGAGGCTCCGAGGTGGTCCACAGCGCTTCGAGCAGGAGCCGCCGCGCGTTGGTGGCCCGAAGGCCCCCCTCGCGCACGGCCTCGACGGCCGAGTCGAGGTCGGCTGCCTCGAGAGGAGGGGAATTGTGGGCGACGGTCATCGCGAACGGAAATCTATTGCGAATTGATTGCAGTTGTCAAGTGTGTAAAACGGCATCAATGCGGTTACAGTCGTGCCATCCCCCGCGAGCTCGACACCTACCTGAAGGACCACTACGCGGGATCGGCGGGGGGCACCGGCCTCTGCCGCCGGATCGCCGAGGGCGCCTCGGGCGATGCCGAGCAGCGCGAGGTGAACGACATCGCCGAGGCGATCGAAGCCGACCAGGCCACGCTCGAGGAGATCATGTCCCGCATCGGCGTCTCGCCGAGCCGCTTCAAGGCCGTCGGCGCGTGGATCGGCGAGAAGGGCAGCCGCCTGAAGCTGCGCTCCTCCTCCGAGGCGGGGCGCGTCTTCCAGTACGAGGCGATGATCATGGGCGTCACCGGCAAGCTGCAGCTGTGGCACTCGCTGCTGGAGATTGGGCCCCAGGTCCCGGAGTTTCGGCAGCCCGAGCTCGAGGAGCTGAAGGGTCGCGCCGCGGACCAGCAGGCCCGCCTGCAGAAGCTGCACGACACCGCAGCGGGGAACCTCTCGGCCGATCGCTGATTCAATGCCCCGGTGGCGCTGACGGCGGTCATCACCGGAGCATCCAGCGGCATCGGCGAGGCGACCGCCCGCCGGCTGGCTCGCGAGCCGGGCGCCGAGCTCGTGCTCGTCGCGCGCCGCGAGGATCGCCTGCGAGCCCTCGCCGAGTCCCTTCCGGTGCCGGCGACCTGGGTCGCCGCGGACCTGACCAACGACGACGCTCCGGCACGAGTCGCCGCCCACGTCGGCGAGCATCACTACCGCCTCACCCTGCTCGTCAACAACGCGGGCGCGTCCTGGCGCGGCACCTTCGCCGACGCCGGCTACGCGAACGTGAGGCGGACGATGGACCTGAACTTCGATGCGACGGTGCGGCTGACCGAAGCGCTCCTGCCCGTGCTGCGGGCCTCGCGTCCCAGCGCGATCGTGAACGTCTCCAGCACCGCTGGCCGGGTGGCCCGCGCGGGGGCCGGTGCCTACTCCGCGAGCAAGTTCGCCCTGGCGGGGTGGACCGACGCCCTGCACCAGGAGGAGAAGGCGAACGGCGTCCACGTCGGCCTGGTGCTGCCGGGATTCATCGCGACGGAGGGCTTTCCCGCCGCCGAGCTGACCGGCAGGCGCCTGACGCGCTGGATGGTCTCGGACGCCGGCACCGCGGCCGAGGCGATCGTCGACGCCGGCCTGAAAGGCAAGGCCGAGCGCTACGTGCCGCGCCCTTACTTCCTCGCCGCCGCCGTGCGCCTGCTCGCCCCGGCGTTGTTCCGCCGCGCGCAGTCGACGGGCGCGGGGTCGGCGATGACCACCCGTACCGGCGCCGACGCCGCTGAGACCGAGCGGGCGAGGGAGTGAGACATCGGGGCGCTCGGATTTGAACCGAGGACCTCACCGACCCGAACGGTGCGCGCTACCAGGCTGCGCCACGCCCCGAGGCGGCAGAGGATAGAGAGAGTGACGCCGAGGTCGCGATACCCATAGGGTGTGGGGCGTGGTCGAGAACGAAAAGCTGATCGAGCGCTTCTATGACTCCTTCGGGCGGATGGACGGCGAGACCATGGCGATGCTCTACGCCCCCGACGCGCACTTCCGCGACCCGGCGTTCGGCGACCTGACCGGCGAGGAGGCCGGCGACATGTGGCGGATGCTGACGTCGCGGGCCGAGGACCTGAAGATCGAGCTCGCCTCGCACTCCGCCGAGGGCGACACCGGCGAAGCGAACTGGATCGCCACATACACCTTCAGCACGGGCCGCCCCGTCGTCAACGACATCCAGGCCCGCTTCCGCTTCCGCGACGGCTTCATCGTCGACCACGTCGACTCGTTCCCGGTGCACAAGTGGGCGCGCCAGGCCCTGGGCGCCCCCGGATGGATCCTGGGGCTGCCGGGCTTCAACCTGCTGATCCGCCGCAAGGCGCGCGGGGACCTGGACGAGTACCGGGCCTCGAAGACGGCCTGAGGCGTCAGCTCTCAACGCGCGGACGCAGGTAGCGCACCGCCAGCATCATCGCGATCAGCGCCAGCGCCGATGCCCACAGCAGCGGGTCGGTCGGTGAGAGCTCTTCCAGGCGGGAGCCCAGGTAGACGAAGATCACGGTAATCGGCAGGTATCCGACCGCGGTCGTCCAGACGAACCGCAGGACGGGGACCTTGGCGGCGCCGGCGGCGACCGAGAAGAGGCTGAAGGGCACGATCGGGATCAGGCGCATCGCGAGCAGCAGGGTGACGCCGCCCTCGGCCACGGCGTGCTCCATCCGCTCGTATCGGCGCTCGCCGGCGAGCCGGATGATCAGGGGACGGCCGGCGTTCACGCCTATCGCGTAGGCGGCCAGGGCGTTTGCGATCCAGCAGGCCAGCATCGACGGCATCGCCGGACCGAACCCGTAGACGAAGCCGGCAGCGGCGTCCAGGATCTCGGCCGGATACCAGACGACCGCGTGGACCAGCGCCAGGGCGAAGACTAGGAGCACGCCCCAGGCGCCCAGATCCCTGACGTCCTCCCGGACCGCGGCGGTGTCGCCGCCGATCGCGTGCAGGACCGCCTCGCGAAGAGGGGGGATGGCGAACGCGAGGCCCAATCCGAGCACGATTGCCCCTGCCGTCACAGCGACGCCGTTCCAGGTCCCTCCACCTGGCGGCGAGCCGTTCACCCTCGCTAGGGTAGGTGAACAGGCTTACGACGAAGGAGAAAACGCATGGCTTACGAGGTTCCCGACCTTCCGTACGACTACGACGCGCTCGAGCCCCACATCGACGAGGCGACGATGAAGGTGCATCACGACAAGCACCATCAGGCCTACGTGGACAAGGCGAACGCCGCCCTCGAGGGCACCGAGTGGGCCGACAAGGACGTCAACGAGGTGCTCCAGAACCTCCAGTCTTTGCCCGACGACGTGCAGGGCCCCGTGCGCAACAACGCCGGCGGCCACGCGAACCACACCTTCTTCTGGGAGATCATGAGCCCAGCGGACGATGGGGGTGGCGGCGAGCCCTCGGGCGACCTCGCGGCCGCGATCGACGACAAGTTCGGGGACTTCGCATCATTCAAAGAGGAGTTCGTGAACGCGGGCATCGGCCAGTTCGGCTCGGGCTGGGCGTGGCTGATCCACGACGGCTCGGGCCTCGCGGTCACCTCGACGCCGAACCAGGACACGCCGGTCTCGGACGGCAAGGCGCTGATCCTCGGCGCCGACGTCTGGGAGCACGCCTACTACCTGAAGTACCAGAACAAGCGCCCGGACTACCTGGACGCGTTCTGGAACGTGGTCAACTGGGACAAGGCCGGCGAGCTTTTCGCCGCCGCCAAGGGTTAGGGGGAGTCAGATGCGCGCTCGCGGCTCGATCCTCACCGCCCTGGTCGCCCTGGTTCTCGCCGGGACGACGGCGAGCGCGCATGCTGCGCCAGCGAGCATCATCGCGGGTGCGGTGGGCGCCAACCCGAACCAGTTCAGCGCCCCGAGCTACAACCACGACGCGGGCACGACCGCGACCATGACCTGGATGGCGGGCGGGCCGCACAACGTCACCGCCTCGGCGACCGGGCCCGACGGCAAGCCGATCTTCGAGAGCGACACCATCGGGTCGGGGGCGACGGCCGTTCGCGGCACGCAGTTCCTGCCGCTCGGCACCTACCCGTTCGTCTGCACCATCCACGCCGGCATGAACTCCACGCTGAACGTGAACGCCGGCACCCTGCTGCCGCGCCCGTCGGTCGCCGTCAAGCTCCTCAGCAAAAGCCTCGACAAGGTCGTCAAGAAGGGGAAGGCCAACGTGAAGGTCACCTTGGGCGGCACCGAGCCGGCGACGGTCACGTTGAAGTTGGGCAAGCTGACGCTCGGCACGAAGAACACGACGCAGAGCGGCACGCTCGTGATCCCGATCAGCAAGGCCGGCAAGACCGCCCTCAGCAGGAAGTCGAAGGCAAGCCTGAGCATCGAGGCGACCGTCGCGTTCGGCAGCCCCACTAAGGCAACCGGCAAGCTCAGCTAGGCGTCACCCGATCGGCTCCGCAGCCTCGTACGGGTTGAAGTCCGACTTCCGGGCGCCGCAGACCGGGCAGAACCAGTCGCCGGGGATGTCCTCGAAGGCCGTTCCCGGCGGGATCCCGCCGTCCGGATCGCCCTCCGTGGGGTCGTAGACGAACCCGCAGGACTCGCAGATCCACAGCGTCGCTTCCTTCGTCGCCTCGTTCACGGGGTGAACCGTAGCAGACGGGTCTCTCCGTGACACAGTGTCAGACAATAGATCCGACGTTCAGTCTGACAGCCTGTTAGGTTAGTCAGGGTGAAGGGGCGCGACGGACATCGCCGCAAGCGTGAGCAGGCGCGCGAGGAGGTCCTGAGGGCGGCGCTCAGGCTCGCGGACGAGGGCCCATTCCACGACGTCACCATCGAGCAGATCGCGCGCGCCGCGGGGCTCTCGCGGAGCGCGTTCTACACCCACTTCTCCGACAAGCACGACCTGCTTCTGGCGGCGCTGCGCGAGGTCGCCGAGGAGCTCCGCCGCGAGTCCGAGGGCTGGTGGGACGGCGACGGGCCGCCCGCCGAGAGGGTGCGGCAGGCGATCACGGGCGTCGTCTCGGTCTACGCCGAGCACGCGAGCCTGCTGCGCGTCGCGACGGAGGTCTCGACCTACGACGACGAGGTTCGCGCCTTCTGGGCCTCTGTCATGGAGCGCTTCGTGGCCGCGACCGCGGACCACATCCGCTCGGAGCAGCGGGCGGGGCTGATCCCGGAAATTCTCGAGGCGCGGCCGACCGCCGAGGGCCTGGTCTGGATGGTCGAGCGCTGCTGCTACGTCTATCTGTCCGCCGGCGAGCGGGAGCCGGAGGGGCTCGTCGCGGATGTCGCACCCGTGTGGGTGGCGGCTCTGTACCCGGGCGTGATCCCGGCTGATCAGCTAGGCCAACATCCAGGTCAGTGAAGCGCTGCAAGCGGGCGTCCCGATCGTCAAAGCGGGCTCTTTTATCCGCCCCTTAACTTGAAGTCAACGACGAGAAGCCCGCAAACGGCTTCGCAATGCGGAATGCCCCTTCCGGCGGGGCACGGTTGTCCGTTGACAGGTATCGCGCCCTTGGGAGAGAATCCCCACAGCAGAATTCGTCCCGGGTAGGGGTATCCGGGGCGGGGAGACCTTCAACAGGCGGAGAGAGCGGAAAAGTGCCGACATCGAGTGTGGTTCGCAGGATCGCAGCGATCCTCGCGCTGGCAGGCGCCGCGATCGTCGTGTTCCTGCTCCTGGCCGGCGGCGGTAACCCCTACACGATCACCGCCAAGTTCGAGAACGCCAGCCAGCTCGTCAACGGGAACATCGTCAACGTCGCCGGCGTCGCCGCCGGCAAGGTCAAGGAGATCAGGCTCGCCGACGACGGGCAGGCGCTGGTCGAGCTCGAGGTCTCCGAGGATTACGCCCCCCTGCCGCGCGGCACCCACGCGACCGTGCGCTCCCAGTCGTTGTCGGGAATCGCCAACCGCTACGTCGACCTGTCGCTGCCCCCGCCGGCGCCGGGCGACGAGGCGGAGATGATCGACGACGGCGGCCAGATCGACCAGACCGACACGACGTCGGAGGTCGACCTGGACGCGTTCTTCTCGGCCTTGAACGAGAAGACCGTCGGAGACTTGAAGAAGGTGATCAAGGGGTTCGCGCGCTCCTACGACACGGTCGGCCCTCAGGCCAACCGCGGCTTCTACTACCTCAACCCGTTCCTCTCGACGTCCCGCCGGGTCTTCAGCGAGCTGAACTCCGACCAGACGGCCCTCGAGAACCTCGTCGTCGATGCCGACTCGCTCACGGAGGCTCTCGCGAGCCGCTCCCCCGACATCGAGCAGCTGATCGGGAACCTGAACCTGATGATGGGCGCGATCGGGCGCCGCGAGACCGAGCTGGCCTCGGCGATAGGCCAGCTCCCGGACTTCATGCGCCAGTTCAACACGACGGCCGTGAACCTGCGAGCCGCACTCGATGACGTGGACCCCCTGGTCAAGGCCTCGCGGCCAGTGGCGCGCAAGCTCCAGCCCTTCGCTCGGAACCTCCGCGGCTTCGCCCGCGACGCGGTTCCGACGATCAAGGCTCTCGACGGGATCGTCAAGCGCAAGGGCAAAGCGAACGACCTGATCGAGCTGACGAAGCTTCAGGTCCCGCTGGCCGAGATCGGGGTGGGCCCGGTCAACCGCAACGGGTCCTCTCGCCAGGGCGCGCTGCCGGCGGGCACGCAGGCCCTTGCCGACGGGCAGGACGAGCTCGAGTTCTTCCGCCCCTACATCACCGAGGAAGCGATCTCCGGCTGGTTCGACGACTTCAGCCACTCTGGCTTCCCCGATGCGATCGGCGGTGTCGGTCGCATCTCGACGACCTTCAACGCGTTCACGCTCGGCGCGCTCCCTTCAGGGGTGCCGATCCCGCTGGTCAATCTCGCCAACCGGCTCACCGGCGCTGAGCTCGAAGGCGCGCTCGACATCAAGAACCTCCGCCGCTGCCCGGGAGCGAACGTCCAAGGCTCCGTCCTCACCCCCACCGAGCAGAGCCAGCTCAACTACAACGGCGCGCTCGACTGCGACCCCACCCAGACCCTGCCCGGAGCACCGGGGCCGATCGGGCCGTGAAAAGGCTCGCTCTCATCGCGCTGCTCCCCGTGGCCCTCGCGGCCGGCTGGGTCGCGAGCGCCGGCGCCGAGGACAAGCGGACCTATCAGGCCGAGCTCTTCAACGCGTTCGGCCTGGTCGACGGATCGGAGCTGAGGATCTCCGGGGTGACCGCCGGCACCGTCACAAACCTCGAGATCACCCCCGAGAAGACGGCCCTGCTCACCTTCGAGGTGGGGCCGGACTTTCCCGAGCTGAAGGCAGACGCCTCCTGCTCCTCAGAGCCCCAGTCCCTGATCGCCGAGTACTTCCTCGACTGCCAGCCCGGAAGCGCCGCTGAGCCCCTCGAGGGGCCGATCCCGGCCGCCAACAACCAGACCACGGTTCAGAACGACCTGGTCCAGAACACGCTGCGCGAGCCCTTCAAGCGGCGCTTCCAGCTGATCCTCAACGAGTTCGGGACGGCCCTGGTCGGCAACGGCGAGAACCTCAACGCAGCGATCCGCTCCGGCGCCCCCGCACTGCGCGAGCTTCGCAAGGTGCTGAAGATCCTCGGCCGTCAGAACCGGATCATCACCGACCTGAACGTGAACTCCGACACGGTCTTCGCACGGCGGACCGAGCGCCGCGAGGACGTCGCCAGCTTCATCGACGAGGCCGAGGACACCGCCCGCGTCTCATCAGAGCGCCGCGACGATCTCTCGCGGGACTTCGACCTGCTCGATGATTTCCTGTTCGAGCTGCGCCCGGTTATGTCCGAGCTCGGCAACCTCGCCCGCGAGCAGACCCCGTTGCTCGTGGACCTGAACGCCGCGGCGCCGGGGCTCAACACGCTCGCAAGGAACCTGCCCGCCTTCAACGACGGCACCCGCGTCTCGCTCAACCCTCTCGGCCGCGCGTCAGACGTCGGAAAAAGGGCGCTCGCCAAGGCGGACGACGAGATCGCGGAGCTGAAGCGGGCGAGCATCAAGGCGCCCCCGGCCGCGGACATCCTCGCCAAGTTCCTCAAGAGCCTCGATGACCCGCGCAACGCGGCCGAGGAGGACGCGCGGGCGCGCACCGACCTGTGCCCGCCCGGCGACCCCCGGGCCAGCTGTGCGGGAGCCGACACCGGCGCCGCCGACCGCCGCGTGGCCCAGCTCGAGCAGAAGCTCGGCGCCAACCTCGTCGGCGGCGGCACCGGGAACCCCGGCTACACCGGGCTCGAGGGCCTCCTCAACTACGGCTATCGCCAGGTGATCTCGACGAACATCTTCGACCAGCTCGGCCACGGCCTGAACATCAACCTCGTCGGCGTCGGGGGCGAGAGCGAGGGCGACGGCGCGTGCGGGAATTTCTCACCAGGACCGGAGCTACCCCTGCGCGATCCACTGCCGCCGCCGCCAGCCCCCCAAACGACGAGGGACGTCACCCAGGCCGCTCAATGCGTCGCCGCCTTGGGCGACACGCAGCCCGGGATCACCCCGGGAACCTACGACCCGGCCACCGGGCTGGCCTTGGGCCTCCCGCCCTACAGCGGCTCGGTCTGCCCCGACGGGAGCACCGATGTGAAGATCTGCAACCCGGCGGTCATCCGGCGCGCCGGACTGCGCAGCGGGGCCGCGGACGCTGCGCCCGGCGCGGAAGCGCCGGCCCAGCCCGCCCCCGCCGGCGAGCCCGTGCCCGACATGGAGAGCCCGCTGACCCCGGAGCAGATCGAGAAGATCCTCGGCCTGCCGCCCGGCACGGTGCAGAAGCCGGAGCTGCCCGCCGAGCTCCCGGACCTCGGCCTGAGCTCGAGCAACCGGGCCACCGCTCAAGACTTCCTGGGGTTCCTGCTCGGACCATGACCATGCCTGTCACAGACATCCACGCGAGGTGCCGCCGATGAGTGGCCGCAGAAGGACAGCAGCGCTGGCCGCGTCGCCGACGATGGTCGGAGCGATAACGACGCTCGTCATCATCGTCACGGTCTTCCTCGCCTACAACTCGAACAACGGGCTGCCGTTCGTCCCGACCTACCAGGTCTCGGTCAACCTCTGCAACGCCTCGCGCCTGAGCCCCAACAACGAGGTGAGGATCGGCGGCAACCGGGTCGGGGTCGTTCAGTCGATCGAGACGGTCGACATCGGCTCCGGGGCCGACCCCGATGATCCGACGGACGTGTCCGACAGCTCCGGCTGCCAGACGGCCTCGGGCGACTCCTCGACTACCGCCGCCAAGCTCAACCTGAAGCTGGACGAGGCCGCCGCTCCGTTGCCCAGCGACTCGGCGGTCAGGGTGCGCTATCGCTCGTCGTTCGGCCTCAAGTACCTGGAGATCACGCGGGGCGAGGGCGAGCCGCTGCTCGAGGGCGACACGCTCGCGATCTCGCAGGGCATCGAGCAGGTGGAGTTCGATGACATCGGGAACACGTTCGACACGCCGACGCGCGAGTACAGCCGCCAGGTCCTGGAGGGATTCGGCAACGCATTCGCCGCGCGCGGCGCGAGCCTGAACCAGGCGATCGAGTCCCTGAGCCCGCTCTTCGCGAACCTGCGCCCGGTGTCCGAGGCGCTCTCTGACCCGACGACCCAGCTGGTCCGCCTCTTCCCCGAGCTCGGCGATGCCGCGCGGATCGTCGCGCCGGTCGCCGAGGACAACGCATCCCAGTTCGTCAACGGCGCGATCGCGTTCGCGGCGATCTCCTCAGATGAGGAGTCGCTGAGGGACACGATCTCATCCGGCGTCCCCACGCTGGAGACCGGGATCCGCTCCCTGCCGGTGCAGCGGCCATTCCTGCGCAACTTCGCCGACTTCTCGAGGCTGCTCCGACCGGGCGTTCGCGACCTCCGGATTTCCCTTCCGGTGCTGAACGGCGCGATCTCGCGCGGCGCCAAGGTGCTGCCGCGGACGGTTCAGATGAACCGGGACCTCGAGGTGGTGCTGCGTGAGGTCGAGGAGCTCGTCGACGAGCCCGCGACCAAGATCTCGCTGGTCAGGCTCGGCGAACTCTTCGACAACGCCAACAGCGCGGGCCAGTACGTCGTCCCCTACCAGACGGTCTGCAACTACTGGAACTACTGGTTCACCTACCTCACCGAGCACTTCGGCGGCGAGAACTCCTTCGGCAGCGCCGAGCGCTTGATCGGAACGGCCTTCCCGGGAGGGGCCAGGCCCGACGAGTTCCCCCGGAACGCAGGGCTCGACTACGCGGGCAGTCAGTCCGACGGCCGCTTCTCCGACCTCGCTCCCCCCGGCGAGGAGGGTCTCTTCGACCCGCTTCCGGGCAACGCCGCGCCCAGCACGGGTGCCCCCGACCCCGATAACGAGATCGCCCAGTTCATCCTGCACGGCGGGCCCTACGGGCCCAGCGGCACCGAGGCCGCGCCCAACTGCCAGGCCGGCCAGTTCGGGTACCCGCTCGGGCAGGCTCTGAGCCCCGGCCAGGCACGTGACAACCCGACGTTCGGGCTCTCGAACATCTCGGCGCAGACGGGCACCCCGCCGCTCGGGCGCACCGACTTGTTCCTGCGCCAAGACGGCGGGCGAATCTTCTGGGACTCACCGTGAGCGGAACCGAGAACAAGCGGCTGTCGAACCCGATGATCGGGCTGATCGCGCTCGTGATCCTCGTGATCGGGTTCTACCTCGCGTTCGCCAAGTCGATCCCGTTCACCAGCGACGGATACGAGCTGCGGGCGGTGTTCTCGGACGCCCAGAGCATCCGGGCCAACAGCCCGGTGAGGGTCGCGGGCGTGGACGTCGGCAAGGTGAAGTCAATCGAGCACCTGACCGACGAGGACGGCGAGGGGCTCGACGCCGCCGTCGTGACGATGAACCTCAAAGAGGACGCGCTTCCGATCAAGGAGGACGCGACGATGCGCCTCCGGCCCCGCCTCTTCCTCGAGGGCAACCTGTTCGTGGATCTGGAGCCGGGCAGCCCCGCGGGCGAAGAGCTCGACTCCGGGTCGATGATCCCGCTCGAGCAGACCTCGATCTCGGTCCAGTTCGACCAGGTCCTGACGAGCCTGCAGCAGCCCGTCCGCGCCAGCCTCGGGACCTTCCTCTCGGAGTTCGGCACCGCCCTCTGCGGCTCGGGCCCGCCGGATGCGGACTGCGCGCCCGACTCCGGCGGCGAGGGCCTGCGGGAGTCTTTCCGCACGTCGCCCGCGGCATATCGCTCCACGGCCGAGGTGAACGAGGCATTCCTCGGCACCGAGCCCGGGGACCTGGCCGGGTTCGTGCGCAACCTGGGGACGACCGTTGAGGCGCTGGATCGCAACCGCGAGCAGCTCAAGGATCTCGTCACCAACTTCCGCATCGTCACCGGGTCCTTCGCCGCCGAGGACGAAGCGCTGGAGCAGGCGATCGCGGAGCTGGATCCCCTCTTGGCCGTTGGCCGGCCGGCCCTTGCGAAGCTCAACGGCGCATTGCCGGCTCTGCGCGCGTTCTCGCGTGAGCTGCTGCCCGGCGTCAGGTCCGCCAACAAGGCTCTCGACGACGCGAATCCGTTCATCAGGCAGCTGCGAGCCCTCGTTTCGAAGAGGGAGCTGCGGGGGCTGGTCAAGGACCTCCGCGTGTCCATCCCGAGCCTGGCCCGCCTCGCCGACGAGACCCGTCCATTCCTCGAGGAGACGCGCGCGCTCTCGTCCTGCTTCAGCAGCACCATCATCCCGTGGGCGAACACCACCGTCCCCGCGGACAGCGACGACCCCGATGCGCCCGTCTACAAGAACACCGGATACGGCCTGGCGGGCCTCGGCGGCGAGAGCCGCTCCGGTGACGCGAACGGCCAGTACTTCCGCGTGATCGGCGGCGGCGGGCTCAACACGGTCTCGTTCGACACGGACTCCGGCACCACCGCGGGCGTAGTGCCCTTCGACAATCTGGGAGTCCAGCCGGCGAGGCAGTCCGCGGCCAAGACGCCGTTCCGCCCCGATGTCCCGTGCGAGAACCAGGACCCGCCCGACCTGAACACGGGCGGCGCTCCCGCCGTTCCCACCACGCGGTCGACCAACCCGGCGCCGACGGGTGCCGAGAGCGCGGCGGTGACCACGCTGAGCAACGAGTACGCGGAGATCTACACCGACATGATGGAAGTCGAGGCACTCGAAGGGTCCGGCGAGAACGAGGCGGCCGCAATCCTTCGCGAAGAGACCGCAGAGCGCCTGCGCATCTACACCAAGGACCTCCTTCCCGACTACAAGGACGCCATCGCCGACCTGACAGGGGGTGGCGGCTGATGCGCACCGCGATCAAGGCCCACCTCAGAGACTTCATCGCGATCGCGGCGCTGGCCGTCTTCGCGCTCCTGATCGCCGGCTACATCCTCCAGGAGCAGCGCCTGCGCATCCCGGTGCTCGAGGAGCGGCCGTTCGAGCTCAAGGCTGAGCTCGAGACGGCGCAGGCCGTGACGCCGGGCCAGGGGCAGACGGTGCGCGTCGCCGGCGTCCGGGTCGGCGACATCGCAGATGTCTCCCTCGAGGACGGCCTCGCCGTGGTGACGATGGACATCGATCAGAAGTTCCTGCCGGTCTACAAGGACGCGACCCTCCTCCTGCGCCCGAAGACCGGGCTCAAGGACATGTTCCTCGAGCTCGACCCGGGCACCCAGGCGGCGGGTGAGTTCGAGGAAGGCGACACGATCACGGTCGCCAACACCGCGCCCGACGTCAACCTCGACGAGGTGCTGGCGCTGCTCGACACGGACACGCGCGCGTATCTCGGACTGCTCCTGAACGGCGGCGCGACCGGGCTCGACGGCCGCGGCGAGGACCTCGGCAAGCTCCTGGGCAGCCTCGGCCCCATCAACCGCGACCTCGCGCGACTGAACGGCGAGGTGGCCAAGCGCAAGGAGAACCTCGCCAGCCTGATCCACAACATGAACATCTTCTTCGGGCGGATCGGCCAGGAGGACGAGGAGATCGCCGCCCTCATCGACAGCTCCAACTCGGCTCTGGGCGCGATCGCATCGGAGGATCTCGACGTCCAGCGCGCGACCGGGCTGTTGGGCCCGACGCTCCGCGAGACCCGTTTGGCGCTCGGCGAGACGGACAAGCTGGCGACGGTTCTCGGCCCGACCCTCAACAACCTGAGGCCCTTCGCCCGAAGGCTCGACGAGGTCAACAACAGCCTCGCTCGCACCGCCCGCGAGACGACTCCGGTCATCCGGAACAGCATCCGGCCCTTCGTCAGGGTCGCCCGCAAGCCGGTGCGCGACCTGAAGCCCGCCGCCGACCGCCTCGCGGACGCCACCCCCGACCTGACCACGGTCGGCAACAAGCTCAACCGGCTCTTCAACATGGCCGCCTACAACCCCAACGGGGCAGAGCCGCCCGGCACGCCCAACCGCGACGAGGGCTACCTCTACTGGATCGGGTGGCTGAGCCACACCGGCAACAGCGCCTTCAATGCTCAGGACGCGCACGGCGTCTATCGAAAGGTCTACCTGACCGCGACCTGCGAGGCGGCCACGGCGCTGCTCGCCGAGTCCCCACTCGCTCCCATCGTCACCGGCCTCGGCCGTCTCTTCGAGCCCGGCCAACCGTTCGCGGGGGGTTGCTGATGCAAAAGCAAGCACCCTCCGTGGGCAAGATCGCCGCCGCGGTGGGCTTCGCGATCTCGTGCTTCATGATCTTGCTCTACCTCTGGGTGACCTTCGGGGGCTCGTCTCCGTTCAAGCCCAAGAGCTACCGGGTCTCGGCCGACTTCGAGGAGGCGATCACCCTCCAGAAGGAGGCGGACGTGAGGATCGGTGGCGTCTCTGTCGGCAAGGTCAAGGAGCTCGAGCTGCCCGAGGAAGCGAACGCGACCCGCGTGGTGATGGAGATCGAGCCCGCCTACGCGCCGATCTCCTCCGACGCGAACGCGACCCTGCGGCAGAAGACCCTGCTGGGGGAGACCTACGTCGAGCTCACAACCGGCACCCAGTTCGACGACAACGGCAACCCGGTCGACGACCCGGCGACGCCTGATGACGAGACGACCGACGTTTCGACGCTGAGCGGTGACGACGCGGCCGAGCCGCTGCCCGAGGACGGCCACCTGGACTCGAGCAACGTCGTCGAGCAGGTCCAGATCGACGAGATCTTCAACGCCCTCGACGAGGAGACGCGCCAGGCGTTCCAGTTGTGGATGAAGAACTCGGGGATCGCCATCAACGGGCGCGGCCTCGACCTCAATGACGCGTTCGGCAACCTCGGGCCCTTCTCGGAGGATGCGAGCGACGTGCTGGCGACGCTGCGAGGCCAAGAGGAGGCGCTGCGCGGCGTCGTTCGCAACACCGGCACGGTGTTCGAGGCGCTGACGGCCCGCGATCAGGAGCTGGCCGGCGCGATCGTCGGCACCAACCGCACCTTCCGCGCGCTCGCCTCGCGCGACGAGGAGCTGGCCGAGACCTTCCAGATCTTCCCCACATTCAACAACGAGGCCCGCCTGCTGCTCGAGCGCCTCGAGGTGTTCGCCGGCAACGCCGACCCGCTGTTCCGCGATCTGAAGCCGGTGGCCCGGGACCTCAGCCCCACGCTGCGCGACCTGCGCCGCCTGGCCCCGAACGCCCGGCGCCTGTTCAAGAACCTCAATCCGCTGATCACGGCGTCGAAGACAGGTCTGCCCGCGCTCGCCCGCTTCCTCGATGCGCTGCGCCCGACCCTCATCAGGCTGGACCCCTTCCTCGCGAACTTCAACCCGATCGTGCGCTACCTCGACTTCTACAAGGCGCAGACCGCGGACTTCCTCGCCAACCCCTCGTCCGCCACCTCCGGCGCGCTGCCGTGTGAGGAGCCGTGCGACCCTGCAAATCCGGGCCAGCCCACACCGAGGCATCTCTCGCGCCAGGGAGCGATCATCAACGCGGAGTCCCTCTCGATCTATCCCCAGCGCAGGCGCACCAACCGCGGAACCGGCTACCTGCTTCCCAACGCGATCGGGAACTTCCGATCGGCCACCGAGGGTGAGGCCTTCCCGAGCTTCGACTGTGAGAACGCCGACTCGACGGCGCCGGGCAACGAGGTGCTCCTCACGCCCGGCGCATCGGATCCCCAGGCGCAGGAGGGGGTCTTCCCCATCGGGGCGAACTTCGACCCAGATCAGCCCGACCCCTTCGGCCCCATGGCGATCTTCGCGCCGTGCACGCTGCAGTCGAGCAGCGTCGGCAACTTCCCGGCGGCGTTCGGCGGCGGCCGCCTGCCGCAGGTCCTCGCCGACCCGTAGGAGGTACCCCAGGCCATAGGATTCGGGCGTGCCCTACTTCAAGGACGCCCAGGAGGTCTACGACACGATCGGGAAGCTGTTCGCCGATCTGGCCGAAGACCCGGAGCTCTCGCCGAAGTTCCGCAAGGCGAACACGATCCTCCAGTACGCCTATTCAGATCCCGAGTCGGTGATCACCCTCCGCCTGAAGGAGGGCGAGGACTCGCAGGTCGACTTTGGCGAGACCGACCTGGTGCCCGAGGTCGTGATGAGCATGGACGCGGACACGGCGCACCGCTTCTGGCTCGGGCAGGTGAACGTGACCGTCGCGCTCGCGCGCGGGCAGATCAAGGCCAAGGGCCCCGTCGCCAAGATCCTCAAGCTCGTCCCGCTGACCAAGCCGGTCTACCCGATCTACAAGGCCCAGCTCGAGGCCCAGGGCCGCGAGGACCTGGTCGACGTCTGAGCTCGCCTGAGCGCCTCGCCGTGCCGCAGGCCTTTCCCGACTACTACCAGTTCCTCCACCCGACCCGGATCGTCGCGGGGCGGGGGATGATCGAGGGAGCCGGCTTCGAGTTCATGAAAGAGGGCGCCAAGCGCCCGCTGATCGTCACGGACCCGGGCCTGCGCGCCTCCGGGCTCGTCGAGAAGGTCGAGGCCGGCGTCACCGACGGAGGGCTGGAGGTAGCGGGTGTGTTCGACGCGGTCGAGCAGGACTCCTCGACCGACACCGTCGAAGCATGTTCTGCGGCGGCGGTGGAGGCCGGGGCGGACTCGTTCGTAGCGGTCGGCGGCGGCTCGGTGATGGACACGGCCAAGGTCACGAACGCCGTCTTCAGCCACGGCGGCAGCGTGCTCGACTACGAGGGCATCTACCAGCTGCCCCGCGCCGAGAATGGCATGGGCGCGCCGCTCCCCCTCGCTCCGCTCGCGTGCATCCCGACGACGGCGGGGACCGGGTCCGAGGTGTCCTTCGCGGCGGTGATCAAGGACCCCGCGCAGAAGGTCAAGCTGCTGATCGGGGATTTCCCGCTGTTTCCCGACCTCGCGATCCTCGATCCCGCGGCGACCGCGACGCTGCCGCCCCAGCTCGCCGCCGCCACGGGCATGGACGCGATGACCCACGCGATCGAGGGATACGTGGCGGTCGAGGGCACCAACCCCCATTCCCACGCATGCGCGCTGCACGCCCTGAGGCTGATCCGCGACAACCTTCCGGTGGCGGTCTCCGATCCCTCCAACGAGGACGCGCGCGGCAACATGCTGATCGCGGCCTCGCTCGCGATCGTCCCCGGTGGCAGCGGCAACCCGGCGCTCGGCGCCGTGCATTCGATGTCGCACGCGGCCGGGGCGCAGCACGGCGTGGCGCATGGGGTGGCAAACGCGATCAACCTGCCCCACGTGATCCGCTTCAACGCCGGGGGCGGCCCCGAGATCGCCGACCGCTACCGCGATCTCGCCGACCTCCTCGGGGCCGAGCCCGGGGGCTCCGGCGAGGAGGTCGGAGATTCCCTCGCCGGCTGGGTGGGCACGCTCACGAGCTCGCTCGAGCTTCCCCAGCGGCTCTCGCAGGTCGGCGTGCCCGAGTCGGGGATCCCGGATCTGGTCGAGGGCGCGATGGGGGATGGCTGCACGCTGACCAACCCGCGAGAGCTCGAGCCCGGGGACTTCGAGGAGCTCTACAAGGCGGCTCTCTGATGGGGCTCGCCTGATGGGGGGCGCCCGGCAGGATGCGGCGGCCTGGGCCGACGCGGTGCGGGCGGTGTCCTCGAAGCGAGGCCTGACCCTCGACCCCGTCGGGGGCCTGAACCCGGTCGGCGGCCCCGTCGCCCTGTGCCCCGGCGGGACCAACCGCATGACGGGAGAGTTGACCACCGGTTTCTGGGGCGCCTGCTGCGATGCCGACGAGCGGGAGCAGGGCGGTTTTGGCCGCAAGGCGATCGTGCCCGGCGCGGCGATAGTCAAGGCCCACACGCCGGACCTCGCCACGGTCGTGCCGATCTTCAACGTCGAGTCGATCGAGCGCTCGGCCGAGGACGCGGTCGAACGCCGCTCTCGCCGCAGGGTCCGGTTCGAGAGCATCGACTTCAACAAGCGCTACATCGCGACCGTGCCTCGCGACCACGATCCGGTCGCGCTGCGAGAGCTGTTCAGCCCGGCGTTCATCGACTGGATCACCCGCCTGCCGGCCGAGGTCGACTTCGGCATCACCGACAGCCAGCTGTTCTTCCACTGGCGGTTGCGCGAGCTGACCCAGGCCGAGCTGGAGGCGGCGCTCGAGGGCGCCGCCGGCGTCTTCAAGGGCCTACAGCGCGAGATGGCCGAGAACGGGCTCACCACTTTCAGCCCTGGCCCCTGGAACGCGGGGTTGGAGCCGTTTCCGACATGATCCCGCTACCTCCTCGCATCAGACCCGCATCTCCTCGGCCTTCCGCCTGCGGGGATACGGGGTGATCATTCCGCAGCCGTGGGCTCCTTGATGCGTTTTCTTGCGGTCCGGTAGTAGGGGACCATCCGCTTCACGAACTCGGCGTTCCGACCGAGGAAGCCCTTGGGCACCTCGAAGCCGCCGACCAGCCGGCGCGGGACCAGCCGCCATCCATCCGCGCGGCGCTCCAGGTCGCCGCGCACCTGGAAGTTGTTCTGCCAGGTGAAGTCGGGAGCGTGACGGTGGACGGTCAGGCAGGCGCGGCCCTCGATCAGCGGCAGCCCGGCGGGCTCGGCGCCCAGGTGGATCGCCTTCGCCGATGATTCGACGCGGATCGGCAGCCGGACCGAGAGCGGGAACCCGTCCGGGGCGAGCCAGGTGATGGCGGCGGTCTCGTAGTCGCGACCCAGCTCGTCCACGCGGTCATCCCACGCGGCGGGGCCGCCGGTCGGCGTGCCGTGCTCGGCGGTCGGCTCCTCCGTGTGGCCCGACCGGACCTCTTCCAGGTGGCAGTCGTGGACCTCGGGCTCCGCGCTCGCGTCAGGCCCCGGCCAGACGAAGACCCGCTCGGGGCGAACCAGCACGTAGATGCGCGTGTAGTACCAGCCGATCATCGCCCGCATCGGCTTCGGCGGGTGCATCTTCTTGGTGGCCGGCAGCTTGACGGTGGACTCGCGCCAGTAGCGCTCGCGGTTTGCGGCGAGGTTCGAGTCGTCCACATCGGCGATCCCTTGGACCAGGACCTGCCCGGCCCCCTCCATCCCGGAGCCGGTCGGGTCCGAGAAGAGCAGCGACACGCGAGGGTTGCGCTTGGCGTCGTCGGCCTTCTTCGGATAGCCGAGGCCGGTGGAGATGTCGACGGTCGGTTCGCCGTCGGAGTAGTAGGGAGTCACCGGCCAGGTGATCGGCTGGCGCTTCGCGCCGATCGTCGTGAACTCCGTCGTGACGAAGCGCGAGAAGGCATCGCGGGCCTGTTGCGGTAGCGATGAGGTCATGGCAGGTCGTCGGGCAGGACGATACGCCGGTCGTCGCCTTCGCCGACGACCTCCGGCTCGACGGCCTTCACGTCGCGCTTGCGCGCCGACTCGATCGCCTCCTCGGCGTTCGCATAAGGGAGCAGCGACTCGAGGTGCTTGATCGTGGGGAAGACCAGCGCAAGCTCGTCGGCGTGGTGCATGTCGAGCGCCCGCTGGGGCTCGAACCACTCCGCATCCACGATCTCCGAACCGTCGGGCTCCGGAGGCGTGTGGGCGGGGGCGAGCGCAAGGTAGAACTTCGTGTCGAAGCGAATCGGGACGATACGCGGCGTGATCCAGCGCGAGTAGGCCACCAGCTCCGACTCGTCGATCTCGATCCCCGCCTCCTCGGCCAGCTCCCTGACCGCGCAGGCCCGAAACCCGGCCTCGCCCTCGCCGTCCTCACGGTCGACGGCCCCGCCGGGAAAGACCCAGACGCCCGGCATGAACCTCGCCTCGAGGTTCCGCCGGCCCAGCAGCAGCTGGATCCCGCGGTCGGCGTGCTTGCCGCCCCGCCGCATCAGGATCACCGTGGAGGCGGCGCGGGGAGTGGCGGGAGCCTCTTCCCCTTCGCGGAGCGGCTCGCCACCGGCTTCGGGAATCGAGATCTCACGATCCCCTTTGTCTCGATCGGCCACGATGCCAGCCTATTTCAGTGGAGGCCGTCCAGACCGTGACTAGTCGTCCAGCGCGCTTTCGCGGCGCCGGCGCCGCAGCCGCACGGTCGCGAACCAGACGGCTGCGGCGATCAGGGCGATGGGGACGATCGCGGCGAAGGCGATGAGCGTCGCGCCGGCGATGTCCGAGAGGACGCTGAGGGCGTCGTCGGCGGCGTCTCCGAGCGACCAGCCGTCGGAGTCGCCCTCGCCGGTGATCGTGACGCTGACAGTGGAGAACTCGGCGCGCTGCTTCAGCTCGGCGAGCTCGGAGCGCACCGCGGCCAGCGTGGCGCGGGCCGGTGCGAGGTCCGCCTTGACCTCGGCGATCTCCTCGGGGGAGTCCGCCTCGGCGAGCTGGGAGAGGAGAGAGTCGACCTCGGCCTTCGCCTCGTCGAAGCGCTCCTCTGCGCTCACGAAGGGGGCCGTGATGTCGAGGGTGCCCTCGTTGCGGGCCTGGACGCTCGCCAGGTCGGAGAGGTCGGCCAGGAAGGCCTGGAGGTTCTGGGTGGGGATGCGCAGCTGGAACGTGGCGCGGCCGCGCTCTCCGCCCGTGCTGACGTTCGAGGAGCTGACGATGCCGTCGTAGCGCTCGGTCACCTCGACCACGCCGTCCGCGACCTCGGCCACCTCGTCGGGGTCCGCCGAGAGGGTGGTGGAGACCGTGCGCTCCTGGATGCGGTCCTGGCCCGGCTTGAGCTGCCCGCTGGCGATGGGGGGGACCGGCTCGGGGGCAGGGGCGATCGTGGTGCCGTCGGCCTTGGTCACCTCTTCGAAGGCGTCATCGGCCCGCGCGGTGGACTCCTCGAGTCTCGTCCCGCCGGAAGCGCCCCCTGCCTGCGGAGCCGCGCTCTCGCGCTCCACCGTCTGCTGCACGGGCTCGCCGCCGACCCCGCCGTCCTCGCCGAGCGAGTTGAGCCCGACCACGAGGGCGATCAGCGCAACGGCGACCGTGCCCGCGGGCGCGAGAAAGCCCATCGATCCGAAGCGGGGCATGCGATCGCGCAGACGGCCCCAGCCCGAGGGGCCGACGGCTTCCTCGCGGGGCGGGAACCCGTCGGCGGCCCAGGCGTCGAGCTCGGCCGCGAACTCGCGGGTGATCTCGGGGCGCTCCTCGAGCAGCGCGGCCTCGAAGGCGTCGCCCCCCTGATCGTGTCGCTCACGCTGCTTCATCGAAAGACCTCCTCAACTTCTGGACGACTCTGTGGATGCGGGTGCCGGCGTTGGTCTCCGATGCGCCGATGACCTCGGCGATCTCGGAGTTGGAGAGGCCGGCGAAGAACTTGAGTGCGATCAGCTCGCGCTCGCGGCCGTTGAGCGAAGCCATCGCCTGGCGCAGGGCGGTGCGTCGGATCGCGACCTCGGCGGGGTCTCCGCCCGACGGCCCAACCGGGTAGCCAGCGGCTTCCGCTGATTCCGCAGAGGCGTCGTCGCGAAGGTCGGCGCGGCGCGAGAGGCGGCGGAGCTCGTCGAGCGCGGCGTTACGCGCGATGCCGAAGAGCCAGGTCCTCGCCGAGCCGCGCTCGGGGTCGATCTGGCGCCGCTTGCGCCAGGCCTTCTCGAAAGCGGCGGAGGTGACCTCCTCCGCCGCGGAGCGGTCGCGAAGGAGGCCTGCCACGTAGGCGAAGACGTCGTCGCGGCTCTCGCGGTAGAGAGCCTCGAAGGCGGCCTGGGTGCTCGCGCGGGGCGCCTCGGTTGCGGTTGCGACAGCAGTGCTCACATCCGTACTACGGCGTCGCGGTGGCTTCATCACACCATCAGTTTCGCGGAGGACTACGGTGCGCGGGAACGAAGTCGCAGACGAGGAGGACCACAGTGGGAAAGATCGTGGTGACGGAGTTCACTTCACTCGACGGGGTCATGGAGGCGCCGGGGGGCGAGGACTTCAAGTACGAGGTGCTGTCCGGCTAGCGCGGGGGAGCTAGGCCGCGTCGAGAAGCACAGCGCTCGCGCGGCCCGCAGCCGCCGGGTCGAGCTCGGCGGCGGGGACGGCGGCGCGGATCGACTCCGCGACGACGGTGACGAGGCGGCGAAGCTCCATCTTCGAGATGGAGAGCGGGGGCATCAGGATCACGACGTCGCCCAGAGGACGGACGATCACGCCGCGGCTGCGCGCCTCGAGCACGACGCGGTGGCCCAGCCGCAGCTCGGGGTCGTGCTCGCCGAGGTCGATTCCGACCATGAAGCCGCGGCTGCGGACCTCGGCGACCTCGGCCATCGAGCCGACCTCGGCCAAGAGCTCGTCGAGCAGCCTGATCTTCGGCTGCAGGCGCACCATCGTCCGCTCCAGCTCGAACACGTCGAGACAGCCGAGCGCCGCGGCGCACGCCAGTGGGTTGCCCGTGTAGGTGTGGCCGTGGAAGAAGGTCCTGCGCTCGGTGTGCGCGCCGAGGAACGCTTCGTAGACGCGGTCGGTGGCGAGGGTCGCTGCGAGCGGCATGTAGCCGCCGGTCAGGCCCTTGGCGAGGCACATCAGGTCGGGGGAGACGCCCTCCTGCTCGCACGCGAACATGGTCCCGGTGCGCCCGAAGCCGGTCGCCACCTCGTCGCAGATCAAGAGCACCCCGTGGCGATCGCAGGCGTCGCGCACCGCGCGCAGGTAGCCGGGGGGATGCATGACCATGCCGGCCGCGCCCTGCACCAGCGGCTCCATGATCACCGCGACCACCTCCTCCTCGTGGCGCGAAAGCAGTTCCTCCATGTGCTCGATGTCGCCCGAGCGCGCGCGGTGGGACTCGAACAGCAGCGGGCCGAAGGCCGAGTGGAAGAGGTCCATCCCGCCTACGGACACGGACCCGATCGTGTCGCCGTGATAGCCCTCGTCGAGACAGACGAACTTGCGACGGCGGACGTGCTGGCCGCCCCGGTGCTGCCAGTACTGGAACGCCATCTTCAACGCGACCTCGGCCGCCGTCGAGCCGGAGTCCGAGTAGAAGACGCGGGAGAGGCCGGGCGGGGCGATCTCGACGAGGCGCGCCGCCAGCTCCGCCGCCCGGGGGTGCGAGAGGCCGAGCATCGTCGAGTGGGCGACCCGGTCGAGCTGGTCGCGCACCGCCTGGTCGATCAGCGGGTGCCGATGCCCGTGGACGTTGCACCACAGCGACGAGACGCCGTCGAGGTAGCGGTTGCCGTCTGCGTCGATCAGCTCCGAGCCCTCGGCCGCCTCGATCATCAGGGGCTCCTCGGCGACCCAGTCCCGCTGCTGCGTGAACGGGTGCCAGATGAAGTCGTGGTCGAGTTGGGCCTCCGTCCGCATCAGCCGCGCGAACATAGATCCCGGGTCGGCCGGAACTGTGACTGGACTCACAGATGCTTGCGCTTGAGAAATGCTTTCAGAGCTGCAACTGTTGAGACATGAAAGCGACCACCGCCACGGACCGTGAGCTGGCCCTGAAGCTGGGCGCGCTGATGCTTCACATCCTCGGGTCTGAGGGCGGCTCGGTGATGCGGGCGATGGACGACACCGGCCTCACCTTCGTCCAGATGAAGACCCTCTTCACCTTGGCGGGCGACGACGCCGACGGCGAACCGAGCTCGGTGAAGTCACTCGCCGAGCGCCTCGGAGTCTCGCTCCCGTCCGCCAGCCGCGCGGTCGACGGCCTCGTCAAGAAGGGTCTCGCCACCCGCGCCGAGGACTCCGATGACAGGCGCGTGCGCCGCGTCGCCCTGAGTGCCAAGGGCAGCCGCCTCGCCGACACCGTCATGACCGCCCGCCTGCGCGGTCTCGAGCGCTTTGCCACCGGCCTCGAGCCGGCCGAGCGCGACGGCCTCGAGTCCGCCCTCGAGCTGCTGCTGCAGCGCGACGAGATCGCGGCGATCCATCGCACCCACACACGACGCACCCACTCTCGAAGGAGCTCCCGATGACCCGCTACCGCCACCTGATCACCGACGACAACCGCAAGTGGTGGACGCTCGGCGCCATGTGCTTCGCGCTGTTCATGGTCATGCTCGACAACACCGTCGTCAACGTCGCGCTCCCCTCCATCCAGCGCGACCTGGACGCCGACATCGGCGACCTCGAGTGGATCGTCAACGGCTACACGCTGACCTTCGCGGTGCTGATCGCCACCGGCGGGCGCCTCGGCGACATCTTCGGGCGCCGCTCGATGTTCCTGCTCGGGGTCGTGATCTTCGCGCTCACCTCGGCCACCGCCGGGCTCGCCGTCAACTCCGAGATGCTGATCGCCTCGCGCGCGGTGCAGGGCATCGGCGCGGCGCTGATGATGCCCGCGACGCTCTCGATCGTCACCAACGCCTTCCCGGCCGCCGAGCGCGGCAAGGCGATCGGCACCTGGGCCGGGGTCTCGGCCCTCGCCCTCTCGATCGGCCCGGTCGTCGGCGGCTTCCTGACCGAGCACGTCGGCTGGCAGGCGATCTTCTTCATCAACCTCCCCGTAGCCGCGGGCGCTGTGGTCGCAACGCTGTTCGCAGTCACCGAGTCCCGCGACGACTCGGTCGATCGCACGGTCGACTACCCCGGCGTGATCGCCCTGACCGCCGGCCTGACGGCGATCGTCTTCGCCCTGATCGAGGGCAACGCGTGGGGCTGGACCTCGCCCGAGATCTTGGGGCTCTTCGTCGGTGGCGCCGCGGCGCTCGTGGCCTTCGGCTTCATCGAGACCCGCTCCCGCGCACCGATGGTCGAGTTCGGGCTCTTCAAGTCCAAGCAGTTCATCGGCTCGAACCTGGTCGCGTTCATCATCACCTTCGCGATGATGGGCTCGTTCTTCTTCCTTGCCCTCTACATGCAGGACATCCTCGGCTATGGGGCGCTGGAGGCCGGCATCCGCTTCCTGCCGACCACGGTGGTGATCGCCGTCATCGCTCCGATGGCGGGCCGCCTCTCAGACCGCTTCGGCCCGGTGTGGCCGATGGGCATCGGCCTCGCGATCCTGAGCGTCTCGATGTTCCTCTTCTCCCTGATCGACATCGACACCACCTACAGCGGCCTGATCGTCCCCTTCATCCTGCTGGGCGTCGGCATCGCCCTGGTCATGTCGCCGATGTCCACCGCCGCGATGAACGCGGTCCGGGTCCAGAAGGCGGGCGTCGCATCGGGCGTCCTGCAGATGTCCCGCATGGTCGGCGGCACGGTCGGCGTGGCCGCCACCGGCGCGATCTTTCAGGCCGAGCTGGGCAGCGGCTTCGACCCGGCCGCCCTCGTCGGCGCCCCCGATGCCGCACAGGCCGTCTTCGTCGACGCGCTCTCGAGCGCGATGCTGCTGGCGGCCGCCGTGTCGGTGGTGGGCCTGGTGATCGCGGTGACCCTCCTGCGCGGAGGCCGGCCCGAGCGGCCGGCCGGGCCGGGGGCTCCCGATCGTCCGCCCGCTCAGGCCATCGCCGAGCCGACGGTGCCCGCCCCCGCCGAGGTCGCACGGCCGACGGCGGGCCAGCGCGCCTAGCGGCCTAGCTCGGTCGTTCGCCCTCGGGCATCCTGGGGAATAATGTTCTGACCCGGAAGTCGCCCGCCCCGGTGGCGATCGCAGCCGCCGCGACGAGGGCCAGATAGACCCCGACCTGCCGGCTAGCTCCAGACGGGAAGTCGACCAGGATCAACCAGGCCAGCAGGATGCAGGCCATCACGCCAAAGATGTCGGTCATCCCGTTGAAGGAGAGGTCCGGACGAAAGAAGCCGAACCTGCCCCCGGTGAGTGCCGCCACGATGCCGCAAACGCCGGTGAGGAGGAAAAAGACATCCGAAACGCTGACGGCGTCCCACCCGCTTCTAGTCACGCCGCTGTCCTCGCTCCACGGCATGAACAGCGACGCGATCAGCAGCGCCCCGCCGCAGCCGGCGAGTAGGCGCCCCAATCCGGGATTGATCGTGCTCATGGTGCTCCTTTCCCGAGCGCCTCGGCGGTCGCTCGGTCGGCGGGGAAAAGCAGCTCGATCGCGAGCTCGGACGTGGTCACCTCGAAGGGGGTGTCGAAGCCCGCGAACATGCCGAAGAACGACCACTCGCCGCCGGTGGGGGCACGCAGCCTCACGGGCCCGAGGATCTCTCCACTCCCCACTTCGCCGGCAACCCCATTCTCGCCCTCAGGCACCGGATAGGCGGCGACCTCGTCCATCAGCGATCGCAGGTCATCGTCGCCGCTGATCGCGATTTGTTGGGCCAGGCGCTGCAGGAAGTGCCCGCGCCACTCGGCGAGGTTCACGATCAGCGGCGCGAATCCTCGCGGATGCAGACCGGTCCGCAAGAGGTTGATCGGCGGCTCGAGCAGCGCAGGGTCAATCTCGACAGTCGCGGCCAGCTCGCCCATCGGGGCGTTGACCGCGACGAGGTTCCAGGCACGATCGAATACGACCGCGGGGTATGGCTCGTGCGCGGCGAGGATTCGGTCGAGCGACTCCCGCACGGGGGCGAGCTCTGGATCTTCGAAGGAGCGCTCGGGGTATTCAGGGGCGTGGCCAGCAGCAAGTAGAAGCTGGTTCCGCTCCCGGAATGGGATCTGGAGCTTCTCCGCGACACGCAGGAGCATTTCGCGACCGGGCTTTGACCGGCCGGTCTCCACGAAGCTCAAATGGCGCGCTGAGACCTCGGCGTCCAGCGCGAGCTCGAGCTGCGTCAGCCGCCGCCGCCCACGCCACGCGCGCAGTAGTTGCCCAACACCCTCGTATCCGCCGGCCTTCGCCACTCCGCCGAATCTAGCTTTTACGGGTCAGGCTGTCGATTACCTCGGGGTAATCGAGTTCACCCGGGCGACCACCCTCTAGAGCGCAGGCCAGGACTCCGGGTCGGTCAGATCCAGGTGCGGGAGTGTCCTCACGGGGGCAGAGCCGAGGGCGGCGATCGTCTCGCGGTTCGATGCCTCCATGGCCGAGGGCTCCTTTGGCCATGGGGTCAGGACGACAGCTCCCACCTCGAGGCCCGCCGCTCGCACGGCCTCCAAGGTGAGGAGCGTGTGGTTGATCGTGCCGAGGCCGGGGGAGGCGACGATGACCACCGGCAGGGCGAGCTCTCGGGCCAGGTCGCGCACCAGGTAGTCCGCCGTCAGCGGGACCAGGAAGCCGCCGACTCCCTCGCAGACCAGGAGGTCAGCCCCCTCGGCGGCTGCCCGAGCGGCTACGCGGAGCCGCTCCGGGTCGATCGGCTCGCCCGCCATCTCGGCTGCGAGGTGGGGTGACACCGCCGGACCGTAGCGGTAGGGGGCGATCTCGTCGTCGGACTGGGCGCTGAGGGATGCGACACGTAGGAGCTCGTGGTCGGGGAGCTCACCCTCAGCGAGCTCGTCGAGCCCGCTGACCGCCGGCTTGAAGACGGCGACCGAGCGGCCCTGGGCGGCCTGGGCGCGGGCGAGGACGGCGGCGACGACCGTCTTGCCGACCTCGGTGCCGGTGCCGGTGACGAAGACGCCGCGCACCGCGGCTCAGGCGGCGCGGGGGAGGGCCCCGGACGCGCGATCCGCGGTCTCGGGAACGCTTTTCACCGCTATGGGGGGCAAGAGGGTTCCCGACTCGGTCGTGGTGAGGCCCAGCTCCCGCGCCGCCTCGCCGATCACCTTCGCCGCGCGGCGCAGCTCTCCGACCTTGTGGGTGGCCATCGCAGTCATGCGCAGGCGGCTCGTTCCGTGCGGGACCGTCGGCGGCCGGATGGCCTGTGCGAACACGCCCTGTTCCAGGGCCCGCTCTCACAGCGCCATCGCGTCATTGGCGCTGCCGACCATGACCGGGACGATCTGGGTCTCGCTGGGGCCGACGGCCAGCCCCTCGTCGCGGAGGCCGTCGCGCAGGGCGGTCGCGTTGGCGGCGAGCTTGTCCACGCGCGCAGGGCGCTCGGCGAGCAGCGCGAGCGCGGCACCGGCGGCGGCGACGACCGGAGGGGGGAGGGCCGTCGAGAAGATGAACGGGCGGGCCGCGTTGATGAGGTAGGAGACCAGCTCGGCCGAGCCGCAGACGTAGGCGCCGTAGCCGCCGAGCGCCTTGCCGAGGGTCCCCATCACGACGTCCACCTCGTCCTCGAGGCCGGCTGCCGCGACCGCCCCGCGGCCGCCCGGTCCCACGCATCCCGTGCCGTGGGCCTCGTCCACCATCAGGCGGCAGCGGTGGCGGCCCGAGAGCTCGGAGATCTCGGCCAGCGGGGCGATGTCGCCGTCCATCGAGAAGACGCCGTCGGTGACGATGAGCGAGGCGCGCCCGCCGGCCCGTCGCAGGCCCCACTCGAGGTGCTCGACGTCGGAGTGGCGGTAGACGAAGGTCTCGGCCTTCGCGAGGCGGCAGCCGTCGACGATGCTGGCGTGGTTCAGCTCGTCCGACATCACGACCTCGCCCTCGCGCGCCAGCGCGGCGATCGTCCCCGAGTTGGCCAGGTAGCCCGAGCCGAACAGCAGCGCCGCTGGGCGGCGCTTGAACTCGGCGAGCTGGTGCTCGAGGTCGCCGTGCATCGTCATCGTCCCCGAGATCAGCCGCGACGCACCGGCGCTCGTGCCCACCTCGAGGGCGGCGTCGGCCGCCGCGCGGCGCACCGCGGGATGATCGGCGAGCCCCAGGTAGTTGTTCGAGCACAGGAGCATGACGGGCCTTCCGTCCAGCTCCACGGCCGGGCCCTGCGGACCTTCGACGACCCGCAGGCGCCGGTCGAGGCCGCTCGCGCGCAGCTCCGCCAAGCGCTCGCCCAAATCGATCATCAGTCCCCCCAGCCGGCTGGCTCCCGCGTCTTCTCGGGGTACGCCGGGACCTTGCCCTTCTTCTTCACCACCCTCAGCTGGGTCGAGGGGTCCCAGAAGTTGGCGTCGGCCTGGCTGTCGATCAGCTCGTCGATCGGGGTGTCAGGGATGTCGGGTGTCTCGCCCTCCATCCAGCCACTGCGGTTGTCGGGCCGGGGGTTGGCGCCGTTGTCGGGCTGGCGGGCCACGTTCAGCCCCATCTCCTCGAACATCTCGCGGTCCTCGGCGGGCTCGACGCCCAGCGTCGTCAGGAAGTTGCCCATCATCACGCCGTTCAGCCCAGCCTTGACCGCCAGGGGCTGCAGGTCGCCCAGGTTCTCGACGCGGCCGCCGCAGAGGCGGAACAGGGCGTCGGGAAGGATCAGGCGGAAGATCGCCACCCACTTGACGACCTCCCAGGGATCCATCATCTCGCGGTCGCCGAACTTGGTCCCCGAGCGCGGATTGAGCAGGTTTATCGGGACCGACTCGGGGTCGATCTCGGACAGCTCGAAGGCCATCTCGACCCGCTGGCGCGGGCTCTCGCCGAGGTTGAGGATCCCGCCGACGCAGCTCTCGAGGCCCGCCTCCTTGACGGCGTCGATCGTGCGGATGCGGCCCTCGTAGCGGACGGTCGTCGAGACCTCGTCGTAGTAGGAGCGCGCGGTCTCGACGTTGTGGTGGACGCGCTGGATGCCCGCCTCCTTCAACTGCTTCGCGCGGGCGGGCGACATGTGGCCGATCGAGGCGCAGCGCTTCAGGTTCGTCTGCTCGGAGACGAGCTTCGCCCCCTCGACGATCTTGGCGAAGTCCCTCTTCGAAAGCCCTTGGCCCTGGGTGACCATGCAGAAGCGATGAGCGCCCGCGGCCTCGGCCGCCTTGGCGTGCTCGAGGATCTGGTCGGGCTCCATCATCGCGTGCATGGGCGTGTCGGCCTCGGCGTAGCGCGACTGGGCGCAGAAGCCGCAGTCCTCGGCGCAGCCCCCCGACTTGGCGTTGACCAGCGAGCACATGTCCGTCGAGTCCCCGAAGCGGTCGGTCCTGACCTCCCAGGCGCGCTCGACCAGCGCGCCGATCTCGTCGTGGTCGGTCAACTCGCCCAGTTGCAGTGCCTCTTCGAAGCTGATCAGCGGTGCCATCGGCTCTCCCTCGGGGTTTCGCGGAGGCTTACATCCCACCCGGACGCCCCGACCCGTAGTCTCGAGAGATGGCGACGCGCAAGACGGTCCTGGTCACCGGCGGCTCAGGCTTCCTCGGCGGGTGGTGCGTCGTCGAGCTCCTGCGCCGCGACTACGAGGTCCGGACCACGGTCCGGAGCCTCGGCCGCGAGCCCGAGGTTCGCTCGCGGACCGCGACGCAGATCCCGGATGCCGACGATCGCCTCACCGTCCTAGCCGCCGACCTGACCGCCGACGCCGGTTGGGCCGAGGCCGTCGCGGGCTGCGACTACGTGCTCCACGTCGCCTCGCCGTTCCCGCCCAGCCAGCCCAAGGACCCCGACGAGCTGATCGTCCCCGCGCGCGAGGGCACCCTCCGGGTGCTCGGCGCCGCGCTCGACGCCGGCGTCGAGCGCGTGGTCGTCACCTCGTCGGTGGCCGCGATCGGAGCGAGCGCGGAAGATGCGGGCCGCCCGCTGACCGAGGACGACTGGACCGACGAGGCCGACCCGTCCGTTACGCCATACCCGATGTCGAAGACGATCGCCGAGCGCGCCGCCTGGGACCTGGCCCGCGAGAAGGGTGCGGAGGACCGCCTCGCCGTCGTCAACCCCGGAGCGATCATCGGACCCGTCCTCAGCGAGGACCGCTCCTACTCGATCGAGGTCGTCGAGCGGCTCCTGAAGGGCATGCCCGGCACTCCGAGAATCGGCTTCAGCGTCGTCGACGTCCGCGACGTCGTCGACCTGGAGATCCGGGCCATGCTCTCCCCCGAAGCGGGCGGCAAGCGCTTCATCGCCGTCGACCGGTTCCTCTGGATGGCCGACGTCGCCGAAATCCTGCGCGAGCGCCTGGGACCGGCGGCCTCGAAGGTCCCGACCCGCAAGGTCCCCGATCTCGCCGTCCGTGCCATGGCCCTGTTCGATTCGGGCATCCGCCAGGTGACCGGTCAGCTCGGAAAGCGCCGCGAGTACTCGAACGAGCGCGCAGTGAGCGTGCTCGGCTGGTCACCGCGCCCCGCCGAGGACTCGGTGGCCGACTGCGGCCGGAGCCTGATCGAGGCCCGCGTCGTGGAACCGGCGGCGCAGTGAGGTAGGTGAGTACCCGGCGCGCGGCTCCGCCCACCGGCCTATGATCGCTTCATGGGTAGGAGACCATAGAGCGCGTCGGCGCGGCAGCCACGGCATCGCTGATCCTCGGTGCCTTCGCGCTTCTGGCGATCCCCTCCGCCGCGAGCGCCGCGGGGCCGCCCGAGCTCTCTCGCTACGACCTCGCCGGCGGCTGCTTCGCGCTGCGCTCAGAGCAGACGGGCAACTACGTGACCAAGGCCGCGGGCGCCTACAACGCCAACGCTGCGATCGGTGCCGCCGAGCGCTTCCGCATGCAGGCGACCGACCTCGGGAAATACCTCTTCTACGGCCCCGCGCCGGACTTCATGGCTCGCAACCTGCTGGACGCCGTCGCGCCGGCTGCCCAACCGAGCGACGATGCCGACTGGACGATCAGCGAGGACGGCTCGGCCTTCCGATTCGTCACCGAGACCTCGGGCCGCGCGCTCGCCACGGGCGTGGCGGGCACGGTGACGACGACCGCCGCCAACGCGGGTGGAGCCGCCGGCCTGTTCACCTTCGACGCGGTCAGCGGCTGCGCCGACTATCCCGAGATCGAGGTCAACGTCGACGGCGTGCCGCCCACCTCCGACCCGGGCGACGAGGTGCGCGGGACGGTCGAGGGCCACATGCACCAGATGGCATTCGAGTTCCTTGGCACCAAGGCGCACTGTGGCCGCCCCTGGCACCGCTTCGGGGCGCCCTACGCGCTCCAGGATTGCGTCGACCATGGCGATACCAACGACCCGAGCACCGAGGGCTGCGCGGCGGTGCTCGAGAACGCCGTCTCCGGCACCCGTTGTCACGACACCGGGGGCTGGCCGACATTCGCCGGGTGGCCGCAGCACTACCAACTGACCCACGAGCAGTCCTACTACAAGTGGCTCGAGCGCTCCTGGAGGAGCGGCACGCGCATCTTCGTCAACCTGCTGGTCGAGAACCGGGTGCTCTGCGAGGTCTACCCGTTGACGCCGCCGACACACGATTGCGACGAGATGGAGAGCGTCCGACGCGAGGCCCTGCGCATGCGCGAGCTGGAGCGCTACATCGACGCGCAGAGTGGCGGGCCGGGCGAGGGCTGGTACCGGATCGTCGAAAGCCCGGCCGAGGCTCGCCAGGTGATCGCCGACGGCAAGCTCGCGGTCGTGATGGGGATGGAGGTCTCCGAGCCCTTCGGCTGCCGGATCTTCGAGCCCACCATGTCGGCCACCTGCGACGAAGCCGACATCGACGCCGGCCTCGACGAGATCTACGACCTCGGCGTTCGCCAGCTTGAGCTGGTCAACAAGTTCGACAACGCGCTCTCCGGTATCGCCGGCGACGGCGGCACCACGGGAACCCTGACCAACACCGGCAACTGGCTCTCGACGACCGGACGCTTCTGGGACCTGGAGGCTTGCGAGGATCCCGACAACAGCGACCACACCCCGACCGCGCTGGAGCACAACGACGACGCGCTGATCGCCAACGGCCTCGAGGCCTTCCCGACCGGCGGCCCGCCGGTTCCGGCCTACGGCCCGCCACCTCACTGCAACCAGCTCGGTCTCTCGCAGCTCGGCGAGCGCGCGATCCGCCGCATCATGGAGAAGAAGATGATCTTCGACCCCGATCACATGAGCGTGATCGCCCGTAACCAGGCGCTCGACCTGGTCGAGACCCAGGACTATCCCGGGCTGATCTCATCGCACAGCTGGAGCACCCCCAACGCGACGCCGCGGATCCTCGGCGCCGGAGGCCTGATCACCCCCTACGCCGGAAGCTCGGCGAGCTTCGCCCAGAAGTGGGCCGACATCAAGTCCCTCGGCTACGACCAGCTGACGCCTTTCTTCGGGTTCGGCTACGGGGCCGACATGAACGGCCTCGGCTCCCAGGGCGCCCCCCGCGGCGCCGGAGTGCCGAACCCCGTCACCTATCCCTTCCAGTCGCCGATCTACCCGAACGTGACCGTGCACCAGCAGGTCTCGGGCGAGCGCACCTTCGACATCAACACCGACGGTGTCGCCCACTACGGCCTCTTCGCCGACTGGATGCAGGACCTGAAGATGATCGCCGGCCAGGCCATCGTCGATGACATGGCCCGCGGGGCCGAGGCCTACCTGCAGACATGGGAGCGCGCGACCGGTGCCCGGGAGCCGGTGCAGGGCGGCCCCGGTTCTCCCACCACCGGCGCGCCGGGTCCGGGCGGCTCCGGTGCTCCCACCACCGGCGGCGGGTCCAACCCGACGGCGTGCCGAACGTGGCCGGGCCGGATCAAGGCAGGCGGGATCACCCCGCGCCTGCGCCTCGGCCTCGACTCCGCGCAGACTCTGGCCCGGGCCGGCGAGCCCGATAGCCGCCTCTCCGCCTGGCGCTGGTGCGGGCTCGACCGCAAGCGCCTGCCGAGGAAGGCGAAGAATGTCAAGCGCCCCAAGAGCGCGCCGACCGCGAGGCGGCCGGTGGTAGCGGTCTTCGATGCGAACGACCGCATCGTGCTCGGTCTGAGCGCCCTGCGCAACCACACCGCCCGCGGCATCGGCCCGGGGACCAAGCTGCGGACGCTGCGCGAGAGGAAGGCGACGCGGCTGATCGGCAACGTCTGGGTCGGCGAAGCGGGCGCAGGCAGGCGATTCGTCTACGTCGTCGGCCGGGGGCGAGTCCGCTACGCGGGCGTCGCCGAAGCGTCGCTGCGCGAGCCGGGCTCGCTGCGCGCCGCCGTGCGCAGGTCCGGGCTCGTCTGAGCGGCCACCGCCACCGCCACCGCTAGCGTCAAGGCGATGCCTCGCCTCGCACTGATCAGCGTCCTGCCGGTGGCCGCGCTCGCTTTCGTGCTCTTCGGCTCTGACGAGGCTGCACCGCCGCGGGCGGCCACGGAGCCCGAGCCGCGCGCGGCCTCGGAGCTGACCACCCGCCAGCTCGCCGGCTCCCGGATCGTCTGCGGGTTCGACGGCCGGGCCGCTCCCCAGAGTCTGCTCGGCGCAGTCTCGGCGGGCGAGATCGGCGGCGTCATCTACTTCGACGACAACATCCGCAGCCGCGCACAGCTCGCGCGGATGTCGGCCGCGATCCAGGCCGCGCCGCGCCCCGACCCGCTGAAGCCCCCCGTGGTCATCTCGGTCGACCAGGAGGGCGGGCAGGTCAAGCGGCTCGGCGGGGCGCCCGCCGCGAGCGCCGAGCAGATGGGCCGCCGCGGCGCCTCGTACTCGCGCTCCCAGGGAGCCCGCACCGCCGCCTCGCTGAAGGGCGTGGGCATCAACGTGGACCTCGCGCCGGTGCTGGACGTCGCCCGGCCGAGCGGCTTCATCGCCGACCAGGACCGGGCGTTCGGCACGAAGCCCGGCCGCGTCTCCTCGGCGGGGGTCGCGTTCGCCGAGGGCCTGCAGTCGGGCGGGGTCGCCGCGACCGCCAAGCACTTCCCGGGGCTGGGCTCGACGTCGGCGAACACCGACCTGCGGCCCGCGAAGATCCCCCTCTCGGCCGGGACCCTGCGCAGGGTGGACGAGGCTCCCTACACGGCGTTCTCCGCGGCGGGCGGCAAGCTGGTGATGGTGAGCTCCGCCCGCTATCCATCACTTCGGGACCCGGTGCTCCCCGCCTCGCAGTCGTCGGCCATCGTCCAGGACGAGCTGCGCGGGCGTCTCGGCTACGAGGGCGTGACGATCACCGACTCGCTCGAGACACCGTCGGCCACCCAGGGTGCCTCGGACGCGCAGGTGGCGCTGCGCGCCGCCACGGCCGGCATGGACCTGCTGCTCTACGTGCACTGCGACGCGGGGGTGCGCGCCGCTAGGGCGCTTCGCACCGGGCTGGAGTCCGGCAGGCTCGACCGGGCGGCCTTCGAGGAGTCGGTCGACCGGGTGCTTGCGATGCGGGCGGGCTTGTAGGTCAATCCGTGATCGTGTGACCTCCGGCGGAGGTCCCGGTCGCGTCGATACCGACCTTCGCCCGCCCCACCAAACGTGATTCAGCGCTTGAGCCGCTCGATCTCGGCGTTGACGTCGTCCTCGGTGATGCCGCGCGACGTCCACCCGTAGGCCGCCCATCCCTGGATCGCGAGTCCGAGGCCCCAGAAGCCGATCACCCAGATGGGCCAGAAGCCGTCGCCGTCGTCCGAGGTGAAGGCCCAGATCACGATCAGCAGCAGGTTGACCGCGACGTAGAGGGCGGCGGTCTTCTTGAAGGCCGCCTTGCGGTGCAGGCTGTCGATCGCCTGCTTGCGAAGTACGTCCTCGGTTCCCTCCGCCGGCTGAAGCTCGTCATTCATCGTCCTCTCCATTCCGGTTTGCGTTTCTCGCCGAAGGCCTTGATGCCCTCCCGCATGTCCTCCGAGGCGAAGCTCGATTCCCTCAGCTCGATCAGCTCGCGCTCATCCTCCTGGGTGAGTCGATCGTACGAGTTGAGGGCGGCGATCGCACGCTTGTTGCCCCGCATCGAGATCGGCGCATTGGCGGCGATCTCGGCGGCGAGCTCGAGCGAGGCGGGCTCGAGCGCTTCGTCATCGAAGACCTCGTGGACGAGCCCGATCTGCTCGGCCCGCTCGGCTCCGACGTTGCGCCCGGTCAGGAACAGCTCCTTGGTCCGGGGTATGCCGATCGTGTCGATGAAGCGCTGCAGCCCGGTGTGGCCGTAGATCAGGCCGAGCTTCGCGGGCGGCATGCCGAGCTTCGCGCCGCGCGCGCAGACCCGGATGTCGGCGCAGAGAGCCAACTCCAGCCCCCCGCCCAGCGCATGGCCGTTCAGCGCGGCGAGGACCGGCCAGGGATGCCCTGCGATCGCCTCCAGGGCGGCGGTGAACGGGTGGGCGACGAGCGCCTCCGCGTCGGTCTCGAAGCTGTCCTCGGGGATGCCGGCGATGTCGTAGCCGGCGCTGAACGCCTTTCCCTCGCCGGTCAGGATCACGCACCGCGCCTCGATCCCGTCGTCGAGCTTCGGCATCGCCTCGGCGATCGCGCCGAGCACGTCGTGGTCGAGCGCGTTGCGGGCCTCGGGACGGGTGATCGTCAGCCGGGCGACGGCGTCGGCCGGGTGGTCCAGCCGGACCTTCCCCCCGGCCAGGTCTTCGCTACTCGAGGACGACGAGGACATCGCCCTCGGAGACAGACTGCCCTTCTTCGCACTTGATCTCCGCGACCTTGCCGTCGTCCTCGGACTCGACGGGCATCTCCATCTTCATCGATTCGAGGATGACCACGGTGTCGCCGTCGGAGACATCGTCGCCGACTTTTACTTCGATCTTCCACACGGTTCCGGTGATGTGCGCCTCGATGTCTGCCATGGGCGGGCACAATATCCCGCGGTGACCCCGGAAAGCTCCACCTCCCCGACCCTCTACGTGATCGCGGCTGCCCGCAACGAGGCCGACCGTGTCGCCGACACCTTCGACGCCCTCGCCGCGGCCTTCCCCGGGGCGCGGCTGCTGCTGGCCGACGACGCGTCCGAGGACGGCACCGCCGAGATCGCGATGCGCCACGGCGCGACCGTGATCAGCCGCGCCAGGCCCCACGGCAAGGGCGGCAACGTCACGGCGGCGGCCGAGGCGGCGCTGTCCGAGCTGGACCGAGACGACGACCCGGCCTTTCTCCTGTGCGACGCCGACCTCGGCGCCTCGGCGGCCGAGCTCGCCCCGCTGGTGGCCGCCGTCAAGGCCGGCGAGTGCGACCTCGCCGTGGCTGGGTTCGCGAAGCGGGAGGGGGGAGGCTTCGGCTTCGCCCTGCGCTACGCGCGCGACGCGATCTTCGATCTCTGCGGCTTCCGCGCTGACGCCCCGATCTCGGGCCAGCGGGCGATGACGCTGGGCTGCATGCGCGACGTGCTCCCGTTCGCAGATGGTTTCGGGATGGAGATCGGCATGACCGTCGACGCCGTCCGCGCCGGCCACCGCATAAGGGAGATCGAGCTGCCGCTGACCCACCGCGCGACGTTCCGGACGATCCGCGGCTTCTTCCACCGCGCGCGCCAGCTGCGGGATTTCCGCCGGGCGCGCCGCTCGCGGCAGGGTGCTTCGATCGCGGCGGAGCGGGTATAGCCTGATCAGGTGCGGATCCGCACCCAAGGCGAAGAGACCTGCAAGAACGACGACTGAGGAGGCGACATGCCTGACGAGAAGGGAAAGGACACAGCGAGCGAAGAGGACGTTCCCGAGAGCTCCCTCCACGCGTACAAGAGCGGTGAGGAAGAAGAGATCGAGGGCAAGCTGAACGACACCGGAGAAGCGGACGCCGATGCCGTCACGAAGACCGGCGGAGCCACCTCCGGCGGTCCGGGCGGTGCTGCTGATGGCGAGGAGGACCCCGCCGAGATCGATCGCAGCGACGAGCCGGCCGACGACGCCTAGGCCCATCGCTTGACATAGCGTTCGCGGGGTGATCCTCGCGATCGACCAGGGCACCACCGGCTCGACTTGCATCGTCTTCGGAGAGGACGGGCGTGAGGCGGGGCGGGGCTACAGCGAGTTTCGCCAGCACTTCCCGCAGCCGGGCTGGGTGGAGCACGACGCCGCCGAGATCTGGGAGACGACGCGGAAGGTCGCGATCGCCGCGCTGGCCAACGCCGGGGTGCAGGGGTCCGACCTGAAGGGGATCGGGATCACGAACCAGCGCGAGACTGTGGTCGCCTGGGACCCCAAGACCGGCGAGCCGATGCACCATGCGCTCGTCTGGCAGGACCGTCGCACCGCGAAGCGCTGCGACGAGCTGCGCGAAACCGACGGCGTGCTCGAGATGGTCCGCGAGCGGACCGGCCTCGTCATCGACCCCTACTTCTCGGGCACCAAGATCGAGTGGCTGATCCGAAACGCCGAGGTCGAGGGCGCCGTGTTCGGGACGATCGACTCCTGGCTCGCGTTCAAGCTGACGGGCCGCCACGTCAGCGACTACTCGAATGCATCGCGGACGCTGCTGTTCGACATTCACAAGCTCGCCTGGGACCCCGAGCTCTGCGATCTGCTCGGCGTGGACCCCGGCCGCCTGCCCGAGCCCGTCCCTTCGGCGCAGGTCTACGGCACGACGTCGGTGTTCGGGGGCGAGGTGCCCGTCGCGGGGATCGCCGGCGACCAGCAGGCGGCGCTGTTCGGCCAGGCCTGCCACTCGCCCGGCGAGGCGAAGAACACCTACGGGACCGGCAGCTTCGTCCTGCTGAACGCGGGCGCCGAGGCGCCGGAGCCCCCGGAGGGGCTGCTGACCACCGTCGCGTGGGGGATCGAGGACGGGCCGGTCGACTACGCGCTCGAGGCGGCCGTGTTCGTCACGGGCGCCGCGGTCCAGTGGCTTCGCGACGGGCTCGGCATCATCCGCGAGGCCTCGGAGACCGAGGAGCTGGCCGCCTCGCTCGAGACGAACGACGACGTCTACTTCGTCCCCGCACTGACTGGGCTCGGGTCGCCTCACTGGGACCCCTACGCGCGCGGAACGATCGTCGGCCTGACGCGCGGGACGGGGCGCGCGCACCTGGCGCGCGCCGCGCTCGAGGCGATCGCCTACCAGACGGTCGACGCGGTCCGCGCCCAGGAAGACGTGGCGGGTGAGGCGATCCCCGCGCTCAAGGCCGACGGCGGCGCCGTCGCCAACGCGTGGCTGATGCAGTTCCAGGCCGACGTCCTCGGGGTGCCCGTGATCGTGACCGAGGTGCCCGAGACGACGGCGCTCGGAGCCGCCTACCTGGCGGGGATCGCCACGGGGCTCTGGGACCTGGACGGGGTCCGCCAGATGTGGCGCGAGCAGGCGACCTACGAGCCCCGCATGAGCGCCGACGAGCGCGAGTCGCTCGTCGCGCGCTGGAGGCAGGCCGTCGAGCGCTCACGCGGGTGGTCCGATGCCTGACCGGGCACGTAGGACCATGCGTAACCACCCACGCACGAACGGGTAGGAGACTCAGATGACCGATCCCACGCCGCCGCGCGCCCGATGACGCCCGTGGCGCTTCGCATCTCTTCGTCCTCGGACTCGCCTTTGGCACCGCCAAAGGCTTCGCCCTGCGTCCTCGACCTGCTCGGCCACGTGCGCCATCGGACACACGCCGCCGCGGGATCGATCATCTAGATGGCGAAGGAGAGCGCAAAGGTCAAAGAGGGGGATCTGAAGCCCCAGGTCTACAAGGACCCGCGGCCCGCGGAGTACTTCGACCGCTTCCACGCCAAGGCGCGCAGGGGGCCGAACCTGATGTACGACGTGGTCCGGATGGTCGTCACGCCGATCTGCCTCCTGTTCTTCCGCGCGCGCGATCGGCGTCGAGAACGTCCCGCTGACCGGCCGCGTGATCGTCACGCCCAACCACTTCAGCCAGATGGACCACTTCCTCGCCGGCGTCTACATGCGGCGGAAGGTCCAGTTCATGGCCAAGAGCCAGATGTTCGGGAACTTCATCCTCAACTGGATCTTCCGCAACGGCGGCGTCTTCCCCGTCCGCCGCGGCTACGACGACACCGAGGCGTTGATCACCGCCCACACCGTGCTCGACCGCGAGGCCGCGCTCCTGATGTACGCCGAGGGCGGGCGCTCGCGAAGCGGCGACCTCGGGAAGCCCAAGCGCGGCGTCGGCAAGCTCGCCCTCGAGTCGGGCGCTCCCGTGATTCCGGTCGCGATCCACGGGTCGCTGGGGGTTCGCGGGTGGAAGCGCCTGCACTTCCCCAAGGTCACCGTCCAGTACGGCGAGCCGATGTCGTTCCCGGTCCAGGAGAACCCGAGCGCCGAGGCCCAGCAGCAGGTCGCCGACCAGGTCTTCGACCATGTCCGCGCCATGTACGTGGACCTCGAGGAGAACGGGCGCCGAGGCGTCCTGCGGCGGGTCCGCGAGGGCCTCCCCGCCGGCTCGCCGTCACCCGACGCAGCAGCCTCGCGTCACTCCTCGTAGCGCGCGTCCAGCTTCGCGAAGAACTCCGGGTCGTGCCCGGGAACGATCAGCGCGTAGGGATAGGCCGCGCGGTACGCGTTCAGCTCGCGGAGCGACCGGCGCCAGTTGTGGCGGTCGGCGCACTGGAAGGGCTCGGGACCGCCCTCGATCTGGCGCCAGTTGTAGGCGGCGTCACCGAGGGCGACGAAGTCGCGCCGGGGCAGCCGGCAGATCACCGAGCAGTGGCCCACCGTGTGGCCGGGGGTGAACACGAGCCTGATCGTGCCGTCCCCGAAGACGTCGAAGGTGCGGCCGAACGGGCCGTACGAGGTGATGAAGTCGGCGCCGAAGTCCACCGTCTGGAAGTCGAAGGCGTAGTCGTAGTGGCGCTTGACGTAGCCCTTCAGGATCGAGGGTGACTCCGTCGCCTCTTTCCACTCGGGTGCGCTGACGACGAACGTCGCGTCGGGAAAGGCCGCGACGGCCGACGCGTGGGCGGCGTGCAGGTGGGTCATGACCACGACCTGAATGTCCTTCGGGGCCAGGCCCCGCTCGCGAAGCTGGGAGGCCGCGTCCTTTCCCCGCTCGAGCTCGTGGTAGCCGGCCATGATTCGCCCCATGTTGTCCCGCGGGTCCGAGGCGATCGAGGCGTGGAGCCCGGTGTCGATCAGCACCGCCCCGACGGTGGGATGCTCGACCAGGAAGACCGGGCAGCCGAGGCGCACGTAGTCATCGCTCGAGACGCCTATGCCGCGGGCGGCGAGCATGCCCCGCAGGCCGCCGCGCACCTGCTCGAAGAGGCCCGGCGGGAAGATCGTCGTCCCGCACTCCATCGGCTCGACGACGACCGAAGCCCCGTCGCCCTGCGCCCCGGCGGGGGCGCCGCCGGGCAGGGGTCCCTCGAGCGGCATCGCGTCGGCTCGGACCTTCACACCGCCAGCGTATGCTCACCGCCAGATGGCTGATGAGCTCCGTCATGACACCGGCCCGTCACGCATCTTCGCCGCGGGCCTGCTCGAGGGTCAGGTGATCGTCGTCTCGGGGGCGGGGACGGGCATCGGCAAGGCCGCATCGCTGGAGCTGGCGCGCCTGGGCGCGACGGTCGTCGGCTGCGGGCGGCGCGAGGAGCCGCTCGCGGGGATGGTGGGCGAGGTGATCGAGGCGGGCGGCACCGCCGAGGCCGACACCCTCGACATCCGCGACGAAGCGGCGGTCGACGCGTTCATGGACGGCGTAGTCGAGCGCCACGGCCGCATCGACGTGCTCGTCAACAACGCCGGAGGCCAGTTCCTGAGCCCGGCCGAGGCGATCACCCCGAAGGGCTTTCGGACCGTGATCGACCTGAACGTCCAGGGCACTTGGCAGATGACCCACGCGGCGGCGACCAAGGCATTCATCCCCCAGAAGCAGGGCAAGGTGCTGAGCATCACCGTCTCGCCCCACCAGGGCTTCCCCGGAATGGTCCACACGGGGGCGGCGCGCGCGGCCGTCGAGAACATGATGCGCACCCTCTCGGTGGAGGGGGCCCGCTTCGGGGTGCGGACCGTGGCCCTCGCCGTCGGCCAGTTCGACACCGAGACCCTGCGCACGAAGTACCCCAAGGTCGTCGTCGACAACGTCGCCGGGACGGTCCCCCTCGGCAGGCTCGGCACCGAGGACGAGATG
>Ga0183260_10000291_pt1 | contig 40933 bp, 45 predicted proteins | sample AntDrymUQ4972206_2_FD_129768 | JGI IMG/M metagenome (GOLD analysis project Ga0183260, IMG submission 129768) | Polar desert sand microbial communities from Dry Valleys, Antarctica - metaG UQ497 (22.06) (version 2) (version 2) | ecosystem: Environmental > Terrestrial > Soil > Desert | place... | reverse complement strand
TTCAGACTCCGTCGGCTCGATCATCAGCGTGCCCGCCACCGGGAAGCTCATGGTCGGCGCGTGGAAGCCGTAGTCGATCAGCCGCTTCGCGACGTCGTCCACGGTGACCCCGGTTTCGGCGGTGATCGGGCGCAGGTCGACGATGCACTCGTGGGCCACCAGGCCGCTGCTGCCGGTGTAGAGAACCGGGTAGTGCGGGGCCAGCTTCACCGCCAGGTAGTTCGCCGACAGGATGGCCGCCTCGGTGGCCGCCCGCAGCCCCTCCGGACCCATGAGCCGCAGGTAGGCCCAGGAGATCGGCAGGATCCCGGCCGAGCCCCACGGCGCGGCCGCCACCGGGCCCGGACCGGTGGCCGGGCCCGCCTCGGGCGTGAGCGGGTGGTTCGGGAGGAACGGCGCCAGGTGGTCCCGGACGCCGATCGGCCCCACCCCCGGCCCGCCCCCGCCGTGCGGGATGCAGAACGTCTTGTGCAGGTTGAGGTGGCTGACGTCGGCCCCGAAGTGGCCCGGCTTGGCCAGTCCGACCAGCGCGTTGAGGTTCGCGCCGTCGACGTACACCTGTCCGCCGGCCTCGTGCACCGAGGCACAGATGTCGCCGATGGTCTCCTCGAAGACCCCGTGCGTGGACGGGTAGGTGACCATGATCGCGGCCAGCCGCTCGCCGTGGGTGGTCAGCTTGTCGTGCAGGTCGGCCAGGTCCACGTTGCCCTGAGTGTCGCAGGCCACCACGACCACCCGCAGGCCCGCCAGCACGGCGCTGGCGGCGTTCGTGCCGTGCGCGCTGGCCGGGATGAGGCAGACGTCGCGCCGGTCGTCCCCGCGGGCCAGGTGGTACTCCCGGATGGCGAGCAGGCCAGCCAGCTCGCCCTGTGAGCCGGCGTTCGGCTGCAGGCTCACCGCGTCGTAGCCGGTGAGCTCGGCCAGCCAGTGCTCCAGGTCGGTGGTCAGCCTCCGGTAGCCGATCGTCTGCTGGGACGGCGCGAACGGGTGCACTCCGGCGAACTCCGGCCAGGTCACCGCGGCCATCTCCGTCGTGGCGTTGAGCTTCATCGTGCAGGAGCCCAGCGGGATCATCGACCGGTCCAGTGCGATGTCTTTGTCGGCCAGCCGGCGTAGATAGCGCAGCATGCCGGTCTCGGAGTGGTGGGTGCGGAAGACCGGGTGGGTCAGGATGTCCGATTCGCGGCGCAGCGCCGCGGGCAGGGCGTCGTCGGTGACCTCGTCGAGGCCGGTGACGTCGGTCCGGTCGACGCCGAACGCCGCCCAGACTGCGACCAGGTGCGCCCGGGTGGTGGTCTCGTCGCAGGCGATCCCTACCCGGTCGTCGTCGATCCGACGCAGCAGGATGCCCCGCCCGGCCGCGGCCTCGACGACAGCACCGGCCCGGCCGGGAACCACGGCCAGCACGGTGTCGAAGAAGGCCTCGTGCCCGATCTCGATGCCGCCGGCGCGCAGGCCAGCGGCCAGTACGGCGGCGTACCGGTGCGTGCGGGTGGCAATCGCCCGCAGCCCGTCGGGCCCGTGGTAGACGCCGTACATGCTGGCCATGACGGCCAGCAGCACCTGCGCGGTGCAGATGTTGCTCGTCGCCTTTTCCCGACGGATGTGCTGCTCGCGGGTCTGCAGCGCGAGCCGGTAGGCCTGGGCACCGTCGGCGTCCACCGACACCCCCACCAGCCGGCCCGGCAGCGAGCGGGCCAGCGTGTCGCGGACGGCGAGGTAGCCGGCGTGCGGTCCGCCGTACCCCAGCGGTACGCCGAAGCGCTGCGTCGTACCGAGCACGATGTCCGCGCCGCACTCCCCCGGCGGGCGCATCAACGTCAGGGCGAGCAGGTCGGCGGCCACCGCCACCGCGATCGAGCGCTCCTTGGCCTGCTCGACCAGCGGCGCGAGGTCGCGGACCGCGCCATCGGCGGCCGGGTACTGCAGCAGGGCGCCGAAGAACTCCCCCTCCGGGAGGCCATTCGCGACGTCGGCCACGGTCAGCTCGATGCCCAGCGGCTTGGCCCGGGTCTGCAGGACGGCGATGGTCTGCGGCAGGCAGCCGGCGTCGACCAGGAAGCCCTGGGAGTTGCGGCCCCTGCCGACCCGGCGGGCCAGCAGCATCGCCTCGGCAGCGGCGCTCGCCTCGTCCAGCATCGAGGCGTTGGCCAGCGGCAGCCCGGTGAGCTCGGCCACCATCGTCTGGAAGTTCAGCAACGCCTCGAGCCGGCCCTGGCTGATCTCGGGCTGGTAGGGCGTGTAGGCGGTGTACCACGCCGGGTTCTCCAGCACGTTGCGGGCGATCACCCCCGGGGTGTGCGTGCCGTAGTAGCCCAGCCCGAGCATCGGCGTGGCCACGGTGTTCTGGTCGGCCAGCGCCCGCAGCGCGGCGAGCACGTCCGGTTCGGAGCCGGCCGCTGGCAGGCTGAGCTCCTCGGTGCTGCGGATGCCCTTGGGCACGGCGGCGTCGATCAGCTCGTCGATCCCTGCGTAGCCGACCGTCTCCAGCATCACTGCCTGCTCGGCGGGGTCCGGGCCGATGTGTCGGGTGCGGAACGGAGCGGCGGACTCGAGGTCGGCCAGCCGGGTGCGGGTCATCAGCGGGAACCTCCGGGACGATGCGGGCGCGCTGGGGCGTCGGGGTGGTCAGACCCCTGCCCCCTCTGTCCGCTGCCCGTCCAGAGTCGCCTGCTCCGCGTGGTCCGTGGGCCTGAGAGGTTGCGGGGTGGTTGCCCCTTCGGCGCGCCCCACTGGCTGTAGGGGACTCTCCCACGCGGCATCGCCGGCGGGCTCAGGTTACCCGAGCGGTGTGTACGGCGCCGACCGGCACGAGTAGGAATGGTTGCGAATAGGAGGCACCGTGGACAGTGCACCGTCGGGCGAGCAGTTCGAGATTGCCAGCGGCGACCAGCGCGCCACCATCGTCGAGGTGGGCGGCGGCATCCGGACCTACACCCACGGCGGCCGGCCGGTCCTGCACCCGTACGACCGGGACGCCATGTGCGACGGGGCGCACGGCACCCCGCTCGTCCCCTGGCCGAACCGGCTCGAGGACGGCCGCTACACCTTCGACGGCACCGAACAACAGGTGGCCCTGACCGAGCCGGACAAGCGCAACGCGATCCACGGCTTCCTGCAGTGGCGTCCCTGGCATGCCGTCGAGCATGAGGACGACCGCGTGGTGATGGCGACCCGGTTGCACCCACGCCAGGGGTATCCGTTCGCGTTGGACGTCCAGGTGGAGTACGGGCTCGCCGCGTCGGGCCTGACCGTTCGGACCAGCGCGACGAACGTCGGCGACCGCACCTGTCCCTACGGTTGCGGCCAGCATCCGTACCTGTCCCCCGGCAGCGCGTTGGTCGACGACTGCGTACTGGAGCTCCCCGCCCGGACCCGCATCCTGACCGACGTCGAACGCCAACTTCCGATCGGCACCGAGCCTGTGGACGACACGCCTTTCGACTTCCGGTCCGGCCGGCCGGTCGGAGAGCTCGAGGTCGACTTCGCCTTCACCGACCTAAGCCGCGACGACGAGGGCCTGGCCTGGGTGCGGCTGACCGGCACCGACGGGCGGCGCGCCGAACTGTGGGTCGACGAGACCTATCCGATCATCGAGATCTTCACCGCCGACACCTTGGCTCCCGAGCGCCGCCGACGCGGGCTGGGCGCCGAGCCGATGAGCTGCCCGCCGAACGCGTTCCGGACCGGCGAGCTGGTCCGGAACCTGCGGCCCGGTGAATCCGTCACGGCAAGCTGGGGAGCCCGCCTGACCTGAGTACCGGTCGGTCAGGCCGACGTACGGCGCTGCCGCCGGGAGGTCAGCTCGTCGGCGCTGACCGCCTCGAGTACGCCGTCGGCCCGCTCGGCCGGCAGCTCGGCCAGCGAGCCGGTCAGCTCCTTCCAGGCGCCACTCACCGCGATCCCGAAGACGCCCTGACCGCCCTGGAGCAGGTCCACGACCTCCTCCGGCGAGGTGCACTCGTACACCGTCGTGCCGTCGGAGAGCAGGGTCATCTTGGCCAGGTCCTGGCTGCCACGCGCTCGCAGGTGCTCCACCGCGGTGCGGATGTTCTGCAGGGAGATCCCGGTGTCCAGGAGCCGCTTGACCACCTTGAGCACCAGGATGTCGCGAAAGGAGTACAACCGCTGGCTGCCCGAGCCCGCGGCGGCCCGAATGCTGGGTGCGACCAGGCCGGTGCGCGCCCAGTAGTCCAGCTGCCGGTAGGTGATGCCGGCGACGGCGTACGCGACGGTCCCCCGGTAGCCGACCCGGTCGTCGTCCGGCGACGGTGCGGCGAACAGCTCGCCCTGCGCGGACTCCAGCGGATCACGGGTCGGCGGTGGGTTCTGCGGTGGGGCCACGACTGCTCCTCCTGCTGGCGGCGCTGCGCCTCGTCGAGTGCCACCGCGCCAGTCACAGCCGGTCGCCCGCGCGGAACTGACACCGTGGTAATTCGGACCGTAGGGAGCCGCCGGGACCGTGTCAACGCACGTCGTCGGCGTGTCCGAACCCTCTACTTAAGGCTGAGGCTGAGAGTTTGAGCCGCTCTGGCAGCCTCACTGCTGGCCGCTGGCGAAGTCCTCCGGTGAGATCTGGTCCAGGAATTCCCGGAACTTCTCCACCTGGTCCTCGTCCTCGTCGGGGATCGTGATCCCTACCTCGTCCAGCACGCTGCTGGCCACGAAGATCGGCGTGCCGACCCGTAGGGCCACCGCGATGGCGTCGGACGGACGGGCGTTCACCGTGGTGGAGCCGGCGAAGATCATGTCGGCGAGATACAGGCCGTCCTTCAGTTCGGTGATGTGCACCGCCTCGAGCGTCCCGCCGAGGGCACCGATGACGTCGCGCAGCAAGTCGTGGGTCATCGGTCGGCTCGGGTGCACGCCCTGCTGCTCGAAGGCGATGGCCGCGGCCTCGACCGCACCGATCCAGATCGGCAGGTAGCGCTCGCCCTCGGTCTCCTTGAGCAGGACCACGGGTTGGTTGGCTGGCAATTCGACCCGTACGCCGACCACTCGCAGTTCGTGCACGCTGCCCTCCTCGACGGATCGGGCGGTGTCGACGACCCGTGATCGGGCCGGCGGCGGGGCCGGTGAGTACGACGGGGAACGGGGACGGAGGCACCCGGCCCCACGCCGTCCAACGTTACACGGAGGGGGTGGTCGCGATGGGCCGAAACCCGCCGCGCCTTCCGGCGCAGCAACCCGCGGCCGTCAGCCGCCGAGCACCCTGCGCAGGCCGGCCTTGACCAGGCTCGCGTGCAGCCGCACCGACAACGACGCGAGCTCGCGCACCACCTCCTCGGCCCGGCCGCGCGCCTCCGGCCCGCGCTGGCGGGCGATCGGCGTGATCACCTGCTCGAACAGGCCGATCTCGCGGTCGGCGGCGCTGCGAAAGCCGCGCAGGTGCCGGGCCTCGATCCCGAAGCCGCCCATGTCCCGCACGGTCTTGGCCACCACGAGGCCGTCCGCGTCGTAGTACCCACGGCTGCTGGCCACCAGGCCGAACTGCTCCAGCTGGGCCAGCTGCTCGTCGGCCAGCCCGGAGGCGGTGAGCAATTCGGTGCGGGACAGCCGGATGTCGCCCGGCTCGCGCAGGAAGTCCTCCGGGCCAGGCAGCCCCGCAGCCAGTGACAGTCCCCGCGGCAGGCCGGCGGGCTCGCCCGGCCCCGCACTGGGCGTCAGCCCTCGGTCCAGCGCGCCCAGGTTCTCCTTGATCACCTTCAACGGGAGGTACTGGTCACGCTGGGCGGCCAGCACGTAGCGCAGCCGGGTGACGTCGTCGCGGGCGAACTTGCGGTAGCCCGCCGGCGTGCGCTCGGGGCTGATCAGCCCCTGCTCCTCCAGGAAGCGGATCTTGGAGATCGTGATCTCGGGGAACTCCGGCCGGAGCTGCGCGAGAACCTCGCCGATGCTCATGAACGAGCGGGCCGACGCCGTCATACCGGCGCCTTCGCGGCGGAAAGGTTGTCGGCGCTCGTGCCCGCACCCGGCACCGGCCCCCGCGGCCGGGCCGCAGAACTCATCCCTCGGCGGCGTCGTCGGGCCGCGAGGCGGTCAGGTAGGTGAGGCGGAACTTACCGATCTGGACCTCGTCCCCGCCGGACAGCGACGCGGAGTCGATCGGCTCCCGGTTGACGTAGGTGCCGTTCAGGCTGCCCACATCGTGCACGGAGAACCCCTTGCCCTCGCGGCGGAACTCCACGTGCCGCCGGGACACCGTCACGTCGTCGAGGAAGATGTCACTGTCCGGGTGCCGGCCCGCGGTCGTGACGTCCTGGTCCAGCAGAAACCGGCTGCCGGCGTTCGGGCCGCGCTTGACAACGAGCAGGGCCGAGCCGCTCGGTAACGCCTCGACTGCTCCGGTGTGCCCGGAGGAACCGTCGTCGGCTGCCTCGGGGACCTCCCCGGTGTCGTCCACCCTGACCTTCGGGATGACCTTCGTGGTCTCACCGCTGCTCGCCGGCTCAGCGGCCGAGGCCAGCGACTGGCCACAGTTCGAGCAGAAGTGTGCGTCGTCGGGATTCTGGTGGCCGCACCGGCTGCAATACACGTCGGCGAGAGTAGCCAGGCCGCGGAACGAGGGTCAATCCGCAGTAGAGGGTGAGCCTGGTTCGAGCCCGGTCAGCCGGCGGAGATGATCTCCCCGTACGCTCCGGCGTCGAGCAGGTCGTCGTACGCCGCCCTGTCGGTCATCTGGATCTCGAGCATCCAGCCCTCCCCGAACGGGTCGCCGTTGACCAGTTCGGGGGTCTGCTCCAGGGCGTCGTTGCGGGCCGTCACGGTGCCTGTGACCGGCGCGTACAGGTCCGACACGCTCTTCGTGGACTCCACCTCGCCGAAGTACTGCCCGGCGTCGAGGGTGTCCCCCACCTCGGGCAGCGAGACGAAGACGATGTCGCCCAGCCGGTCCTGCGCGAAGTCGGTGATGCCGATCCGCAGGACGGCGCCGTCCTCGGTCGGCCGGGCCCACTCGTGCTCGGCGGTGTACCTACGGTCGTCGGGGATCACGTCGTCTCCTCAGGCGCGGGGGGCCGTGGTCTCCGCGCGCGCTCAGTCTTCCTCGTCCTCGGCCGGGCGAGCGTATTCAGGGTCGTCGACGGGTCGCAAGGCGGAGACCACGACGGCGTCCTGCTGCTCGATGGTCGCCTCTCCCCCCGCTCGGCTGACCGCGTTCACCACACCGCCGGGGATGTTGAGCGCGATCTCCAAGGTCTGCGGATCACCGATGGCCCGGATGGTGTACGGCGCGGTCAGCTCGATGCCGTCGATGACCAGGAGGCCGGCCCGTCCGGTCACCGCCGAGGACACCCCGATCCGGACATCGCCGACCTGCATTGCCTCGGCGCCGGCCGCCCGCAGTTCCTGGATCGCGTTGAGCAGCACCTCCGGGCCCACCTCCGCGCCGGGGTCGGACACGGTCAGCTCGATCCCCGGCCCCTCGGCGGCCACCGTGCCGGCCAGGATCGCCAGCTGCTGCTCCCGCAGCAGGGCCTCGGCCAGGGCGGTGTCGGACTGGTCGTCACCGGAGACCAGGCGGTCGCGCAGTTCCTCCTGGGTGGCGATGTCCTGGCGCAGCCGGTCCTCGCGCGCCGACAGGTCGTCCAGGATGCTGACCAGGTCTTCCTGCCGGGCCGCGCCCAGCCCGGAGGCGTCGGTCGTGCTCCTGACCTGGACGACGAGCGCGAAGCCGAGCAGCAGGCACAGCAGGCCGATCAGCATGCCGGCCCGGCGGTTGCTGGTCGGCTGCTGCGGCGCCGCCGCCTCGGAGTCGGCCGGGCGTGCCGCGTGCTCGCCCGGCTCCTCAGGCTGCTCAGGCTGCTCAGGCTGCTCAGGCCGCTCAGGCACGGAACACGTGCCTTCGGATGGCCGCGGCGTTGCCGAAGATGCGGATGCCCAGGACCACGACGACCGCGGTGGACAGCTGACCGCCGACTCCCAGCTTGTCGCCGAGGAAGACGATCAGCGCGGCGACGAGCACGTTGGACACGAAGGACACCACGAACACCTTGGCGTCGAACAGGCCGTCCAGCCAGGCCCGTACGCCGCCGAAGACTGCGTCCAGGGCGGCCACTACCGCGATCGGCAGGTACGGCTGCAGCCAGAGCGGCACCGTGGGGTCGAGCACAAGCCCGAGGATCACCCCGATCAGCAGCGCGAAGGCAGGGATCACTTGGTCTCCCCCGGCTGCTCCCGGGCCACCGGACCGGCGAAGCGCAGGTCGGTGTCCGCGGCGGCGGGCAGGTCGAGAGTGTCGGCCGAGACCAGGTCGAAGCCGATCCCGTAGAGCTGCCGATAGGCGTCGTAGCGCGCGGCCGTGTCCGAGCCGGCGAAACGGGACACCAGCTGCTCACCGCCGATCGCCTCGACGACGTACGGGCTGGTGACGGGCCGGAAGTCGACCAGGATCGCCTCGCCCGCGGTCCGGATCGACGTCGTCGACGACAGCCGCTGCCCGCCGACGGCGATCGCCTCTGCCCCCGCCGCCCACAGACCGTTCACGACGGCCTGCAGGTCGATGTCGAGGACCAGGCCCGCCTCGGGGACGGCGTCGATCGGCTCACCGGTCACCGGGTCCAGTGTCTCCTCCGGCGGAGCGTCGGAGACGGTGACCCGCAGCCCCGGCCCGCTCACCGCGAGGACGCCGCTGGCGTACTCCAGCGTCGAGACCCGCTCGGCCTGGGCGCGGCCATCCCGGGTCGCGGTCAACGCGTCGTCCAGGGCAAGGGACACCTCCGCCCGCAGCTCCTCCAGCCGCTGCTGCAGGTCGGCCCCCAGCGCCGTCTCGCGCTGGACCTCGGCCACCAGGGCGAGCCGGGTCCGCTCGCTGCTCGGCGCGGCGGCGCGGGTGTCGGCGTACGCGACGCCGAGGATCAGCCCGGCGACCACGACCGCCGCCAGGACCGCCCGGGCGTTCCAGCGGTGGTCTGCCGGCCCGGTGTCGCGTCGCTGTGCGGCCTCGGCGTACGCCGGGTCCAGCGTCTGCTCCAGCAGCGCGGTGATCATCCCGGCGGGCTGCGGCCCACTGGTCGCACGGTGGGTGCTCATGGTTCCCGACTCCTCGACTGCCGCGCTGGCGGTCGAGGCTACCTCGCGGGCTCGGCGCGGGCCGCCGTGATCAGCTGGACCACCTGCACGAGGTACAGCCCGCCGGCCCAGAGGTACAGCGCCACCCCCCAGATCGTGAAGGCGTAGGCGATCGGCGCCGCCACCTCGGCCACCTGGCCGTCACCGTCGGCGAGCAGCAGCAGCGGGAAGGCGTAGAGCAGGTTGAACGTTGCCGCCTTGCCCAGGTAGTGCACCGACAGCGGTGGGTAGCCGTAGTGCCGCAGGATCGGCAGGCACAACGCCAGCACCAGATCACGGCCGATGATCAACGCGGCCACCCACAGCGGGATGACCTCGCGCAGGACGAAGGCGACCAGCGTGCTCACGATGTAGAGCCGGTCGGCCAGCGGATCCAGCAGGGCACCCAGCCGGCTGGCCTGGTTCAGCCACCGGGCGAGCTTCCCGTCGAGGTAGTCGCTGATCCCGGCCAGGGCGAGGACCACGATCGCCGCGACGTCCCACTGCGGCCCGAGCAGCAGCCACAGGAAGACCGGCACCCCCAGCAGCCGGGCGAAGCTCAATATGTTGGGGACGGTCAGGATCCGGTCGGCGAGAACCTCCCGCAGGGCGGCAGCGTCGGCCGGGACCGGCGGTTCGGGCGGCGGCGGCACGGCCCCATGATGGCGCACGCCGCCCCGGCTACATCTGCGCGGCGGCCTGCTTGATCGCCTCCCGGATCCGGAAGTAGGTCCCGCAGCGGCAGACGTTCTCGATGGCGTCGATGTCGGCGTCGGTGGGGTTCGCCGTACGGGCCGGCAACGCGACCGCGGTCATGATCTGGCCGGGCTGGCAGTAGCCGCACTGCGGCACGTCCATGTCCACCCACGCCTGCTGCACCGGGTGCAGGGTGTCGCCGTCGGCCAGCCCCTCGATCGTGGTGACCGCGCGACCGGCGACGGCCGAGACGTCGGTGACGCAGGGCTGGATCTCCGCGCCGTCGAGGTGGCTGGTGCAGGCCCGGCAGACGCCTACCCCGCAGCCGTACTTCGGGCCAGTGACCCCGAGCTTGTCCCGCAGCGCCCACAGCAGCGGCAGGTCGGCCGGGGCGTCGACGGTGACCGAGGACCCGTTCAAGGTGAAGGTGTAGTTGGGCATCGCCGGGCTCCTCAGAAGTTCAGCGGGAAGCGGGTGGGCGTGGTGTTCGTCGCCCGGGCGTAGGCGTAGGCGTTGGCCACCGCCGCGGCCGCGGCTGGCACCCCGAGTTCGCCGGCGCCACCGGGCTCCCCGGTGGACGGCAGGATGTGCACCTCGACGATCGGCGGCGTGTTGCGCTGCCGGGCGTACGTGAAGTCGGTGAAGCTGCCCTCCCGGATGGCGCCGTTGTCGACGTGCAGGCCGGCGGTCAGGATCGTGGAGATGCCGTCGGTCAGCCCACCGATCAGCTGCGCCTCCAGGCCGCGCGGGTTGATGGCCAGCCCGGGGTCGGCGACGATGACCGCCTTGAGGACACGGGGGTTCTGCCGGTCCGTGGCGTCGATCTCCACCAGGCAGGCGTTCGCCGACTTGTACTCCTCGTGGTAGGCCATCCCCTGCGCGTGCCCCGGTTGAGCTTCTTGGCGATCCGGTCGGTCATGATCTCATCCGACGTACGGACAAAGGCGGGGAAGACCGAACGCCAGCTGCCGGTATTGAACCCGAGGTCGGCCGCTGAACAGCTCGCTGACCACCCCGTAGTTGTAGGGGTTGTCGATCGTCAGTACGAACACCGACTGGCTGACCGGGCCGGGCAGCAGGGCGAACCCGCCGGCGGTGATCGCCTCGCCGAGTCCGTGCGAGAAATCGGTCTGTACGGCGGCGATCCGGTGCTCGTAGGTCAGTACCCCCGCGCAGTCCCGGCAGGATGGACAGCGGCGAGAGCACCGCGCGCAGCTTGTGCCGGCTGGCCGAACGCATCCGACCGTGGCGCATGTCGTCGGTACGGGACCACAGCAGTTTGACCGGGCGGCCCAGCTTCTTGGAGATCTGCGCCGCCTCCACCGGGGCGTGGTAGAACAGCCGGCGGCCGAAGGACCCGCCGGCCCGGATCACGTTGACCGTCACCGCGCTCTGCGGCAGGTTGCACGCCGCCGCGATCTCCTGCAGCCCGATGATCGGCGACGTGCAGGCCGCCCACACCTCCGCCCGGTCGGGCCGGACGTCGGCCACCGCGCTCAGCGTCTCCATCGGCGCGTGGCTCACAAAGGCGAAGTCGAACGTCGCGTTGACCCCGGGCGACAACGGCGGGGCCGGGGTGAGGGGGAGCAACGCGCTGTTGAGCCGGTTGGTGACGTCGCTGTCGGACAGGCCGTCGACCGGACCGGGCCCCCAGGTGACGACCAGGCATCACGGGCGCGTTCCACCTGCCCGAACGTCTCGGCCATGACGGCGACGCCGGTCGGGATCTGGGTGATCGCGATGACACCGGGCATCCCGCGGGCCACGGTCTGCCACCCGAACACGCTGCGGCACCGTCTGCGCCGGATCTCAGTGGAGCTGAGCCGGTCGCTGACTGACCCGGCCGACATCGCCGACCTCGGCGCCGCCCTGCGCGCCTTGCGGGCGTTTCCCAACGCCGACCGGATGCAGGTACCCCGCTGATCCGCCACCCGGTCCGGACTCAGGAACGACGCGCGGCGAGCTGGTCGAGGAACGCGGCGATGGCCGCCCGCCCGTCGTCGGAGGTCCACTGCCGCAGCACTTCGGCGTCGTCGGCCGGGCTGTCGCGGGCGATGGCGCGCTCGGCGGGCGCGTGCAGCTGCCGCTTGGTCGCGGCGTACGCCGCCGGCCGTCCCCCGGCCAGCCGCCGCGCCCGCTCGATCGCGAACGGCAGCAGGTCCTCGGGCGAGCAGCGTTCGTGCACCAACCCCAGCCGCTCGGCTGGCTCGACGTCCAGAGCCTCGGCGGTCAGCGTCAGCCGGCCCGCGGCCGAGCCGACGGCGTACCGCACGATTTCGAGGCCCGCGCACGGGAACGGAACCCCGACCCGCAGCTCGGTGAGCCCGATCGTCCCGACGCCCATCAGCCGGTAGTCCGCGGCGAGGGCGAGGACGCACCCGCCGGCGAGGGCATGCCCGTTGATCGCGGCAACCACCGGATGGGGGTGGCCGAACGCGGCGAGGAAGACTGCGCTCAGCTCGCCGAGGAACTGGCCGGTGTACGCCGGACCGCCGTCGACGATCCGCCGCAGGTCGACGCCAGCGGAGAAGCAGGACCCGCCGCCGGTGAGGACGAGCGGGTGACCCGTCGCCTCGGTGATGGCTTGCCGCAACGCGACCAGGAGCTCGAGGTCCAGGGCGTTGACCCGGCCGTGTGCAAGGCGGAGGACCGCCACCCCGTCGACGCGCTCGACGTCCAGCATCCCGACCGACCACCCTCCAGCCTGGCGCTCACCGGGCGTCAGCCTCGCGGCGGGGCGCCGGCTTGGCAAGCACTGTCGCGTCCAGTACGGCCGTGGTCACAAGGAACTGCGGCCACCCCTCGGACAAGAACTGCCGTCCCGTTCTGCAGGATGTCAGCGATCCGTGGCGTATGAGGAGGCAGTGTGAACCACAACCGCATCGGACTGACGGCGCTGCTCGTGGTGGTCGTCGGGCTCGGCAGCCCGTCCCAGCCGGCGCACGCCGTACCCAGCGTCCCCCCCGCCTCGGTGTTCACGAGCGACCGCGACGGCGACAGCGAGCTGTACTACCGGGCCCGCACCGGCCGCGTCGTACAGCTCACCAGGAACACCGCCGACGACTTCGGCGCCGTGCACGCGCCAGACGGCCGACGGCTGGCCTTCGCCAGCGACCGGGACGGCGACGACGAGATCTTCACCATGGAGACCACCGGCCGGCACATCCGGCAGTTGACCGACAACACCGGGGCGAGGGACAACGCGCCGGCCTGGTCGCCGGACGGCACGCGGATCGCCTTTCGCGGGCCGTCGCGGACGAGGAGCAGCCCGAGATCTGGGTGATGGACGCCGACGGCGGAAACCAGGTGCAACTCACGTTCACCGAGTTCTCCGTCTTCGACACCGAGCCGTCCTGGTCGCCGGACGGGCAGTACATCGCCTTCACGAGCAGCCGGACCGGTGATTTCAACGTCGAGATCTTCGTGATGCGCGCCGACGGCAGCGACGTCCGGCGACTGACGACGACCGAGGACGGCGTCTTCGACGGCGGCCCGGACTGGTCGCCGGACGGACGGCGCATCGTTTTCCACAGCAACCGGGCCTGGCCGATGGACAGCCAGGACCTCTACGTCATGGACGCCGACGGCGGCAACGTGCAGCCGCTCGCTGCCCACCCGAACGGCCTCGACGACGTCTTCCCCCGGTGGACCGCCGATGGCACCCAGGTCTTCTTCACCACCTTCGCCGGCGCCAGCGGTCGTCCGCGCGAGGACATCTGGGTCGTCGACGCCGACGGCACTGACCGGCTCAACCTCAGCCGGGACCCGGCTGCGGACTTCCTCGTCGACCCGCGGCCCGAGTCGTAGCCGAGGGCGCCGGGCTTGGTCTCGACCACGTCAGCGCGCCGACCAGCCGGTCCAGCGCTGTGGAGTCACCACGATCATCGGTCCGTCGAGGTCGGCGTCCCGGTACCCCGGGTACTTCGCGCGCAAGGCGGCCACGGCCGATGTCGAGCCCGGCGACTCGATCCGGGCCCGGCCGTCCACGCGGGCCCACCACAGGTGGGTCCAGTCCTCGTCGTACTCGTCGACCACCAGCCCCACGCGCGGATCGCTCCGGATGTCAACCAGCCGGGCCAGCCACGGCGTGCGCTTCGGCTTGACCGCGTCCACCGCCGAGCAGATCAGCCCGTCGACGACGGCGAAGGTGATGGGTACCAGCCGCGGTGTCCCGTCCGGGCGCAGCGTGGCGAGCCGGGCGACCCGGGCCGCGGCGAACCGGTCGGGTGGATCAGCCAGCTGCGGCATCGTGGGCCGCCGCGATCTGCTGCAGCAGCGGTACGACGTCGTCGACGCCGGCCGAGGGCAGCAGGTGCAGCACCCGGTCGACACCCATGGCGGAAAACCGGCCCAGCGTGTCCGGGTTGGTCGATCCGCCGTACACCGTCACCGGGATCCGGTCGCGCCCGGCGGCGGCGGCCCGCTCCTGCAGTTCGGCGATCCTGTCCCCGATCTCGGACAGGTCCCCGGTCTGCCGGCCGATCGGCGTCCAGCCGTCGCCGTAGGCCAGCACCCGGTCGAAGACCTTCGGACCGCTGCCGCCGACGAGCACCGGCGGCCCGCCCGGTCGAGCGGGCTTGGGCCACGACCAGATCCGCTCGAACGAGACGTGCCGTCCGGCGTACGACGCCTCGTCCTGCGTCCAGATGGCGCGCATGGCCTCGACGTGCTCGCGCATCCGACCGAAGCGGGTGCTCGGGTCGACGCCGTGGTTGCGCATCTCCTCGCGGTTCCAGCCGGCACCGACGCCGAGCAGCACCCGGCCGCCGGAGAGGTGGTCCAGGCTCGCCACCTGCTTGGCCAGCACGATCGGATCGTGCTGAGCCACCAGGCACACCCCGGTGCCGATCCGCAGGGTGGTCGTGACCGCCGCGGCGGTGGCCAGCGCGACGAACGGGTCGAGGGTATGCGAGTACTCCCGCGGCAACTCCGCCCCGCCAGGCCACGGGCTCTCCCGGCTGGCCGGGATGTGGGTGTGCTCGGTCACGAACATCGACTCGAAGCCGAGGTCCTCGGCGACTCGGGCCAGCTCGGCCGGGGAGATCGAGTAGTCGGTGACGAAGGAGACGACGCCGTAATCCATGCCGGGGATCCTGGCAGAGCCGCCACACTGCCGGGGTGAACGTCTTCATCGAGACCGAGCGGCTGATCCTGCGCGAGTTCGCCGCCGACGACGTGGACAACCTGGTCGAGCTGGACAGCGACCCGCAGGTCGTGCACTTCATCACCAACGGCGAGCCCACTCCGCGCGAGGAGGTGGAACGCGATTACATCCCGGCCTACCTCGACTACTACCGGCGTACGCCGGGGTTCGGCTTCTGGGCGGTGGTCGAGAAGTCCAGCGGCGAGTTCCTCGGCTGGTTCCACTTCCGGCCCGGTGAGGGGCATCCAGCCGACGAACCCGAGCTCGGCTACCGGCTGCGCCGTTCGGCCTGGGGCAAGGGATACGCCGTCGAGGGCTCGCGGGCCCTGATCGACCGGGGCTTCGCCGACCTCGGCGTCACCCGGGTGCTCGCCGAGACGATGGCCGTCCACACCGCGTCCCGCCGGGTGATGGAGAAATCCGGCCTGCGTCTGCTGCGCACCTTCCACGCCGACTGGCCGGTGCACATCCCCGGAGACGAGTATGGCGACGTGGAGTATGGGCTCACCTACGGGGAGTGGCGCGCGCAACGCTGAGCTGAATGGTTGTGGCGCGCAACACATTCGGGCCCCTACAGTCCTCGCATCCTGACCGCCTGGTCAGGTACTCCGAGGAGGATTGCCATGCACACACCCACGCCGTGGCGACGGGGACTCGCCGCGGTCGCCGCCGTCGGGCTGGTCACCGTGATGGCCACGCCGGTCAGCGCGGCTGGCACCACCGGGTCGGTGTCCGACCCGATCGTCTCGGGCCTGATCGGCCCGCTCGGCCTGGCCGTCACCGGGCAGGACACCATCTACATCGCCGAGAGTTTCGCCGGCCGGGTCACGCGGGTGCTGGCCGACGGCCGCCGCACGACGCTGTACCAGGCCGAGGGCAACTCGCCCAACGGCGTGGAGAGCACCGGCTACCGAGGACGGATTGTCGCCACGGTGTCGGTCATCCCCGAGGATCCGAGCGCGCCGGCCGAAGACACCCTGCTCGTGGAGATTCGGCCCAACGGCAGCTCCCGGACGCTGGCCTCGCTGCTGGACTACGAGGAGGCCAACAACCCTGACGCCGGTCAGACCTACGGTTTCGTCGGCCTGCCCGCCGGCTGCCTGTCCCGGGTACCGCCCGAGCTGGCCCCGTATCCAGGAATCATCGAGTCCAACCCCTACAAGGTCGCCACCCTCAACCCGTTCACGTTCGCCGTCGCGGACGCGGCCGGGAACAGCATCCTGCGGGTCACCGACGGGACGGTCTCGACGGTAGCCATCCTGCCGCCCATCCCCCAGCGGATCACGCTGGGCAACTTCCGCCAGCTCGGGCTGCCCCTGTGCACGGTCGGCCGTGACTACCAGTCCGAACCGGTGCCCACCGACGTCGAGGTCGGACCGGACGGGTACTGGTACGTCACCGCCCTGCCCGGCGGTCCGGAACTGCCCGGCTACGGCTCGGTGTACCGGGTCGACCCGAACAGCGGCTCGGTGGAGCTGGTCACCCGCGGCCTGTCCGGCGCGGTCGACCTGGCCGTGGCCGACGACGGGACGATCTACGTCGCGGAGATCTTCGGCAACAAGATCAGCCAGTACGCCGACGGCACGCTGAGCACCGTGGCCGACGTGTTCTCCCCCGGCGCGGTGGAGATCGCGCCGGACGGGACGATCTACGCCACCACCGGGGTGTTCGGCCCGGCCGGTGACGTGGTGATCGTGACGCCGTAGTCCCACCGGAAGTTGTCAGTGGCTCCGCGTCACCCGTGACGTGAGCCACTGACAACTGACCGGGCTCAGGCGACGACGACCGTTTCCTCCCGCGGCATGAACACCCACAGCAGCGGGTAGACCAGGAACTGGCTGCCGGGGATCAGCATCAGGCCGACCACGAACAGCAGCCGGGCCGGCCATGCACCGATGCCGAGGCGCCGGCCGAGGCCCGCGCAGACGCCGCCGAGGACGGCACCCTCTCGCGGCCGCGCGAGGCCCTGGTTGCGCATCGAGTTCTGGATTCTGTCCACGTTCTTGCCGTCCTCCTGAGTCCCGCAGGCCGTTCGGCCTGACTCGTCAAGGATCGGGTCAGGACGCGGCCACGCCATCGGGAACAACCCTGGCCGCCACCCTGAGATTCACCCCGAGCCGGCGCCCAGTGGTCGGGCCATGGCCAGCTCCCAACGGCCCTCGGTCGGCATCGGCTGGCGCTGTCCCGTGGGCTCGAAGCCGTGCCGGCAGCAGAGCCGGTACGCCGCCGCGTTGTTCTCCTCGACCCACAGGTGCAACCGGCTCGCCCCGATCGAGCGAGCCCACTCGGTCACCGCCTCGATCAGGACTGCCCCGACCCCCCGTCCGCGGGCCGTCGGTTCCACCCACATCGCGACCAGCTCGACGTCGTCGGGCCGGTCGGCCGGGACGAAGCCGCCGGCGTGGCCGACGACCCGCCCCGCGTCGAGCGCGAGCAGCTTCAACCCGCGGGCTATCCGGTCCCGCCATTGCTGCTCGCTCTGCCCGACCTCGTCCGCGTAGGCCGACCAGAACGCGCTCGGCGCGTCCTGCAGGGCAGCGAGGCGAACCCGGCGGATCGCCGCCCAGTCCTCCGGTCCGGCGACCCTCACCCGCACGGGGCAGCCTTGCTGGCCAGCACCCACTGGAACTCGGCCGGCCCCTCGGGTTCCTGAATCGTCACGAGCTCATCCCGGAGCAGCTCGAAACCCGCGCCGCACAGCAGCTCACGATTCCGGCCGGCGGGATAGGAGGAGAAGAACGTCGGCGCCCCGAGCCATTCGCCAGTCCAGGCCGGTGTGTCGCTGACCCCAAGTGCGGTCAGGAACAGTCCGCCTGGCGCGAGCCAGTCGTGGACGCATCCGAACAGGCCGGGCAGCAGGTCACGCGGCACGTGGTTCAGGACGTAGAAGGCAGCGACGGCGTCGATCGAGCCGGCGTCGAAGACGACCTCGGTGAGATCCTCCCGAATGAACACCGCTCCTGGGACGCGGCGGCGGGCTCTGCGCAGTTGGGCGTCTGACAGGTCGACGCCGGTCAACCGAAAGCACCGCGCTAGCTGGATCGTCTCAGCCGTGCCACCGCCGCAACCAAGCTCGACGACGCGGGCACCGGGTGCCAACCGCCCCGCTAGTGCGGCGCACCATTCGTCGCGCGGATCGTCGGTGATCAGACAGGACCAAGACTCCCAGGTGTCGATCATCGCGTCGTACCCGGCGGCCACCAGGGAGCTACGTGGATCGGGCACGTCGGCCGGTTCAGGCGAGTTCGTCGAGGTACTGCGGCAGCATCCGCCACCAGGTCGGCCACTGGTGGTCCCACTGCGGGCCCCAGTTGTCCACGCGGTTCGGGATCCCCTTGGCGCCCAAGGCATTGGCCATCGTCCAGGACTCCCCGACGTTCTCCCACTCCCCCTCGCCCGAGGCCAGGATCGCGTAGCGCTCGCGCAGCAGGTCCAGCGCCCAGCCGTCCAGGCCGGGAAGGAACTGCAGGGGCGCGGAGAAGTACAGGTCCTTGGTCCACGGCCGGTCGTAGAACCGCTCGATCGCGTAGCTGCCGCTCATCCCGATCGCCGCGCTGAACACGTCCGGGTAGCGGCACAGCATGGCCACCGCGTTGAACGCCCCGATGGAGGCGCCGGTGGTGATGATGCCCAGCGGCTGGTCGCCCAGATCGGAGTGGATCGCCGGCACGACCTCGCGGCGGATGCAGTCGTGGAACTGGTTGAGCATCCAGAGCCGGTGCTGCGGTGTCCCCGGCTTGGTCATCATCGCCTGTCCGGCGATGCTGTCGATCGAGTACAGCTTGACCCGGCCGCTGTCGATCAGGGGCGCGCAGGCGTCGACGAGGCCATGCCGCTCCACCTCCTCGGCGTCGCCGCCCGCGGTCGGAAAGATCAGTACCGGGCGCCCGAAGGTCCCCCAGCGCACGAGGTTCACCTCGGTCTGGACCCGGTCGGAGAACCACCGCTCGGAGGTCTTCATCGGCGCGGTCCCACTCCTATTCGTAGAAGAACTTCTGAGCGCCGGGGTAGATCCATGACAGCGCCTCCTGCAGTCGGTCCCGCCAGTTCTCCCAGCTGTGTCCATCGCGTGCCTCGACGTACCGGACGAGCATCCCGGTGCTCTCGAACGTGTGCAGCATCGAGCGGTTCGGGATGATCAGCGGCTCGTAGATCCCGCAGCTGGAGAAGATACGGTCCGCGACCCGCCGGGGCCCGGCCCGGTACCGGTTGACGAAGCGCACCACCGGCTCGAACGCCGGTCCGCCGCCGTGGTCGTTGCCGATGTCGGTGAACACGAACGACCCCGACTGCAGGATCAACGCGGAGGCCAGCTCCGGGTATCGGTACGCCGTGGACAGCGCGGCCACCGCCCCGAACGACGAGCCCATCAGGCAGCGCCCGGTCCGCGTGCCCTGCAGGGGATAGCGCTGCTCCAGGTAGGGGATCAGCTCGGCGGCCAGGTAACGGGCGTGGGCGGCGGAGTTGGCGTACTCCACCAGCCGGTCCCCCGGATCGACCAGCGCGACGACGACCTCGGCGACATCCAGCCGGTGGATCAAGTTGTCCAGGACGGTCTTCATCGCCGCGTAGTGCAGGTAGTCCCGACCGTCGTGCACGACGAGGAGGGGGTAGCGGGCCGAGCGGCGGAAGCGGGCGGGGAGGTAGAGCGTGACGTGGGTGTCGCGGCGCAGGGCCCGGCTGGGGACGGCGAGTTCGAGCAGCTCGCCGGGCCGGGCCTCCGGATGCGCCTGGGTCCATTCGGGTACGACGTAACCGCGGGCATAGCAGACCGACATGGAGCCCATCGGGCTGTGCGCCCGACGGTGGTTCATCGGGTCGTTGAAGCGGTCGTGCCGGCCGTCGATCTTGACTTCCAGCTGGTATTCGAAGCGCGAGCCCTCGGGCAGCTCGACGACGACGTACCAGAGGTCGGTGCTGTCGATCCGTGCGAGAGGCAGGTGTCCAGGCAGGCCGACGGTGCGGTGGACGAGGGTGACCGCTTCGGCCTCGCCGCGGTGCAGGAACGTGCAACGCTGCCCTTCGACGATCGGGACGTCGTGCCGGGCCAGGAAGCGGTCGACGCCCGCGTCGTCCAGCGGCCGGCGCTCGCGCAGCCGCTCGATGGCCAGCCGGCGGACGGAGACCGGCGCCCCCAACGCGGTGCTCATGACTCCGACACCACGCTCACCGCGCCGCCGAGGTCGAGCACCCGCGTGCCGACCGGGACGTCCCCGTCGAGGTCCACGTCGACTCGCGACCCGGCGTCGAGCAGAACGCAGCGGGCCGGTGCGAAGCGTTGGGCGAACACGGCCATCCGCCCGACATCGCCCAGGAGCAGCCGGGCGGCGGCGTGCGGCAGCGGTACCACGCCGTGCAGCAGGCTCAGCCCGTGCCCGTAGACCTCGGGGTTGCCCGGGCCCTGCACCGCGCGGTCGTGGAAGAGCACCACCTGCTCGGCCAACGCCATCGCGCCGGCCGACCACGCGATCACCGGTGCGTCCAGCGCCGCGGCCACGTTGAACAGATGCATCGAAGCGACCAGGACGCCCACGTGCCCACCGGCGACTACCAGGGCGGTCACGCCCTCGAGCAGCCGGCCGACCGCGGCCCGGTGCTGCGCGATCACCGGCCGGTCGTGCGGTGGCCAGCGCTCGTAGAACTCGCCGTTGACCTCCCCGATCCTGAGCAGGTGCGCCGCGTCCAGCTCGCGCACCGCCTCGACCGCCTCGGCGACCGCCGCCGTCCGCAGGTCCGCGGAGCCCCGCCGCTGCTGCAGCATGACGACGGCGCCGAGGGCGTAGTCCAGCCGCAGCAGGTACAACTCCTGCAGCTCGTCCAGCACCTCGCGCTGGTGGCGGTCAGCGACGGCGTACTCCGGATCCCGGTCCAGGACGTCGTGCCAGCGCGCGTACAGGTTCAGGTTCACGCTCTGCCCGTCAAGCAGGGCGTCGAGTTCGTCATCGTCGGGTTCGCGTTCCTGCCAGCCGGCGGTGATGGTGGCGAAGGGGCCGTCGAGGTCGAGGGACTGCACCACCTCCTCCAGGATCGGCTGGCGCTGCGGTCCGAGCAGGACGACGCTCTGCCCGGACGAACTCACGAGGCGTGCACGCGCAGCGTCTGTCCCACGGTGTCGAGCATTCCGCGCAAGGTGTCGTAGTCCGGGTGGCGCATCCGCACGTAGGCGTTGGCCATGTAGCCGGCCTCGACCGGCTGGGTCGGTGAGTTCACGTGCGGGAGGTGGACGTCGATGACGTACTCGCCGAACCGGTGCTGCATGTCATCGACGCCGCTGTAGCCGTGGACTCGCCCGTCGGCCTCCGGACGCAGCGCGACGATGCCGCTGGCGAAGCGTCGTGAGGGGCGAGTGCTCACGTGACCGTGCACGACGGCATGGGCCCACTCGCGGTAGAGGTCGATGTCGTTGCCTGCCGAGTAGAGGTCCCACGCCCCCACACCCGGTGGGCGACAACCGATCTCGGAGAACTTCAGCCCCTTCGGACCGAAGAACCACTCCATGTGGGTGGCCGAGGTCCCGATGCCGAGGGCCTTGACGACCCGGCGACCCATCTCCTTGACCTCGTCGTACTCCGTGACGCTGTCCAGCCGGTTCGTCGAGACGAACTGCGGGTTGATCCAGCGGGTGCGCATCGCTTCCAGCACGTTTGGGTAGTAGTGGCTGACGAAGTCCAGCTCCACTTCGCCGTTCACGGTCAGGGTGTCGTAGAAGCCCTCGTGGCCCTCGACGAACTCCTCGACCGCGATGGAGCCGACCCCGGCCCGGCCGTAGTTCAACAGGGCGCGGTTGAGCTGGTCGTCGTCGTCGACCCGCATCGTGTCCGCGGCGCCGGCCCCGGCCCGCGGCTTGAGGATCAGCGGGAAACCGACCCGGGCGGCGAACTCGTGGGCCTCGGCCGCCGTACCCGCCGCGGTCGAGGCGGCGGTCGGTACGCCGGCGTCGCGCAGCGCCTGCTTCATCGACGGCTTGTCGCGGCACAGCCAGGCGGTGCGCACCGCGGTCCCGGGGATGCCGGTCGCCTCGCGGACCTGGGCCGCGGCCATGGTGTGCGCCTCGATCGTCGCTTCGAGCCGGTCCACCCAGAGCCGGCTCTGGATCCGGCGTACGACCTCAGTCATCGCGTCGACGTTCGTCACCGAGGAGACCTGCTCGTAGTGCGTCAGCCAGCCCTTGAGCTGGTCGTCCAAGCCCCAGAGCGGCGTCTCCCCGACGCCGATGACGGTGGCTCCGGTCTCGGCCAGCCCCCGGGCGAACTCACGCTGGTTGCGGGGAAAGAACGGTTCGATGAAGACGACGTTCACGGTCGAGATGCTATCCACGGCCGGTCGGTACGGCGCTGGCAGCCGGTTCCCGACCTGGTGATCGCCACGCCGACCTGGATCGGTCGACCGGCCAGCGTCGCCCAGATGGTGCTGGAGCGGATGGACGCGATGATCAGCGAGCGAACGACGACGGCTCGCACGTCGCCTACAACAGGGTCGCCGGCGTGGTCGTCACGGGCAACGAGGACGGTGCCCACCACGTGATCAGCGAGATCACCGGCGGCCTCGTGGACATCGGGTTCTCCATCCCGGCGCAGGCCTGGACCTACTGGAACAGGGGGCCGCGGCCGGGTCCGTCGTACACCGAGACCGACCACAAGCACGACTGGTCGGAGAGCACCGGCAAGACCATGGCGGCAAATGTCGTCGCGGTCGCCGCCGCGCTCAAGGCCCAGCCGATCCCGCCCGCCGGCTGATCGGTCGCCCGGCGGTGCTCTGGGTAGAGTCCCGCGATCATGGCCGCTGTTGCGTTCGTCGCGCCGTACCTGCTCGAGACGACCGGTCGCTTCGTCGAGGCGGCCGCGCGGTTGCCCGGCGTCGAACTGGGCCTGGTCACCTGCGAGCCGGTCGAGAACGTCCCGCCCCGGCTGCGTGACCTGCTCGCGGGGCACTGGCGGATAGGCGACGGGCTGGACGCCGGGCAGATCGCCGGCGCCGTCCAGGGCCTGTCCGGGCAGATCGGTCCCGTCCGCCGCCTGGTGGGCGTGCTGGAGCAGATCCAGGTCCAGCTCGCGCAGGTCCGCGAGCACCTCGGGATCCCCGGCACCGACGTCGCGACGGCGCACAACTTCCGCGACAAGGCGCAGATGAAGTCCGTGTGGCGAGCCGCCGGCATCCCCTGCGCCCGGCATCGGCTGGCCGATTCGGCGCAGGCCGCCGTCGACTTTGCCGACGAGGTCGGGTTCCCGATCGTGGTCAAGCCGCCAGCCGGCGCCGGCGCCAAGAGCACCTTCCGCCTCGACGGTCCCGGCGATCTGCAGGTCTGGCTGGACAGCGCCCCACCGTCGCCCGACCACGCCGCGATGATGGAGGAGTTCCTCACCGGGGAGGAGGGCTCCTTCGACAGCGTGCTGGTCGACGGGGAGCTGGTCTGGCACTCGCTGTCGCACTACCTGCCGACCCCCTTGGAGGTCCTGCGCAACCCGTGGATCCAGTGGACGGTGCTGTTCCCGCGACACATCGACGGGCCCCAGTACGCGGGATTGCGCGAGGTGGTCCCGCCCGCGCTGCGAGCCCTCGGGCTACGGACCGGTTTCACCCATCTCGAATGGTTCCGCCGGCCGAACGGTGCGGTCGCGGTGTCGGAGGTGGCGGTCCGCCCCCCCGGCGCCCAGATCTCCTCGATGCTCAATTTGGCCCACGACTTCGACCTGTACAGCGCATGGACCGGATTACAGGTCTTCGGCCGCTTCGATCCGCCGACGCGCAAGTGGGCTGTGGGTACGGCGTTCCTGCGCGGCCAGGGCAGCGGCCACATCCGGGCCGTCCGCGGGCTGGACGAGCTGCAGCGCGACCTCGGCCACCTGGTGGTCGAGGTCAGCCTCCCCCAGCCGGGGCGGACGACGACCGGCATCTATGAAGGTGACGGCTACGTCACGGTGCGGCATACGGAGACTCCGGTCGTCGTCGAGGCCCTGCGGCGGCTGGTCACCGACGTCACGGTGGAGCTCGGATGACCGCGACTTTGCCCCTCGCGTGGTTCCGCAAACCGGACATTTCGTGGCTTGCCCTGACCACCGCAGGGGCAAAGTGGGGTGCGGCATGACGAACGTGCTGATGATCTCGCCGGGGTTTCCGGTGGAGATGTCGTTCTTCACCCGCGGTCTGGCCCGGGTCGGCGCCACGGTGATCGGCGTCGGCGACCAGCCGGCCGGGGCGCTGCCCGCGGCGGCGCGCGAGGCGCTGGCCCACCACGAGCACGTGTCGCTGGCCGACGAGGCGGCCGTGTTGCACGCCGTGCACGGGTTGTCCCGGCAGGTCCGGATCGACCAGGTCGAGTGCCTGTGGGAGCCGTACATGATGCTCGCGGCCCGGCTGCGCGAGGAGCTGGGCATCCCGGGGATGACCCGTGAGCAGACCGAGCCGTTCCGGGACAAGGAACTGATGAAGCAGGTCCTGGACCGGGCCGGCCTGCGTACGCCGCGGCACGACAGCACCGAGACGGTGGCCGGGGTCTGGGCGGCGGCCGAGCGGATCGGCTACCCGCTGATCGTCAAGCCGATCGACGGCGCCGGATCGGCCGACACGTACCGCGTTGACTCCCCCGACGAGCTGAACGACGTCCTGCCGATGATCAGACACGTCCGCCGGGTCAGCGTCGAGGAGTTCATCGACGCCGAGGAGTTCACCTACGACACGGTTTGCGCCAACGGGCAGATCCTGTTCGAGAACATCTGCTGGTACCGGCCGCGGCCCCTGCAGGCCCGCTCGCACGAGTGGATCAGCCCGATGACGGTGGCCCTGCGCGACCTGTCGGTGCCCGACCTGCAGGCCGGCCGGCACCTCGGCGTCGAGGTGATCGGAGCGTTGGGTTTTCGGGACGGCTTCACCCACATGGAGTGGTACCGCAAGGCCGACGGCGAGGTCGCCTTCGGCGAGATCGGGGCGCGTCCGCCCGGGGGCCGGACGGTCGACCTGATGAACTTCGTGACCGACGCCGACCTGTTCACCGGCTGGGCCGAAGCCGTGGTGCACGGCCGGATCTCGCAGAACCTGGACCGGCAGTACAACGCGGCCAGCATCTTCAAGCGGGCCATCGGCTCGGGCCACATCACCCGCTACGTCGGGCTGGACGGGCTGCTGTCCGAGTACGGCACGTCCGTCGCCGCGCTCGATCTGCTGCCCGTCGGCGCGCATCGCCGCGACTGGCGGGCCACCCTGATCTCCGACGGGATGATCATCGTCCGGGAGCACCTGCTGTCGCGCACGCTCGAGGTCGCCGACCGCTTCGCCACGGAGTTGCAGCTCTTCGCCAGCTAGCACCACCCGGCCACGGCGGAGGTCTGCGCCGCTGCGCGACTGACCTGCAGTCGGGTCTCACTCGGCGGTGACGAAGTCGATCAGTCGCTCGACCGCACCGAGCAGCGGGGTCTCGAGGTCGGCGTACGACGAGACGGCGGCCAGCACCGCCCGCCACATCTGCGTCGGGTCCGCGACGCCCAGCGCGCGACACACGCCGTCCTTCCAGGGCTGTCCGCGGGGGACGTCGGGCCAGGCGGTGATGCCGAGCGCGGCCGGTCGCACGGCCTGCCAGACATCGACGTACGGGTGCCCGGTGACGAGGACGTACGGATGCGCGATGGCCGCGACGAGCCGGCTCTCCTTGGAACCCGGCACGAGATGATCGACGAGGACGCCCAGCCGGCGCCCCGGTCCGGGTCCGAAGGCGCGCACCAGACCGGCGAGGTCGTCCACGCCATGCAGCGGTTCGACCACGACGCCCTCGATCCGCAGGTCGTCGCCCCAGACCCGCTCGACGAGGGCGGCGTCGTGGACGCCCTCGACGTAGATCCGGCTGGCCCGGGCGACCCGGGCGCGGGCGTCGGGCACCGCCGTCGAACCGGACGGCGTACGCCGCGGAGCCGCCGCCCTGCCCGGGGGCGGACGGACCAGGGTGACCAACCGGCCGTCCAGCCGGAAACCGCCGGACCGCAAGGGAAACACCCGCTCCCGCCCGTGGCGGTCCTCGAGCGTCACCGCATCCGGACCGCAGTGCACGACGGCCCCGCAGAAGCCGGAGGTGGCGTCCTCGACGACCACGTCGGAGGTGGCCACCACCTGCGCTGGTGGCGGTGGGACGCGGCCGTGGCGGGAAGCGGCCAGGACGTCGCGGCCGTACCTCCTCACCTCCACGAAGGCGACGCTAGGGGCAAGCGGCCGACCGGCCGACGTAGGCTCGCCGCTGTGGAACGGCACAGTTGCGGCCTGCTCGCCGCCTGGGGTACAGCCTGGCTGGCCGGGCGGGTGCCGTACGACGCGGTGATCGACGCCGTCGTCGGCAGTGCGTCACATCGGGTGCGCGGCCTACCCGGCCACCCCCAGCCGGTGCCTCTCGGCTGGCTGCTCACGGCCGCCCGCGAGCACGGTGAACGACGCCTGCTCGCCGTCCTGCCCGCGCCCGGTGACCCTCGGGGACTGCCCGGGCCGGGCGCCTTCACCGCCGCGGCCCTGCACACCGGAGCCGCAGTCCGCGGCGCCACCCTGGGGGTGGTGCCCGAGACGATCGACGCCGAAGTCCTCTGGACCGCCTTCGAGGTCGAGGCGCCCCCGTCGGCGGCCGCCGAGCCGGTTCCGGTGTCCGAGGCGGACGAGCAGCTGCAGCTCGCCGTCCGGATGGCCGCCGACGCGCTCACCCGCCTGGACGTCGCGAGCTGGCGCCCGGACCTGGCCAGCCTGCGCGCCCCCGAACGTGGTCCGCGGCTGCGCATGCCTCCGGGCCACGACCAGCGGGCCCTGGGCCTGCTCGACCGGGCCCGTCGACTGGCCGAGATCCTCGATCTGGCCTTCGCCGACGCTCCTGGCGGTGCGGTCACGAGCGGCGAGGCAGGGGCCCGCGACGCCGCATTGCGGCCGCTGGCCGCTGCAGTGCGGCACGCGCTGGCCGCCGCCTACAACGCGTCTCGCCGCTGACGTACCGGTGCCGGGCAGCAGCCGGCCGGGCACACGTCGTGACTCGGGCCGAATGTGCCCAGCGCGCGCCGGGGCGCACCGGCCACCGAGCGTTCGCGCAGCAGATCCACGACCAGGGCCACGAACGCCGGATGCGTCCCGGCTGTCGCCGCCCGGGCGAACGGCAGGCCGAGCTCAGCGGCGAGGGCCGCGGCCTCGGTGTCGAGGTCCCACCGCACCTCGAGGTGGTCGCTGACGAACCCGATCGGAGCGACCGCCACCCCGGGCACGGTCCCGGCGATGGCCCGCAGGTGGTCGCCGATGTCCGGCTCCAGCCAGGGCACGGACGGCGGTCCGCTCCGGCTCTGCCAGACCAGATCCCAGCCCAGGTCTGGTGCGACGGCGGCGATCACGAGCGCCGCGGCCTCCCGCAGCTCCCGTTCGTACAGTCCGCCGCCGGGCCCTGACTGCTGCGCCATCGAGACCGGGATGCTGTGTGCAGTGAAGGCCACCCGGCTGCCCTCGGGCACCAGGCGCAGGGCGGCCCGCAGGCCGTCGGCGTTCGCCTCGACGAAGCCTGGGTGGTTGAAGTAGTGCCGGACCTTGTCGATTGCCGGCGCCCGATCGCCCGCGGCGGACCGCCCACGCGCCATGTCCTCCCAGTACTGCCGGCAGGCGGAGTAGGAGGCGTAGGCACTGGTCGGGAAGGCCAGCGCCCGGCGTACGCCGTCGGCGCTCATCGCCGCCACGGTGTCCTCGACGTACGGCGTCCAGTTCCGGTTTCCCCAGTACACCGGGATCCCGAGGCCGGCCGCCTCCACCGCGGCGATCAGCGCCCGGTTCTGCTCGTTGATCGGCGAGACCCCGCCGAAGTGGTAATAGTGCTGGGCCACCTCCAGCAGTCGGTCCCGCGGGATGCCGCGCCCCCTCGTGACGTTCGCCAGGAACGGCAGCACGTCGTCGGGGCCGTCGGGGCCGCCGAAGGACAGCAGCAGCAGCGCGTCATAGGGCGAGCTGTTCACCGGCGCCTCCGCGGAGGGGAGTGCGTCGGCGCTGTCACACGCCGACGGCGTGGAAACCGCCGTCCACGTGCACGATCTCCCCCGTCGTGGCCGGGAACCAGTCCGACAGCAGCGCCGCGCACCCGCGGGCCGCCGGCTCCAGGTCGGTCAGGTTCCACCCCAGGGGCGCCCGGGTGTCCCATGCGTCCTCGAACTGCGCGAAGCCGGGGATGCTCTTGGCCGCCATCGTCTTCAGCGGCCCGGCGGAGACCAGGTTGACCCGGATGCCGTCGGGGCCGAGTTCGCGCGCGAGGTAGCGGGTGGCCGACTCCAGGCCCGCCTTGGCCACGCCCATCCAGCCGTATGCCGGCCATGCGACCGAGGCGTCGAAGTCGAGACCCACGACGCTGGCGGGGTTGGCCAGCAGCGGCCGCACCGCCTGCACCAGCCCCGCAAGCGACCAGGTCGAGACGTGCAACGCGGTCCCGACGTCCCCCCACGGCACGCCGGTGAAGTCCTCGCCGAGCGCATTCTGCGGCGCGAACCCGATCGCATGCACCACGCCGTCCAGGCCGTCGACGTGCTCGCGGATCCGGTCGGCCAGTGTCGCGAGGTGCTCCTCGTCGGTGACGTCCAGCTCGAGCACTGGCGGCTCGCTGGGCAGCCGCTTGACGATCCGCTTGGTGATGGACAGCGCGCGACCGAAGTTCGTGACGATCACCTGGGCGCCCTCCTGCTGCGCGACGCGCGCAGTCGCGTAGCCGATCGAGGCCTCGGTCAGTACACCGGCGACCAGGACGCGCTTGCCCTCCAGCAGACCCGCCACGCTCACTCCGATCCCGTCGCGCTGTTGATGATCATCGTCAGTGCCCCATCCCGAGACCGCCGTCGACCGGGATCACGGCGCCGGTGATGTACGCCGCCGCGTCGCCGGCCAGGAAGCGGATCACTTGGGCTACCTCGTCCGGCGCGGCGTACCGCCCGAGCGGCACCTGGCCCAGGATCTCCTTCTTGCGCGCCTCGCTGAGCGCCGCGGTCATGTCGGTCTCGACGAAGCCGGGTGCGACGACGTTGGCGGTGATGTTGCGGCTGCCGAGTTCGCGGGCGATCGACCGGGCGAGCCCGACCAGACCGGCCTTGGACGCTGCGTAGTTCACCTGGCCGGCCGAACCGGTGAGGGCCACGACCGAGGAAACGAAGATCATCCGCCCCCAGCGGGCCCGGAGCATCTTGCTGGCCGCGCGCTTGGCCACCCGGTACGAGCCGGCCAGATTGGCGTCCACGACCTTGGTGAAGGAGGCCTCGCTCATCCGCAGCAGCAGCGTGTCGTCGGTGATGCCGGCGTTGGAGACCAGGATCTCGACCGGGCCGTGTTCGGCCTCGACCGCGGCGAAGGCCCCGTCCACGCTGGTCGCGTCGGTCACGTCGCAGCGAACGCCGTACAGCCCGTCCGGTACCGGTGAACTGCGGTGGGTCACCGCTACGCGATGCCCGTCGGCGGCGAAGGCCTGTGCGATGGCCAGGCCGATGCCGCGGTTGCCCCCGGTCACCAGGACGGAACGACTCACGCCCGCGAGGCTAGCCGAGTCGCCCCGGCCGTTGGTTGCGGCCGGGGCGACGGGGTCGGATAGGGGTGAACGACGCTCAGTCGGTGTCCCGCCGGTACAGCAGTGCGGTCCCCACCGCCAGCGCGACCGCGGTGTAGCCGCCGAAGACCAGGGCGTTCTCGGGCCGGCTGAGCGCGATGGCGATCGCAGTGGCGGAGTCGAAGTCCGAGTTGTAGGCGAGCAGGTGGTTGCCGGCATAGAAGGGAAGCAGGCGGGCTACCTGTTCGGGGAGGAAGACGGTGAAGAGGTTCTCGATGACGAAGCCCCAGACCAGCAGACTCCCGATGGCCCCGGTGCTGTGGCGGAAGATCATGCCGATTCCCAATCCCAGTACCGCGGACAGCGTGGTGAACAGCACGGCCCATCCGAGCGTGGCCGCCAAGGCCGACGTGTCGCCGCTGCCGAGGCCGGCGAGCGCGGCACCACCGAAGCCGGTGGCCAGTCCGACAACTCCGAGCACCAGGCCCAGGGCGGCGGCGGTCAGCGTCTTGGACAGCGCGATGACCCAGCGCGCCGGACGGGCGGCCACCGCGGCGGCCAGGGTGCCGTGCTGGACTTCGGAGCCGAACAGCAGCACCCCGCCGATGGCCGCGAGCATCGACGACACGCTGCTCCAGTAGAAGCCGACTTCGGACAGGTACAGCACCTCATCGGTCACGAGCGTCGCGACGGCCCACGAGACGAGCAGGCCGCCGGCGACGGTCAGGAGCAGGATCGCTCGGGTGGCCCGGACGGTCGAGGCCTTGATCCACTCGCTCTTCAGAGCGGCGGCCAGGGCCCTGGTGTCGTCGCCCTTGGCTCGCGTGGTGGGGCGGTGTTCGGTCGGGCTGGTGATCTCGGGGATCCTGTACGTGGGCGCGTGCGTGGTGGTCATCGGTGGGCTCCTTGAACGAGTTGTCGTGGGGGACGGGTCAGGCGGAGGCGAACTCGGCGGACGCCCGGGTCATGTGCAGCAAGCTGTCCTCGAGCGATTGCGACGTCTCGGTGAGCTCGTGTACGCGGATGTGGTTGTCGAAGGCGATCCGTGACACCGCGGCCCGGGAGGTTCCCCGGACGATCAGCCGGTCGCCTGCGGCCTCGGCGACGAGGTCGTATCCGGCGAGCAGTTCCAGGAGTTCGACCGGCTGGGGAGTCTGGACGATCACCGCGGTGTCGTTCCGGGAGGTGATCGCCTCGACGGACTCGGCAGCGAGCAACCGCCCGCCGCCGAGCACGACGAGGTCGTGGGCGAACATGCTGAGCTCGCTGATGAGGTGGCTGGACACGAAGACCGTGCCGCCGCGGGCGGCGAAGTCGCTGAGGTAGTCCCGCAGCCACCGGATGCCGTCGGGGTCCAGCCCGTTGGACGGCTCGTCGAGCAGCAACACCTGCGGGTCGCCCAAGAGTGCCGCGGCCAGCGCCAGGCGCTGCCGCATGCCGAGGGAGAACTTGCCGGCGCGCTGATCGGCTGCCGTCTCCAGCCCGACCTCGGCCAGGACCTCCTCGACCCGGCCGATCGGGATACCGCTGATGGCGGCGGTGGCCCGGAGGTGGTTGCGGGCCGTGCGGCCGGGATGCATGCGGGCGTCGAGCACCGATCCCACGGTCCGCGCGGGACTCTGGAGATCCCGCTAGGAGACGCCGTGGTAGCGGACCGCACCTGCATCGGGTCGGGTGAGTCCGACCATCATCCGCATGGTCGTCGACTTCCCCGCACCGTTCGGGCCGACGAATCCCGTGACGCGGCCGGTGGCCACGTCGAAGGACAGGTCGTCGACGGCCACGCGCGTGCCGTACTTCTTCGTGAGGCCTGAAACCGTGATCATGTGTGTGCACTCCGTCTCGCCGTGATCCGCTGCTTCGTTGATGCCGACGATGCTGCTGGCGGGGGAAGCTCGATCGCCTCCGTAGAACTACGGGGCTTGGTCAGGTAGCGGAGTACGTTCCGAACGTGCTCCATGGGCGTGTCACGGAGAGCGCCCGACTCGATCGCGTCATCGCCGACGCCGCGGTATCCCGAGGCGGAGCGCTCGTGGTGCGGGGTGAACCCGGAGTGGGCAAGACCGCGCTGCTGACCGAGGCCGCCGACCGGGCCACCGACATGGCCGTCCTGTGGACCGCAGGCATCGAGTCGGAGTCGCCGTTGGCGTTCGCTGCGCTACACCGGCTGCTGCGGCCCGTCCTCGTCCAGCTGGAGCACATTCCGCCCGTGCAGGCTCGGGCGCTGCGCCGCGCCCTCGGCGAGCACGAGGACCGCGGCGCCGTCGGCGACGGGTCGAACGAGGACCGGTTCCTCGTCTTCGTCGCGACCTTGTCGCTACTGGCCGAGACGGCCGAGGAACGGCCCATCGTCTGCTTCGTCGACGATGCGCATTGGCTCGACGCGGCCTCGGCCGAGGCGTTGCTGTTCGTCGCCCGCCGCCTGCACGCCGACCGGATCGCGTTGATCTTCGGCGCCCGGCAGGGTGACGCCCGCAGCTTCGAGGGCCTCGGTCTGCCCCAACTGGTGGTACCCGGCCTGGACGCGGACGCGGCCGCCGCCCTGCTGGCCGAGCACGCCGCGGTCCCGGTGACCGCTGCGGTGCGGGACGAGCTCCGGATCCGGACCGGTGGGAATCCGCTGGCGTTGGTCGAACTTCCGATCGTGCTGTCCGAGGAACAGCTCGCCGGCCGGGTGCGGCTACCGGCGCAGCTGCCGCTGACGCAGGGCGTGGAAAGAGCGTTCCTCGACCGGTGCCGGCGGTTGCCCGCCGACGCCCAGGCGCTGCTGCTTGTCGCCGCCGTGGACGACTCCGGCCGCCTGTCGATCGTCCGGGAGGCTGCCGCTGACCTCGGTGCGGGCGACGCTGCTCTCGACGCCGCGGAGCGCTCCGGACTGATCGACGTGCGTGGCGACGAGCTGCGGTTGCGCCATCCCCTCGTGCGGTCGGCCGTGTACGCGGCGGCGACGACGTCGCAGCGGCAGCAGGCGCATCGGTCGCTCGCAGCCGTCCTCAGCGCAGCCGGTGACCTGGACCGGGGAACCTGGCACGCCGCGCTCGCGACCACCGGCCTGGACGACGCGGTGGCCGGTCAGCTGGACGCGGTCGCGGAACGCGCCACCCGGCGCGGCGGCCACGAGGCCGCGAGCGCCGCCTCCGAACGGGCCGCGGAGCTCGACAGCTCTGCCGAAGCCCGGGCGCGCCGGCTGTTCGCGGCCGCGATGAGCGCGTGGCTGGCCGGCGACGGTGCCCGCGCTCGCGTCCTGGCCGATGGGGCCCGGCACGCCTCGGGCGATGTTGTGCTGCGCGCCGACATCGACTCGCTCCGGGGCCGGATCGAGTGGCACATCGGCTCACCGCAGACGGGCCGACGGGTCATCTTGCTGGCCGCCCGTGAGGTCGCCGACGCCGATCCCTCTCGGGCCTTGGGGATGCGGATGCTGGCCACGGCGCTCGCGACGTGGGGGTCGGGCGTCGCGGTCGACGACGATCTCGACTTCTCCCCTCCGACGCTGGAACCCGCCGCACCCGCGCGGCTGCGTTGCTTCGCGGCCCTGCTGCGCGGGCACCGGCACTTTGTCCGGGACGAGGTGGCCGCGGCGGCAGCGGCCTGGCGGGAGGCGTTCGGCCTCGCCGAGGAGCTACCGTCCGACGCCGACCTGCTGGTCAACCTCGGCATCGGCGCCATGCACGTCGGCGACGTCGCGGTCGTCCGGCGGAGCTACGGGGCGCTGCTCACGCTGGCCCGCGAGGACGGCGCCGTCACCACCGCCGTGCAGGCGCTGTCGCGTCTGCCGGCCGCCCAGGTTCCGGCCGGCGAGTGGAGCGCGGCCGCCGCCGCGGCGAACGAGGCCCTGGTCCTGGCCCGCGGCATCGGGCAGGTGCCGCTGACCACGATGCCGCTGGCCTGGGTCGCCCTGCTCTCGGCGATGCGCGGGGAAGCCGCGTCCGCGATCGCGCTTGGTGAACTGGAGGCGATCCTCGCCGAACACCCGATGGGCATCGTCGGCGTCGCGGCCTCGGACATGGCGCAGTGGACCAGAGGTGTCCTGGCCGCGACCGCTTCCGATGTCGACGCGGCGCTGGAGCACCTCGGCCGCATCCGACATCCGACGATCGGCCGGTCAGCGGCGCTGGACCGGCTGGACGCGGCGGTCCGGGCCGGCCGGCCCGACCTCGCCCAGGGGTGGATCGGCGAGCTGAGCACGTTCGCCGCCGCGGTCACCGCGCCGTGGTTGGCGGCCGTCGCCGAGCACGGACGCGCCCTGCTCAGCGAGGGCGACACCGCTGATCAGCACTTCCAGCAAGCTGTCGAGCTGCACGGCGGCGCCGGACGCCCTTTCGCGCTGGCCCGGACGCAGCTCGCGTACGGCGAGTTCCTACGCCGCGGCAACCGGCGGGTCGAGGCCCGTTCCCACCTGCGCCCCGCCCTCGAGGTGTTCAACGACCTGCGCGCCGAACCCTGGGCAGAGCGGGCCCGGCGCGAGCTCCGCGCGTCCGGCGTGACGGCTCGAAAGCGGGACGTCACCACCACCGGAAACCTCACCCCGCAGGAGCGGCAGACCGCGCTGCTCGTGAGCTCCGGCCTGGGCAACCGTGAGATCGCCGCCCGGCTCTTCCTGAGCCCGCGGACGGTGGAGTACCACCTGAGCAACGCCTACCAGAAGCTCGGCGTGCGCTCCCGCGGCAAGCTCGCGCAGCTCAACCTCAGCTGATCGCTGGATCAGAGCAGCCGGTTGGTCCACAGCAGCGCCAGTCCGGTGGCCAGGAAGGCGAGGATGAGGCCGGCGCCGACGAACCACACCGTCACCTCCTGCGGCTGCGTGGTGTAGCCGATCTGGCTGCCGAGATCGGCGAACACCTCGCGTCCCTGCCCGGCGGACTCCGCCGACTTGTAGGTCCCGCCGGTCTCCTCGGCGATCGCCTGCAGCGCCTCGCGGTCGACCTGGACCGGGATCAACTCGCCTTCTAGTTCCAACACCCCGGCGTCGGTGCCGAAGGCGATCGTCGAGACCGGGACCTGCGCGGCCTGGGCGGCGTCGGTGGCCTGCGTCTCCAGCCGCCCCACGGTCCGGTAGCCGTCGCTCATCAGCACTATCGCGGCCGGCGGCGGTCCGTCGTCGGTGGTCTCCAGCTGCGACTGGAACGCGCTGATGGCGTTGAGGCAGGCGAAGATCGCCTCACCGGTGGCCGTGGCCTCGGCAAGCTCCAGGTTCTCGATGCCGGCGATGACCGCGGCCCGGTCGGTCGTCGGCGGTACGACGGTGTTCGCCGTACCGGCGAAGGCCACCAGGCCCAGGTTGATCCGCTCGGGCAGCACGTCGACGAAGTCCTGGGCCGCGATCTTGGCCGCGCTGAACCGATTCGGCGCGATGTCCTCGGCCCCCATCGACAGGGACACGTCGATGGCCAACATGACGGTGGCCCGGTCTCGCGGTACGCGGACGTCGGTCGACGGCTTGGCCATGGCCAGGCTGAGCGTGGCCAGGGCGAGCAGGAGTACGCCGAAGGCCACGTGCCGCCGCCAGCCCGGGCGCTTCGGCGCGATGGTCGCGAGCAGCTCGACGTTGCTGAAGCGGGCGGCGTACTGCTTGCGGCGCAGCTGCAGTACGACGTACAGCGCCACGAGCCCGGCCACCGCAGTCAGCAACAACAACCACACTGGGGCCTGAAAGCTCACCGCCGAGCACCCCCCGAAGCCCCCCGCCGTCGGGCGGCGACGAAGCGCACGATGTCGATCATCCAGTCCCGGTCCGTCCGCAGCTGCAGGTGGGAAGCGCCGCAGCGACGCAATCCCGCGGCCACCTCGGCTCGCTGCGTCGCGGCTGCGGTGGCGAACTGCTCACGCAACTCCTTCTTCCCGGTCTGCACCTCGATCAACCGCCCGGTCTCCGGATCGACCAGGGTGAGCAGCCCGACGTCGGGCAGCGCGAGTTCGCGTGGGTCGAGCACCTCGATCGCGAGCACCTCGTGCCGGCCGGCCAAGCCGCGCAGCGGACGTTCCCAGGTCGGTTCGCCCAAGAAGTCCGACACGACGACGGCCAGTCCCCGCCGGCGCGGTGGCCGGCGCAGCAGGTCCAGCGTGGCCGCCAGGTCGCCCCGGCGCCCCTGCTCGGCGCGTGGCGTTTCGATCACCGTGCGGATCAGCCGGTCACCGGCGGCCCGCCCGGCCCGGGCCGGGATCCGGATCACCCGTTCGCCGGTCGTCACGATGGCGCCGACCCGGTTGCCGCCGTGCGTGGTCAGGTAGACGACCGCGGACAGCCCGGCGACGGCGAGATCCCGCTTCTCGCAGGCGGCGGTCCCGAAGTCCAGGCTCGGGGACAGGTCGACGACGACCCAGGTCTCCAGTTCGCGGTCGGCGATGGTCTCGCGGACGTGGGGCACGGTGGTCCGCGCGGTCACCGGCCAGTCCATCCGGCGTACGTCGTCGCCGGGGTAGTACAGCCGTGACTCCGCGTTCTCCGACCCGGCGCCGGGGACCAGGCCGAGGTGGTTGCCGTGCAGCAGGCCGTCCAGACGGCGTCGTACGGTCAGCTCGAGTCGGCGCAGGACGGCGTCCGCGGTGTCCTGCTTCAGCCGGGGTGGGACGCCGGCCGTACTCGCGGCGTCCCTGCTCACGCCGGCCGGCTCTCGGGCTGCGGCCCGCCGTACGGACCCGACGCGGGCGGACCCGGGACCCTCGGACCGGTGGGCTGCGGCCCCGGGAAACCCGCGGCATAGCCGCCGGACTTCTGCCGGGGGGTGACCTGGGGTAGCGGGATGGTGCTCAGCACCCGCTTGACGATGTGTTCGACGGGGACGCCGTCGGCCAGGGCGTCGTAGGACAGGACAAGGCGGTGGCGCAGCACGTCGGGAGCGATGTCGAGGACGTCCTGCGGCAGGACGTAGTCCCGGCCGCGGAGCAGCGCGAGCGCCCGGGCCGCCGCGATCATGCCGAGTGAGGCACGGGGGCTCGCCCCGTAGGACACCCAGCCGGCGACATCGGTCATCCCGTGCTCGGCCGGGCGGCGGGTGGACACCACCACCCGGACCACGTAGTCGACGAGCGCATGGTGGACGAACACCCGGCCGGTGGCCTCCTGCAGGCGCAGGAGCGCGTCGGGGTTCAGGACCTGCTGCGGGACCGGGGGCGAGACGCCCATCCGGTAGACGATCTCGCGCTCCTCCTCGGTGGAGGGGTAGTCGACGACGATCTTCATGAGGAACCGGTCGCGCTGGGCCTCCGGCAGCGGGTAGACGCCCTCGGACTCGATCGGGTTCTGGGTGGCGAGCACCAGGAACGGCAGCGGCATCGGGTAGGTGCGCCCGCCGAGGGACACCTGCTGTTCGGCCATCACCTCCAGCAGGGCGGACTGCACCTTGGCTGGGGCACGGTTGATTTCGTCGGTAAGGACGAAGTTCGCGAAGACCGGTCCCAGCTCGGTGTCGAAACTCTCCGCCCCCTGCCGGTAGACCCGCGTGCCGACGATGTCGGCCGGCACGAGGTCAGGGGTGAACTGCAGCCGGGCGAAGCTGCCGCCGACCACCCGGGCCAGTGTCTCCACGGCCAGGGTCTTGGCCACGCCGGGAACGCCCTCGATGAGCACGTGGCCCTTGGCCAGCAGGCAGACGAGCATCCGCTCGAGCATCCGGTCCTGGCCGACGATGACGCGCTTGACCTCGAAGATCGTGCGTTCGAGGGCGCTGGCGTCCTGCGCGGGCGGCTGCGCCGCATTCGGCGCGGGTCGATCCTGCTCGGCATCGGTCACCCGCTCAGCACACCGGAGCGGGCGTGTAGGCGCTGTGAAGGGCGGCCGTCCCGCCCGTCGAGATCACCGCAGCCGGGCATGAAGGCGGGCGACTTGGGTGGTACGTTCGGTTTGCGTCGGGCAGCTCCCCCCGTGGCTGCCCGACGCCCAACTTCGTCCTGGCTGCCGGCTCAATCGACCGGCTCAGTTGACCTGGCGGTCGCGGCCCTCCCAGTACGGCGCCCGCAGCTTGAACTTCTGGATCTTCCCGGTCGCCGTGCGGGTCAACTCTTCGCGGAACTCCACCGAGGTCGGCGCCTTGTAGCCGGCCAGCTTGGCCTTGCAGTGCTTGATGATGTCGGCCTCGGTGACCTCGGCCCCGTCGTTCAGCACGACGAGGGCCTTGATCGTCTCGCCCCAGCGCTCGTCGGGCACGCCGATCACCGCGACCTCGGCCACGGCCTCGTGGCCGAAGATGACGTCCTCGACCTCGATCGAGGAGACGTTCTCCCCGCCGGTGATGATGACGTCCTTCTTGCGGTCGGAGATCGTCAGGTAGCCGTCCTCGATCGACCCGCCGTCGCCGGTGTGGAACCAGCCGCCCTCCAGCGCCTCGTCGGTGGCTTGCTTGTTGTCCCAGTAGCCGCGCATGACCACGTTGGAGCGGACCAGCACCTCGCCGGAGTCCGAGGTCGTCATCGTGCAGCCCAGTGCCGCCGTACCGGCGCGGGCCAGCTTGGCCGCGCGCTCCACCGGATCCAGGTCGTCCCACTCGGCGCGGGTCCGGTTGACCGTGACCAGCGGCGCGGTCTCGGTCAGGCCGTAGATCTGCAGGAACTCCCAGCCGAGCTCGGTCTCGATCCGAGCGATGGTCCGGCTCGGCGGGGCGGCGCCGGCCACGACGATGCGGACCCGGCCCTGGCCCGGGATCTCACCCTCCCACTGCTGGGCGGCGTCCAGGACCATGTTCCAGACCGTGGGCGCGCCGCACATCAACGTGACGCCGTGCTCGTCGACGCGGCGCAGGATCTCCGCGCCGTCGATCTTGCGGATCACGACCTGGGTGACGCCCAGCCCAGTCGTGCCGAACGGCATGCCCCAGCCGTTGCAGTGGAACATCGGCAGGGTGTGCATGTAGACGTCGCGGTCGGTGACGGCGGTGTGCATGGCAAACGTGACGGCGTTGGTCCAGATGTTGCGGTGCGTGGACTCCACGCCCTTGGGACTGGCCGTCGTACCGCTGGTGTAGTTGATAGTGGCCGGCGCGTCCTCGTCCGGATCCGCCCACGGTTGCGGCTCGGTGTCGAAGCGCAGCAGGGCCTCGTCGGACTCCGCGCCCGTGGTGAACCGGTGCTCGACCTCGATGTCGCGCAGACCCTCGTCGAGCTCGGGGTCCACGAGCAGGACCCGGGCCCCGCAGTGCTTGACGATGAACTTCACCTCGTCGGGGCGGAGCCGGAAGTTGATCGGGACCAGGATCCGGCCCGACGACGGGACCGCGTGGAGCAACTCCCACAGCCGGGCCGAGTTGTGGCTGACGATCGCCACCCGGTCGCCGACGCCGACCCCTAGTTCGTCCAGGCCGGCCTGGATGGCGCGGGCCCGTCGGGCCACCTCGCCGAAGGTCAGCGCGCCGAGGGACTTCGCCGGCTGATCCGGCTCGTCGATGATGCCGATCCGGTCGGGGTACCCGGCCGCGGCTCGCTGCAGGAAGTCGCCGGAACTGAAGGGAACGCGCATGGGGCTCCTCACCTCGGTCTGACCTCACGCTATTCGAACCCTGCGGCCGGTCACCCCGCAAGCGGGGCCGGGAGCACCTGCCGATCAGACGTTTTCGGTGTCCCCGTGGAGGCCGATCGACGCGTCAGGCTCGATCGGCCAGGCCTCGAGGGCCGGATGCGCCACCAACGCGGCCGCCGCCGCCGCCGAACAGCCGATCAGCGTCGCGAGCACGTCGATCTCCGTTGCCACGCACCACACCCGATCGACCGGCCACGCCAGGTTGGGCGATTGGTAGAGCTGGTGCATCGAGACGGCGCACTCCCACCACCGGTGTCCGCCCGCCCCGAGATCTCCCTGTACGACGACGTACCGGCGGAGCGGGAGATCGATCCGGCCGACCTTCTGCCCAGGCATGCCGCCGAAGCCCTCCCAGAGGCAGCACACGGTCTCGCGGGGGGTGGCCGTGAACGCGGAGAGCACGTCCACGACGGCAGTGAACTCGGCTTCGGGCAGGCTCCCCATTCTTGGCTGATAGCTGCGCGCCCTGACCTCGCGTGGCGGTACGGCCGGACGACCGTCCGCCCGAACTACCGGCCCGTACAGCTGATTGGGGTCGTGCACGACACGCTGACCCGCGGGGGTGGCGATGGCGTGGAACTGCGCCCCGGCGTGCATGACCCGGCCGTGGCCGGCCGCGATGGCGGCCCACCGCAACGGCGGGTCGCCGCCGTGGTTGCTCTCGGCCGGGTGGAACACCCGGACGTAGGCCTCGAAACCCGCGGGCACGATCGCGGTCACCCCCGAGTACGGCGCGCTGAGCTGGTCGCGCACCCAGTCGGCAACCGGCCACGAGACGTACCTCACGAACCGACCGCGACCCGCAGCAGACCCGGCAGCACCGGCCCGATCGGCTCTCGGACCACGAGGTCGGCCAGGTGGTCGTACGGCGTGGGATCGCCGTTGACGATGACCAGCCGCGCGCCGTGCCGCGCCGCCAGCCGGGCCAGGCCCGCGGCCGGCTGCACCGTTAGCGACGTACCGACCGCGTAGAACTCGGCGCAGTCCCGCGCCGCCTCCTGGGCGCGGCGCAGGACCGACGTGTCGAGGTTCTGCCCGAAGGAGACGGTGGCCGACTTGAGGATGCCGCCGCAGTCCAGGCACGGCGGGTCCGCCTCCCCTGCATCGACCCGCGCCAGGGCCGCGGCCATCGTGGTGCGCGCACCGCAGCCCAGGCACTCGACGCCGTACAAGGTGCCGTGCAGCTCGATGACGTCGGTCGAGCCCGCCTTCTGGTGCAGGCCGTCGATGTTCTGCGTGATGAGGGCCCGCAGCCGACCGGCCCGCTGGAGTTCGGCCAGCGCCCGGTGCCCGGCGTTCGGCTCGGCGGTCCAGGCCGCGTGGCTGCGGCGGTTGCGCCACGACAGCCGCCGCAGTTCCGGGTCGGCGACGTAGTTCTGCAGGGTGAACATGGCCTGCGCCTTGGGGTCCCGGGTCCATACGCCGTTCGGCCCGCGGAAGTCGGGGATGCCGCTCTCGGTGGAGATCCCGGCCCCGGTCAGGACGGTGATCAAGCCCCCGACGGTCACGCCGTGAGGGTAGTCGGGCCGCCGGCGGCCGGGGCCCACGGGACGGATCGGCGCCGGATGCGGGAGACTCGGGGCAACCCAGCGAGAGGAACGTCATCAGTGAGTCAGGACAGCTTCGGGGCACGGGGTCAACTCGACGTGGGTGACGCGTCGTACGAGATCTTCCGCCTGGGGGCCCTCGATGGCGCCGACCGGTTGCCCTACAGCCTCAAGGTGCTGGCCGAGAACCTGCTGCGCACCGAGGACGGCGTGAACATCACCGCCGAGCACATCCGGACCCTTGCAGACTGGGACGCCGAGGCCGAGCCGAGCCGGGAGATCCAGTTCACGCCGGCCCGGGTGATCATGCAGGACTTCACCGGCGTGCCCTGCATCGTCGACCTGGCCACGATGCGCGAGGCGATGGTCGACCTCGGCGGTGACGCGTCCAGGATCAACCCGCTGGCCCCGGCCGAGCTGGTCATCGACCACTCGGTGATCGCCGACATCTTCGGCCGGCCGGACGCCTTCGA
>Ga0183260_10000290_pt1 | contig 40934 bp, 38 predicted proteins | sample AntDrymUQ4972206_2_FD_129768 | JGI IMG/M metagenome (GOLD analysis project Ga0183260, IMG submission 129768) | Polar desert sand microbial communities from Dry Valleys, Antarctica - metaG UQ497 (22.06) (version 2) (version 2) | ecosystem: Environmental > Terrestrial > Soil > Desert | place... | reverse complement strand
GGAGAGCTCCAAGTGCGAAGGCGAAGTCACGTCGCAAAAGAAATTTTGGACATTGTCGCCGAACGCGTACGTTCCAGAGTTCAAAGCGAAGCTGCTGAATTGCTCGATCCCGTTGTCGCACGAGTCCAGGCCCGCGAGATCGACCCCTATGCCGCCGCCTCCGAGCTTCTCGATAAACTAGATGTCAATGAATCCTGAAGAGCCAGCACGGTCACCAGATTGGCGAGACGCGGATTTCGACACCGTGTCATCCGTCCCTACCCAACCGATCTATCGGCCATCTGATGTCCCCGATCTCGACTATGCGCGCGACCTGGGGGATCCCGGTGAATTTCCGTTCACACGGGGCGTCTATCCGTCGATGTATCGAGGGCGCCTCTGGACGTTCCGTCAGTTTTCTGGCTTCGGCAGCGCCGCTGAGACCAACGAGCGCTACAAGTTTCTGCTGAAGCAGGGCAACACGGGACTGTCGGTAGCCTTCGACATGCCGACTTTGATGGGTCGCGATTCTGACGACCCGATGTCGGAGGGAGAAGTTGGCAAGTGTGGAGTGGCCATCGACTCAGTCGCCGATATGGAGACTTTGTTCAAGGACATTCCTTTGGGCGAAATCTCGACTTCGATGACGATTTCGGGGCCCGCGGTGATGCTGTTCGTGATGTGGCTCGTGGTCGCCGAGCGACAGGGTGTCCCCTGGAAGGGTCTTGACGGCACTCTTCAGACCGACATCTTGAAGGAGTACATCGCTCAGAAGGAATGGGTATATCCACCGGAGCCTCATCTGCGCATGACTGCCGATCTGATGAAATTCTGCCGGGACGAAGTGCCCAAGTACCACCCTCTTTCGATCTCGGGTTATCACATCCGGGAGGCTGGCTCGACGGCCGTGCAGGAACTTGCATTCACGCTCGCGTCAGGCTTTGCGCATGTTGAGCTCGGGATGAGGAACGGCATGACCGCTGATGAGGTCGCATCGAGTTTGTCGTTCTTCTTCAACTCTCACATCGACTTCTTCGAGGAGATCGCCAAGTTCCGCGCAGCACGCCGAATTTGGGCGCACTGGATGAAGGAACGCTATAAGTGCACCGACACCAAATCGCTGATGATGAGGTTCCACACCCAGACCGCCGGATGTTCTTTAACGGCCCAACAGCCGTACAACAACGTTATTCGGACCGCCGTTGAAGCGTTGGCCGCCGTCCTTGGGGGCACCCAGTCCTTGCACACCAACTCGTTGGACGAGGTCCTCGCGTTGCCGACGGAACATGCCTCAGAGATCGCGCTCCGTACGCAACAGGTCCTAGCATTTGAGACCGGCGTAGCGAACGTCTCTGACCCCCTTGGTGGCTCGTGGTTTGTCGAGGCCCTCACCAACCAGAGCGAGCAAGCCGCCGAGGAGTACTTCTCGAAGATCGACGAACTTGGGTCGGGCTCGATTCTCGATGGGATGCTGAAAGGAATCGAGGAGGGATATTTCCAGTCCGAGATCGCCGACGCCTCCTTCGTTTATCAGGACCTTGTCGACAGAGCCCGCAAGGTCGTCGTCGGCGTAAACATGATGGAGCGCGAGGCGCAGAAGGATGAAATCGAAGTTCTAGTCATCGACCCCGAAGGCGAGAGGCGCCAGGTTAAGGACTTGCAGGCGCGCAAAGCCGATCGCGATCAGGCTCGAGTCGATACCGCAATCGCCGAACTCCTAAGGGTCGCCACGACCGACGAGAACATGATTCCCGCGCTCATCGAAGCTGCGCGGGCGGAGGCGACACTTGGCGAGATGGTGGATGCCTTGAAGGCGCCCTTTGGTATCTACCGAGAACCGCCGAGTTTTTGACGCGCTACAAGCCCTTCTTGATAATTCGGTAGATATAGATACCGGCGACACCGGTCAAAATGATGCCCAAGGCCGCCGCCGCCGCGACGATAGGGTTGCGCTCACCGATCGTTTCACCGTCCGGAGGAGGTGTGGGCGGAGTGTGCTCGCCGGCGCCGTGAGCCGATGCGACGAGCAGCGGCCAAGAGGCCAATACGATGATCACGCCGACGATGAGCCGCTTCACGCTGGAGTCTTTCTGAGCAGCCAGAGCCCAGCTGCGCTGCCGGCCAGGACGATGCCCGCAACGATGGCGACGATGCGCCCAACAGGCCGCCTGCGCTTGTCCCTTCGATCGATGCTGGTTACCGAACCAGTGACCACTTCCCCCGATTTCGGTGAAGGCGAAGGCGCCCGGACGGTGGGGCTGGGCGACGGAGAAGGCGAAGCGGTGGGCGAGGGCTTCGGAGAGGGCGATGGCGAGGGAGCAATAGGCGGGGGAGATGGTGATGGCCTGGGCGGCGGCGTAGGGGAAGCCGCCTCGACTACAGTCACTGTCCCGGTCATGGTGTCGTGGCGAAGGCACGAGTAGTTGTAGGTCCCAAGCTGATTGAAGGGAATGGAGATGGAAGTCTTGCCAGCGCCTATGTCTCCCGTGTTCCACCCGGTGCCCGTAGCAGTGTGAACTTCATTGTCCTCATTGGCCCATCGGACGGTGTCGCCTTGAACGATCGTCAGGCTCGCGGGTTCGTATCTTCCGGCGAGCGGAACGGTATCTACGATTCTGACAGTCGATGATGCTGCGTGAACCGGTTGAGATTCCCACAAGATCACTCCGGGAACGCAGATCAGAAGGACCAAAGTCAGGCTCGCCCCCCAAAGTCGTTTCACAAAACCTCCCCCAGAGCCGTCTTGATTTCGGTGGTTGTGACCGGGCCCTCGAACCGGCCGCGGATGACGCCCTTGGTGTCGATCACGAAGGTCCAGGGTTCCGTCAACAGGCTCCAGGCTTTCATCCCGGCGGTCAGGTCCTTGCCGGTATTGTCGGTGAAGACCTCCACGTGAATGAAGTTGGCGCGGTCTACAAACGCCTCCCTCACGCGCAGCACTTGATCCACAACCGGCCCGCACACGCGCGACGCGCACAGCGCGGGAGTCGCAAAGACCACGACTGTCGGCTTTCCATTCTTGAGGGCGAAATCCAAGGATAGATCGTGCATCGGATCTTCGGGGTCGCGGGTGCATATGTCGGCAAGGCCGTTGTGATCCGCCTGGGTTGGCGTGGCGATCGAGATCGCCTTGTCTCCCGCGCGTAGAAGGGACGAGCTTTCCTTAACCGTAACCTCGGTCCCCGCCCCGCGCCTTTTGCCCCCCGAGTTCTCCGCTGCGAGGAGTAGGTACCGCCCGGGCATGGGGAAAGTGATGTTCGCTCGATAGAAGGCGCGGTCCCCGAGTCCGTCGTCCTCGAACACCACCCGAACAGGGCCGGCGGCCGGTCCATCCTTCTCTCTGCCAAAGAAAATTTCCAAATTTCGATTAGGAACAAAAGATTGTTGCTTGTTCAAAAGCGCGAATACCAGCCGATTGGATCCCTTTATTAAGTCCGGCTCGGGGGGAAGGGAGAGGGAGTATTCCTGTAGCGTGCCGTCGGCCAGCGCCTTCATGGTGACGGCCGCCTTGCCGACCGGCGACTTCGCGCAGCCCCCCGCAAGCACCAGGGCCGCGCAAACAGCCCAGATAACCCTTCTCATATCACCCGAGGTTATCGCAGGAAGAGCCAGTTGTTCATTCGATCAGATCGAGCAAACTTTTGAGCACCCGGGCCGTGGCCCCCCAAATGATGTTGGGCCCTACGTCGAACGCCCAGTTCGCATAGACGGCCTTACCGCGGATGAATTTCTGTTCGCGTACTGTGGATGAGTCTCGAAGCACCGCCAGCGGGACTTCTAACACCTCCGCGATCTCTCCCTGGTTGACGGTGAAGTCGGAGTGGGGGATGAGCCCGACCCAGGGTTCGATAACAAATCCGGTCACGACCGTGAAGACTCTGGGAAGCCGGCCCAGTATCTCGACGTGTGCGGGGTCGATTCCCATCTCTTCGTGAGCCTCTCGCAGAGCCGCCTGGAGCCCGGTTTCGCCGCGGTCGACTTTGCCGCCGGGAAAGGAAATCTCTCCCTTGTGAGAAGGCAGGTCCTCGGAGCGCCGTGTGAAGACAAGCGACCAGATTCCGTCAGAGGCCGTGAAAGGCACAAGAACGCCTGCCAGCGTTGCGCCATCCAGATCGGCCGGCGGTTCGTCGCCGAAGACCGAGGCATCGGGTGCGTCCCGGGCAGCGGCAAGCCGCTGCCTCAGGAGGTCGGGATTTAGCTCCGGGGACATAACGGTGGAATGATATGGCCCGGGCAACAGACACAAGAGGAGGCAAATCCAATGGGAGAGTTCGTAAGGCTGGAAATCACGGACTCGGTGGGGGTCGTCAGGTTGGAGCGCCCACCGATGAACGCGCTGAGCAGACAGGTGGTCGAGGAACTCGGGGCAGCGGCCCTCGAAGCGGGATTGTCGACCGAGATCAAGGCGGTCGTCATCTGGGGGGGAGAGAAGATCTTCGCGGCAGGGGCAGATATCGCAGAGTTCGTGGAGTCGGACGCGGCCGGCATCTTTCACTATGTGAAGTACCTGCAGGATGCCTTCACCGCGCTTGCCGAAATCCCCAAAGTCACGATCGCAGCGGTGAATGGTTTCGCACTGGGAGGTGGATGCGAACTGGCAATGACGGCCGATTTCCGCTTTGCCGCAGATGACGCCCAACTTGGTCAGCCGGAAATCCTTCTGGGACTGATCCCCGGCGCCGGCGGCACCCAGAGGCTGCCGCGCCTCGTCGGCAAAAGCAAGGCCAAGGAGATGGTCTTCATGGGCCGGCCGGTGATGGCCGAGGAAGCGATGCGGATCGGACTTGTCGACCGCGTCTATCCGCCGGGTGAGGTCTTCGAAAAATCGCTTGCGGCCGCGGCTCGCTATGCCAAGGGACCGCTCGTGGCCTTGGCTGCGGCCAAGTCTTCCATCGACAGGGGGACCGAAGTGGACCTCGACTCCGGTTTACAGATGGAACGCGGGGCATTCTCGACTCTGTTTGGTACCGAGGACGTCAAGATCGGCGTCAAGTCCTTCTTCGAGAACGGCCCCGGAAAGGCGGAGTTCACCGGCCGGTGAGGTAAAGTTTTTGGGGCTATCCTGGGTTCAAATGCCCGAACCTCTTCCGATCGAAACGCTCTCACTTCCAACCCCATACGCCGTCGGGCCGGTCAACTCCTATGTGCTGACCGGCGACCCCCTAACCATGATCGACGCGGGGGTTAACACTGTGGACGCCGAGAACGCGCTGAAACTCGGTTTTGCTGCGAAGGGTCTTTTCATCGAGTCGGTGGAGCGCATCCTCATCACCCACGGCCACCCGGATCATTACGGGCTGGTCCCGGTGGTTAATAAGGCGTCAAAGGCCATCGCGTACATGGGAGAGGAGGAGATCGAACGCCTCACGGACACGCGAACGTTTTGGGAGTTAGGGCGACTTCTTCTCGAAGCGGGATTTCCGCAGCCGCTCCTTGAGGATCTGGCCGAGCGCGAACGCAAGGTCTATAGGGTCCATCAAGTGGTTCACCTGGATTGCAAGCCCGTCAAAGACGGCGATATTTTCGAATTCAGAGACTTCATGTTGATAGCGATCGCTCTACCCGGACATACCGGGGGCCACCTTGGTTATCTTGAACCCGCCACCAGTACTTTGTTCGGGGGGGACACGCTTCTTCCGCACATGAGTCCAAACCCGATTTTGGAACCGGCCTTCGACCCGCTTTTATGCAGCCCCGCGACGAGGCGGAGGAGCTTGAAACAGTTTCTCGAGTCGCTCGAGCGCCTGTATTCGCTGAATCTGAACGCTGTTTATCCCGGCCACGGCCCTGTTATCACCAACCCCTCCGAGGCGATCAAGTACATGCGCGAGCATCACGCCCGCAGGCTCGAGGTGATTCACCAATCTCTTCCGTTCGAAGGGATGAGCGCTTACCAAATGTCGCAGGGGCTCTATCCGAGCGTAAACGGGTACGACCATTTCCTAGCGGTGTCCGAGGTGGTGGCTCACCTCGACGTGCTTGTCGATCAAGGCCGGGCAGAGCCGGAGCTGCGCGACGACGGCGTGGAGTACTTCTGCAAGAAGTGAATTAGGATTTGCCCTCCCCCCGAAAGGAGATTAGATGCCCCTGAAGATCGCGGTGTGCGTCAAGCGCGTGCCTGATACAGCTGCCGAGAAGAAACTCGACGCGACGGACTTCACGCTTGATCGTGAGTCGGTGGAGTCCATCTTGAATCCTGTCGACGAAATGGCGGTCGAGGAAGCGCTCAAACTCAAGGAGTCATCGGATGGCGAGGTGACCGTAATTTCGATGGGCCCCGAGGGAGCGCAGGCCAATGCCATACGGAAGGCTCTTTCCATGGGGGCCGACAAAGGTGTGCATCTGACCGACGCAGCACTTCACGGCTCCGATGCACAGGCCGTCGCGTACGCTCTGTCGGCGGTCGTGCGCAAGGGCGAGTACGACATCATTTTTTGCGGGGCCGAGTCGACCGATGCTCGTACTTCTCTCGTTCCCCCAGCTCTTGCCGAGAACCTCGGCATGCCGAACCTGAATTTTGTTAAGAACATTACGGTCGCCGACGGGATCGTGACCGGCCACCGCGAGACCGACCGCGGTTACGATGTCGTTCAAGGTCCGATGCCCGCAGTCGTTGGAGTGGTTTGGGGCGCCAACGAGCCACGCTATCCATCGTTCAAGGGGATCATGGCTGCGAAGAACAAGCCCGTGGAAACGCTGGCGCTGGCAGACGCGGGAATCGAAGTTTCACGGGTTGGGCTGGAAGGTTCGTCTACTCAGGTATTGGAGTTTGGCGCACGTCCCGCGGAGCGCCAGAAGATCATCGCCGACAACAAGGACGGCGAGGGACATTTGAAGCTTGCCGATTTTCTTCAAGAACAGAAATTCATCTAGAGAGGGGCCATTAGACATGTCGGACGTTTGGGTATTGGTCGATCACGAAGATGGCACGACGAGCAAAGTGACCCATCAGCTATTGACGGCCGCGCGGTCGTTGGCCAAGGAAACCGGAGGAGAGCCGGTGGCGGTGTTTCTCGGCAACGGCTGGGCCACGGCTAAGGAAAGGCTCGAGAAGTTCGGCGCTGCAAAGGCGCTTGTAGGCGAATCGGAAGATTTCGCCAAGTACGTGGCATCCCCGCAAGTGGAAGTTCTCTCCAAGTTGATCACGGAGCGGCAGCCGTGGGGCGTTCTGTTCGCAAGCGTCGCCGGGGGCAAAGAGATCGCTACTCGGGTGGCGGCGCGCTTGCAGTTGGGCGTGCTGGCCGATTCAACGAATGTCGTCGTCGACGGGGGCAAGCCCGTTGCCGAATACTCCGCGTTCGGCGGATCGACGCTTGTCAAAAAGACTCTGAAGAAGGGGCCGTTCCTTGTATGCGTGAAACCAAACGCGTTCGTGGCTGAAGAAGCGCCGGTGTCGCTCAAGGAGGAGAGTGTCGATGTTGCTGTGTCCGACGATGCAAAGCGGGTTGTGGTTTCCGAGCGGGTTCAGAAAGAGGCGGGGGGCCGGCCCCCGGTCGAATCGGCGGCGATTATCGTGTCCGGGGGCCGGGGCCTTCAGGAGCCGGCTAACTTCTCAGTGGTCGAGGCCCTTGCCGACCAACTCGGTGCCGCGGTCGGGGCCTCGCGGGCTGCGGTCGACGCGGGGTGGTATCCGCACTCCAATCAGGTCGGTCAGACCGGCAAGACGGTTTCGCCGCAGCTCTACATCGCGGTGGGGATTTCGGGGGCGATTCAACACCGGGCCGGAATGCAGACTTCGAAGACGATAGTCGCGATCAACAAGGATGCCGAGGCCCCCATCTTTCAAATGGTTGACTTCGGCGTCGTCGGTGACCTTTTCGACATTCTGCCGAAATTGACCGAGGAGATAGAAGCCCGCAAGTCCGGCTAGTGGCTATGCCGATTGATTGGCTCCTGGAATCGAGCCGATAGGCTAGGCAGCATCATGGCTAAACCCTCCTGGGACGACTTCGAGTCTGGCGACCTCAACCGGCTTCGCGACAAGTTGCTGCGAAAGCAAGTCCGATTCCAGTTGTACGCGTTCAGCCCTTACTATCGCAAGGCCCTGGAAGGCACTCAAGTTTCAACGCGAGGCTTCAACGGAATAAGAGATCTCAAGTCCCTTCCCCTCGTGGATCAATCCGCTCTTGCCGCGGCCCCCGACGAATTTGTCCTGAAGCCGGAGCCTCACCTTATTCAGCGTCTAGGCTCGGGGCGGCAGCTGGTCGACGTGGCGATGGACAAACTTTTCGGCGGCATAGAGCGGTCGACCAAGATGCTCGGTTCCGATTACGGTCCGGTCCACACACTCGAAACTCTGGGAACATCCGCCGAGCCCGTTCCGATCCGCCTCACACGGCGCGACATCGGGACCTTGGCGACGCAGGGCCGCCGAATGTTGCAGGTCGCCGGGGCCGGACCTACCGATATCGTATTGAATCTGCTCGAGCCGGTTGCCTCCGGCGGATTCTGGTGCGCGTGGCTTGGCGCTGTCGCCTTCGGAATCAAGCAAATCGCACCCGGATATGTCGAGCCCGAACGCGCTGCCTCGCTCGCCAAGAGCTCTGGCGCGACCGTCATGATCGCGCGGGCCGCAGATGTGCTCGATGTACTCGAAGCTGCGGGGTCGTTGCCGGATTTAAAGATCGTGATACTGGCGCCCGAACCCGTCGGCCCAACGCTCAAGTACCGGATCCACGAATTAGCGGGAGACGCAGTCGACATCGTTTCGACATATCAGTTCGCCGAGGGGCGGGCGGTTTGGGCCGAGTGCCGCCAAGGCTCGGCATCGGCAGAAGCTGGATTTCATACGTATCCGGATTTCGATGTGATCGAGATCCTCATGAGGCGCTCCGACGCTCTCGCGCAATTGGGGCAGCCCGGGGAAGTGGCCTTCACGGGCCTTGATCAACGCGGTACGGCTCTGCTGCGATACAGACCCGGCGACGTGGCGACCGGAGGAATCCGTACCGGTCGCTGCCCCTATTGCAACCGGAACTTGGACCGTGTGATTGGTCCCATTCGAAGGACCGACAAGTTGATCCCCATTCACCTTAAAGAGTCGTCCCCGATGGAAATGGACGCAGATGTCGTAACAGAGATCATGGCGCACCCGGGAGTGGCGGCATGGAGCGTCGAAGTCATCACGGGATCAGAGGGCTCTGGCCGCGACGAGGTCTTTATCTCTTTCAGGCCATCCAAGCGGGTCAACCTGGCAACGTTGGTCGTAGAGGTCGACGCTCGCCTTCGCGTCGAGGCTGGTTTCATCCCAACTCAGCTCATCGCATCGGAGTCGATAACGCCGGGATTTGTCGATCGCCGCCCATCGGAAACCCGCCGCCTTATTATTGAAGACTGATGCCCTACCTCGATCATGCCGCCACCACTCCACTTCGGGACGAAGTCCTCGAGGCGATGTTGCCTTACTTGAAAGAGTCGTTTGGCAATCCCGCCAGCGTTTACGCTGCAGGGCGGCAGGCGAAGAAGGGGCTCGAGGAGGCCCGCGAGAAAGTTGCTGCCGCGATCGGCAGTGAGCCGTCGGAGGTCATCTTCACCGGCGGAGGCACCGAAGCCGATAACCTGGCCATCAAGGGCGCAGCCGAAAAACTCCATGACCGTGGCAATCACCTCATCACAAGTTCGATCGAACACCATGCCGTCCTCTATTCGTCCGAGTGGCTCGAGCGGCGCGGTCATCGAATCACTTTCCTCCCCGTCGATTCGTCGGCAATGGTTGACCTCGGCGCGCTCGAATCGGCTTGTTCCGACGAGACCATCCTTGTGTCTGTGATGGCGGCGAACAACGAAGTGGGATCTATTCAGCCGGTCGCCGAAGTCGCTCGCATCGCGCGAGAGCGATCCCGCGCATTGGTGCACACGGATGCAGTCCAGGGGCTTGGCAAGATCCCGTTGGATGTTAAGGAACTTGATGCCGATCTTGCCTCATTCTCCGCGCACAAGATTGGGGGGCCGAAGGGGGTCGGTGCACTGTACGTCCGCAGCGGGACTCACATTGCGGCGTCCGTCCACGGCGGGGGACAGGAGCGCGATCTGCGTTCGGGCACTTCAAATGTCGCCGGCATTGTGGGATTCGGCGAGGCGGCGCGACTTGCCGTCCTAGAGGCCGAGGACGAGGCCAAAAGGCTGGCGAAATTGCGCGACCGCCTGGAGGCCGGGTTGCTCGCGTCTATTGAAGGAATCGTCGTCAACGGCGGGAAAAGCCCCCGGTTGCCCGGGACTACGAACCTCAGTATCGAAGGAGTTGAGGGCGAGTCGCTGCTTCTCATGCTCGATGCGAAGGGGATTGCTGCCTCGAGCGGGTCAGCATGTACGTCGGGTTCGCTCGACCCGTCGCACGTTCTCTTGGCGATGGGAGTCTCGCCTGAAATGGCCCATGGCTCGTTGCGTTTCTCGGTTGGCAGAACGAGTGGCGACGAGGATGTTGACGCGGTTCTGGAAGCTTTGCCGGAGATTGTCGGCCGTTTGCGTTCCATCGCGCCCCGAGTGGTTTCGAGATGAAGCGCAAGGCCGTCGTCGCAATGTCGGGCGGAGTCGATTCGTCAGTTGCTGCGGCGTTGATGAAACAAGACGGGTACGACGTTACTGGAATAATGCTGAAGTTGTGGCAGGGCGCCGCGGCCAATAATGAAAGCGGCTGCTGTTCTCTTGATGCCGCTGAAGACGCGAGGCGTGTCTCTCAGATCCTTGATATCCCCTTCTATGTTCTCAACTTTGCCGACCAGTTCAACGCGACCGTTGTCGCTAACTTTACGAGCCGGTATGCCGCGGGACTCACCCCGAATCCGTGTATTGAGTGCAACAGGTCCGTCAAGTTTGCGACACTGCTGAACAAAACAAGGACCTTCGGCGCGGATGTTCTGGCCACCGGCCACTATGCCCGTGTCGAGGAAGCTGCAGGCAAGTATCGGTTGCGGCGGGGCGCCGATCCGTCGAAGGACCAGAGTTACGTTCTCTACATGCTGGGACAGAACGAACTTTCGGCAGCGCGCTTTCCCGTGGGGCATTACTCGAAAACAGATATACGGGTGATTGCCACGGAGTTGGGATTCAGAAATGCTCAGAAAAGGGACAGCCAGGAAATTTGTTTTGTGCCCGGCGGCGACACTCACGCTTTCCTTGAAGCGCAGGTGCCGGAAGGCTCTCGCCCGGGGCCGATACTCAATGTCTCGGGAGAGCAAATTGGAACCCATCGCGGTTTCGCGCATTACACGGTTGGCCAGCGGCGGGGTACCGGAATCGCGGCGCGGGTGCCCGTTTACGTAAAAAACATTCGGCCGGAAGACAACACCGTCGTCGTCGCGACGAGGGAGCAGCTATCGGAAGTCGAATTCGAGCTGGACGGTCTGAACTTCGTGTGCGATCCTCCGCAGCGAGAATTTAAAGCGGCAGTGATGACGCGCTACAGGGGCCCCGAATCGGAGGCGACGATTTCGATTGAAGACGACTGGGCGAGGGTGGTCTTTGACCGGCCTCAGCCCCCGACAGCCCCAGGCCAGGCCGCGGTGTTTTATGAGGGCGACCTGGTGCTGGGTGGCGGGACGATAAGGCGCGCTGCGTGAACGTGCCCGAGGATCCCAAAGAGTCCCAAGAGTCGCCAAAGATCCGCCTGCCGGAGTTGGCCATTTTCAAGAAGTATTCGATCGCCCTGCGGAAGGAATTCGCGGAAGCCGAGGAGTTCGATTCGGTCCTCGAAAAGACATTAACTCAACTGAACGCGCTGAAACGGGGAGGCGCGACTCCTACTCGGCTGTCGGCCGGGCGGACGGGGTCGCGCCCCGAGCATGAAACCGCGCAAGAGCAAGACCTAGCCCCGGACCAGGTCTCGACGACGGTGTCGCGCCCCGAGCATGAAACCGCGCAAGAGCAAGACCTAGCCCCGGCGCTGGATGACGAGGCGGCCGACGGAGCCGACGAAGTGGCCGCGGCAGATGCAGCCTTCTGGGAGATGGCCCCGCCGGACGCGCCCAAGTCCCCGCGCAAGCTTGCGCCCAAACGCAAGCCGAAGCCGCCGCCCACCGTCGTGCGCGTTTCCAGCAGCGGCCAGCCCATAATCGAATCGAGCCCATCTTCAAACGAATCGTCTTCGAACAAGCGGCGCGCGAAGAAATGAAGTTGATCACCGGCCTAAAGTCGGATAGATCGATCGCCTTCAAAGTCGACGCAGGTGGCATCAGGTTTACGGTCCACGCTTCGGACGACCTTCGCGATGAAGCCCGCATATCGGCCCTGCGGCAGTTCGAAGTACTTGACGCCTACGGAGCTACCCATCCCGGCTTTAAGACTTCTTTTGTGCCGGTTGCCATCGAAGACGACGCTCCGCAAATCGTTCGAGCGATAGCCGAAGCAGCCGAAGCGACCCTGACAGGTCCGACGGTGTCATTGCCGGGCGCGGTTGTAGAACAAATAGCCCGTGACCTTGCCGAGATGACTAAACATGTGATCGTTTCGGCCGAAGGAGACACGTTCATTGTCGGCAACAAGTCGAGAAGCTTCGTAGTGCGCAGACCTTCCAACGAGAACGGGGATGGTGTCGCTGTCAGGGTTAGCTCCGAGGGTTATAGGGCCTTTTTCACCTCCACGGGGCGGGAAAGAATTGACCCACACATCGGAAACGCCACGGCAATTGCCGTCGTAGCGGAGCGTGGCGCACTTGCTTGCGCGGCGGCCAGTGCGATGGGGTACGCGATGAAGTCACGGGAGGATGTGGACCGAGCCCTTGAGGTTGCGCGACGCATCGCCGGTGTTGCTGGTGCACTGGTGCTCTCGGACGAACGGATAGGTTTCTGGGGCGATATCGAATTCGTTGCAGTCGCGGAGTAGCCCGGCGTGGTAGCTGACGCCAAAGCCGCCAAGAGGGCCGAAGAACTGCGGGGAGCGATCAACCATCACGCCCACCGCTATCACATCCTCGACGACCCGGAGGTTGCCGATGCTGAATACGACGAACTTGTGCGCGAGCTTGTCGAACTCGAGGCGGCGCATCCGAGTCTTGTCACCGCCGATTCCCCAACTCAGAGGATCGGGCCTCCGCCATCGGCTCTTTTTGCGCCTGTTGCACATCCGAGCCCCATGTGGTCTTTGGAGAACGCATTCGATTTCTCGGAGCTCACGGCTTGGGGCAAGCGCGTTGAGCGCATCCTAGGGAGCACTTGCGATTACTACTGCGAACTGAAGATTGACGGGTCTGCGGTCAATCTTGTTTATTCGCGCGGGACACTTCGAACCGCTGCGACCCGAGGCGACGGCCGCATCGGAGAGGACATCACTGCGAACGTCCGCGTCATCCGCGCGATTCCGAACACTCTAAAAGGGGACGATGTTCCCGATGAACTCGAAGTCAGAGGTGAAATCTTCATACCTCTGGCGGAGTTTGAAAAACTCAACGAACAGATCACGTCGACGGGGGCCCGTCCCTTCGCCAATGCTCGCAACTCGGGTGCCGGGTCGCTGCGCCAAAAGGACGCTTCAGTTACTGCGGGTCGAAACCTCGAACTGATTTGCCATGGAATGGGACGGGTCTCGGGTAAACGCTTCCGGCGACACTCGGAACAAATGCAGTTCCTGGCCGACCTGGGATTAACCGTGAGGACCGAAAATCGACCCTTGGAAAATCTGGAGGAGGTTCAGGAGTTTTGCCGCCATTGGGAGGCGCACCGACACGATCTTGGATTTGAAGTTGATGGAGTCGTGGTCAAAGTTGACGAGCTATCGAAACGCGATGAATTGGGATATACAGCCAAGAGCCCGCGGTGGGCCATTGCCTTCAAGTTTGCCCCGGAGGAGAAGACCACCGTGTTGCGCGACATCGTAGTCAACGTTGGACGGACCGGTGCGGTAACCCCGTTTGCGATTCTGGAACCAGTTCAACTCTCGGGGGCGACAGTCTCGCAGGCTACTCTTCACAACGCAGATGAAGTGCAGCGCAAGGACATCCGCATTGGAGATACGGTGCTGGTGCGCCGCGCGGGCGAGGTCATACCGCAGGTGATGGCGCCGGTGCCCTCGAAGCGGACCGGCAAAGAGCGCAAGTTCGTCATGCCAAGCAAGTGCCCGACTTGCAGGACGCCTCTGTTCCGCAAGGAGGGAGAGGCAGTATGGAGATGTCCTAACGACGAATGTCCCTCCCGGGGAGTGGAGGCCCTGTTTCACTTTGGAAGCAGAAGCGCAATGGACATCGAAGGCCTCGGTTACAAGACCGTCATTGCGCTTCGGGACATGGGCTTTGCCGCCGATCCCGGCGATGTCTATGCATTGGCACGCGACCAGTTGCTTCAGTTGCCGCTGTTTGCCGACAAGAAAGCCGATCAATTGCTCGCAGCGATTGCAGCGTCGAGAACGCGGGGTCTCGCGCGCTTACTCGTCGCCTTAGGTATTAGGGATGTCGGCCCCCCGACCGCGCGCCGCTTGGCTCATGAGTTTGCGTCTATCGAGAAAATCGCGATTGCTTCGCAGGAACAGCTTCAGGATGTGCAAGATGTTGGACCGGTGGTTGCGGAGCGCATCTTCGAATTCTTCCGGTCGGAACGTAACCAGGCGATTCTGCGCAAACTCGAGGATGCAGGCGTGGTGATGACCGAGGCCCGTAGCAGTTTCTCGGATGGTCATCTTTCGGGTAAGACATTCGTGCTTACGGGAGGGCTGGAGGCGTTCACCCGCGAGGAGGCGCAGCAGTCAATCGAAGCCGCAGGCGGCAAGGTGACATCAAGCGTCTCGAAGAAGACTGACTATGTCGTCGCGGGGGAGAACCCCGGTTCCAAGCTGGCCAGGGCGCAAGAGCTGGGCGTCGCGACCCTGGACGAAAAGGGTTTCCAGGCCTTGATCCATCCGAATCCTTGATTACTTGGGGTACACTTTTCCTGACCCACGGGTCAAGATAAGTCCCCCGAAGTTAAAAGGAGGGAACCTTGGATTTGAGACCGACCGAGGAGCAGCAGGCGATCATCGAGGCTGTTCGTGACCTTGCGATCAACGAGATCCGCCCAAACGCCCGAGAGTACGAAGAAGACGGGCGTGCGCCGGAGCGGATCGAAAAGCAATTGTTCGAGATGGGGATCTCAACCCCCATTCCGGAAAACTTCGGGGGGCAAGGCGTCTTTGACGCATTGACCAGCGTCATGATCGCGGAGGAGCTTGCATTCGGCGACCCAGGAGTCGCCTTTTCTGTTCTGTGGGCGGGTGCAGCCGCGACGCTCGTCGACATTGCCTGTTCCGATTCCGAACGCGCAGAACTCCTCCCGCAACTCGCGGAAGGGGCCCGCGCCTATGTTGCTTTGGCCGAAAGAGATGCGGGGGCCGATATCACGCAATTGGAACTGAGCGCAAACGCCGAAGGCACTCTCACCGGACGTAAATACGCGGTCGTCAACGCGGACCTCTCCGCCATCCGCCTGGTTGCTGCATCCGGACCCACGTTGTGGCTCCTCGATGCGGATGCTGAACCGTCGGCTCGCCCCGAGGACAAGATGGGGCTTCGATCCGCAAGGACATTCAAAGTCGACTATGACGGAGCGTCCGCGACCAAACTGGGTCGAGATGCGGAGGCTGTTCGCATCGCGTTGCTGCGGATCAAGTTGCTGAATGCAGGCATCGCCCTCGGTCTTTCCCGCGCCGCCCTTGAATACGCGACCCAGTACGCAAAGGAACGAACTGCTTTTGGACGGCCCATAGGTGCCTTTCAGGGGATCTCCTTCAAGATCGCAGACCGGGCGATGGATCTCGAGACGGCGCGGCTCATCACCTTGAAAGCGGCATGGGCGGTAGACAATCTAAGGCCCGAAGCCGACCGCCTTGTGATGGCGGCGTGCGGTCATGCGGCGGCTGCAGCCGTCGCTAACGCCGACGACGGAGTTCAAATCCTGGGGGGCCACGGGTACATGAGAGACCACCCCGAAGAGATGTGGTATCGAGACGCGCTAACGCTTGCAACGTTTGAGTCAGCCTCGATGGTCGGCGATGTCTATTTATCCGCTGCATACCAGCCGGCGAGCCGATGATCACTTTCGAGCTTAACGACACATTGAAGGGCATCGAGCAATTTGTTCATCAATTTGCCGAAGAAACTCTGCGGCCCCTTGCACGTGAAGCCGACGAGAAGGGCAGTGTCGAACCGCACGTCATAAAGATGCTCGGACAGATCGCCGGAGGGCGGGCAACGGTCGTCCCAGAAGAACAAGATGGAAGGGACGGGCGGCCGGGTATCGGCAACATGTTGTCGATCATCGGGAGCGAAGAGTTGGCCTGGGGGGACGCGGCGATGATCCTAAATATTCCCGGGCCCGGCCTGGCCGGTCCCTCAATCAACGCCGCAGGGACCGAAGAGCAGAAGCGCCGGTATCTGCACGAAGTCTTCAAGGGCGATTATCCAAGATTCGGCGCCCTGGCCGTCACCGAGCCGCAAGCGGGATCCGATGTGTCCAACGTCCAAACCACGGCTGTGCGCGACGGCGATGAATGGATCATCAATGGTACGAAGATCTACTGCACCAACGGAGCGCGAGCCGATGTGCTTGTCCTGAACGCGACCCTCGACAAGACCAAAGGGCGCGCCGGCCAGAAGCTTTTCGTGATCGAAAAGGGAACACCCGGGATGATCGTAGGAAAGATCGAAAAAAAACTGGGGCTCAGCGCTTCAGAAACGGCTGAGTTGGTTTTCGATAACTGCCGCATTCCGTTCGGGAACATCCTGGGCGGCGAAGATGCCCTGAATCCCACCTCGGGTTTCAAGGGAACGATGAAGACCTTCGATGCGTCGCGGCCAAGCGTGGCCGCCATGGCCGTCGGCATCGGCCGAGCGTCATTCGAGTACGTTCGCGACTGGGCCCGCGACGAAATTCCCGCCCACTCACGGCGGCGTCCCTTCGTTGAGCTAAAACTCGCCACGATGGAACGGGAACTCGAAGTCTCGCGTCTTTTGTGCCGCAAGGCGGCGTGGATGGCCGATGCCCGGATCCCTAACTCAAAGGAAGCGTCGATGTCAAAGGCCTACGCCCCGTTGGCGGCTCTGCGGGCTTGTATCGGCGCGATCGAGATAATGGGCCCCGAGGGCTATTCCAAGGAGCATCTGGTCGAAAAGTGGTATCGGGACATCAAGGTCTTTGACATCTTTGAGGGGACCGGACAGATAAACCGTGTCGTAATCAGCCGCCAGATCCTGGGAAGGTTGGACGAAGCAGTTAAGACTTCGTGATATCAACGGTCGGTGATATCCAAACAAAGAGCGGATGAGCTTAGACGCCGAGGACGGGATTCGACTATGGGACTGAACCTTGAATTAGCAGGCAAGATTTACCCGGCGGCCACTTATGACGTGACGGCCGAGGCAATAAACCTCTATGCCCAGGCGACGAACGAAGACAATCCTGTGTTCAACGGAAACGATCCCATCGCGCCTCCCGCCTTTCCCATCGTGCCGGCAAGCGGCAACCTAGCCGCAGTACTGTTCGACGCTGAGCTTGGCGCGAACATAGCGCGCCTGGTTCACGGAGAGGAAGACCACATCTTCCATCGGCCGATCCGGTCGGGTGACATCCTACGGGTGGACACGTCGCTGGAGAGCGTCGAGGCTAAGGACAGCGGCGAGACGTTTACGATCCTTAGCAAGCTGGTCAATCAGCATGAGGAGATGACGACAGAGATTCGTAGCTTGATGTTCATACGGGGGGCAGGGTCGCGGGGGCGATCAGAGAGTGGGCCGCCAAAGGAAATTCTCTTCGAGACGATCCAAAAAATAGACGACGACCAAACCTACCGTTATGCGGAGGCCTCGGGTGATCACAACCCGATCCACGTCGATCCCGAATTTGCGAAGAATGCCGCAGGACTGCCGGGCATCATCTGCCACGGCATGTGCACGATGGCCTTTGTCTCCAAGGCGGTTCTCGATGCGATCGCCGACGGCGACCCCGCCAGGCTCGCCAGGATCAAAGTGAGATTCTCCAAGCCTGTCTTCCCGGGCCAAACGATCACGACTCAGGGATGGTTGGAGGAAGATCCGCATAAGGCCTATGGATTCGTCGCGTTCAATCCAGACGGTGCTGCGGTAATCCGAGAAGGTTTAGCAGAGGTTCTCGGTTAGGCGCCAATCATGGCTGCGGCGATTTCGACGCGGCGGTTGATCGAGGAAAGCGTCGCCTTGGCAGCTGCCTCCGTAAGGGACGCCGAAACGGCGCATGCGCCGAGGTACCTGTCGCCGTTTATGCCTTCCGGCTCCCGGACTTGCACCAGAGCAATCTGGCCTGTGGGGCTGATGGGATTGCCGACCGACATCGCGTGTTCGAGACTGAAGCTCAAGACTGGCAACAAGTGCGACAGCGCCTCGAGCGTTGCCTCGGCGGAACTTCGAATTATTTGTTCCGGAAGAGGCGGACCCCAACGTGTGGCGGTGAACGAGTTTCCGGCAAAGGACAGCGCCACTTCTGTTTGAGTTTCGGGGCCCCGGTAGGCAAGATGCACTCTGTCAAGTCTGGCTCGCTTGCCCATCCTGTCTTCAGTCTTGACGTCGAGTCCAACGATTCCCTGATACGTAAGCCATGCAAGAAATGTTTCGCGAAAACGAGGGAGATCCTCGTCCACGTTGTCGAGCCGGATGAAAGCTGGAGCGTGCTCTTCAAAAAGCACGCGAAGCTCGTCAGGGCCGATGTGCGGCCAGCGATCAGGACTCATGTCGATGTAAAGTTCCCGCCCCTTCGCGAGTTATCCCCCTCATTCTTGACTTGCTAACGATTAATACAACGAGCCCAACGGCGAATTGTTACGGTCTGAGCCGAGAATGTTTAGGTAGTATTCGACAGTGGACTTCGACCTGCCGCCGGAAATGTCCGAATTCACCGAATCCGTAGGGGCATTTGCCGCGCGCGAGATCGCTCCGCTCGTCAACAAGGCTGAGGCGGAGCACCGAACACCTGTTGAGTTGTTCGCCAAGGCGGGTTCCAGCGGATTTCTTGGGCTTCGTTACCCCCAAGACGTTGGCGGGGCCGGGGCCGGAATGCTCGCCGAGATGACCCTTCGCATGGAACTGTCGAGAACCTGCGCAGGAATCGCTTCCGCGCTGTCTGTTTCGTCCCACTTAGGGTCCTTTCCGATATACGCCTTCGGCAACCCCGAGCAAATCGACAGATGGTTGCGGCCGATCCTTGCGGGGAAAAAAATCACTTGTTTTGCTTTGACAGAGCCGGCAGCGGGTTCGGATGTTCGGGGAATCCAGGCCACGGCCACACGTTCGGACAAGGGATGGGTGCTGAACGGACGCAAGATCTTCATCACGAACGGGCCGATCTGTGACCTAGCTATCGTCGTCGCCTACATCGATCGCAACGTGGGGATCGACGGTATGGCTTTGTTTGTCGTTGAACAAGGAACACCGGGGTTCGACTCTACGAAGCGTCTCGACAAGATGGGCCATTACTCCTCCGAGATCGGCGAAATCGTTCTGGACGACGTCGAGGTCCCCGCAGCCAATCTTCTCGGTCCCGAGAGAGGCGGTTTTTCGCGCGTGATGCAGACACTCAATGGCGGACGGATCATCGTTGCAGGCGGATCGATCGGAGTAGCGCAGGCGGCCTTCGATGCGGCCCGGCAGTACGTCGCAGAGCGCGAGGCGTTTGGCCGCAAGATCGCAGATTTTCAGGCGGTCCAGCACAAATTGGCCGACATGGCTCTGGACCTTCAGGCGGCAAAGCAGCTGGCCTATTGGGCTGCGTGGTTGTATGACCAGGGTCGCAATCCTACGTGGGAAGCGTCGATGGCGAAACTCTACGCGAGCGAGATGACTCTGCGCGTGACCGATCTTGCGCTGCGGCTATTTGGTGGCTACGGGTACATCAAGGAGTTTCCCATCGAGCGCTACTATCGTGACGCTCGAATGTTCAACATCGTCGAGGGCGTTTCCGATGTTCATCGCAACATCATTGCCAAGAGTGTGCTTTGATTTTGAAGTCCGTCAAGGTTGGAAGCGCCGTCGCCAGTTACCGCAGCGTCGGATCTGGCAAGCCCGTGCTTTATCTGCATGGTTTTCCGACATCGAGTTACCTTTGGCGCGACGTCATGCAAGTCGTTGCTACCAACTACGAGGCCATTGCAGTCGACTTTCCAGGATTCGGAGATTCCGAGCTCTTATCGGACGGTCACACGTGGGAGCGGCTGAAGGCGTGGGTCGGCGATTTCGTCGATGCGTTGAACATCGCTCCTGTTCATCTTGCCGTTCACGACTGGGGTGGTCTTATAGGACTTCCGTGGATGTGCGAGCAACCCGAGAAGGTTCGTTCACTTTTCATCACGGACACGAGTTTTTCTCCCAAGGACAGGTGGCACTTTTTGGCGCAGCAGTGGCGAGCTCCGGACACCGGCGAGGAGTCGATCGGAGCGATAGCCCATGAGGGGCTCGAAGCCCTTCTATCGTCCGTAACGCCCGGAATTGAACGGGCAGCTGTCGACGAGTATTGGAAGTGCTTGGCAACCCAGCCACATCGTGCCGCCAAACTGGAGATGTACCGGTCGCTCGAGTTCGAGATGTTCGAGCCGTACATGGACATCTTCCACAAGACTGCTGGGGGCCGCAGCCGAGTTGTGTGGGGAGGCAACGACTTCTTCGTTCCGCCCAAAGTGGCAGAGCGGTTCGGAGAGCGACTGGAGGCTGAAGTCACGGTGCTGAAAGGTGTCAGTCACTTTCCACAGGAGGACGCGGGGACGGAAGTGGGCCGCCTTCATCTCGAGTTCCTCAAAGGACTCTAATTCCCTAGCGACAGATGGTGGTGGATGTACGGTGTTTGCGTGAGTTCTCGCCGTTTCTTCTGTTTGGGCGCGATATGTCTAGCGCTCTTGGCCTCTGCATGCGCGAGGCAACCCAGCGATCCCCGAATCAAGGAACTTGAAGCCTCGGTGGCGCGACTTTCCGCGCGCACGCCGGGACTAGAGGAACTCAAGGGAGCGAAGGAAGACCTGGCAATACTGAAGAGCGGCCTCGAAACGATGCAGGCAGACATTGACGATCTAAAGGAACAAGTTGCGAAGAGTGCGAGTGACACCTCGGCACTCAAAACCAAGATCGACGAATTGTCGGGCAAGTTGACCTCCCTCACCGCCAAAGTCTCGGCGTTGGAGCAGAAAGTCAGCCTTCTGGAGACTCGATATAACGACCATTTGAGAAATTTACACGGCCAAAAATGAGCAGCACAGTCGAGACAATCGCGGACCGTTATCAAGTAACCGGGCGTCTTGGGTCAGGAGGGATGGGCGAGGTCTACCGAGCCCAGGACTCGGTGCTAGGTCGCACAGTCGCTCTAAAGGTCTTGCCGGTGGAACTTGCGAGACAGCCCGGTTTCATCACGCGGTTTCAACGTGAAGCGCAGAGCGCTGCCCGCGTCAATCATCCAAATGTCGTTCAAGTCTACGACTGGGGTGAATCCGAGGACACCTATTACATGGTGATGGAATACGTGAGGGGGAAGAACCTGCGCCAGATTCTCGGCGAGAACGGACGCCTTGAGCCGAGACAGGCCTGTGAGGTGATTTCGCAGGTTCTCGGAGCCCTCGCGGCCGCTCACGATCAGGGGCTGGTTCATCGCGACGTAAAGCCGGAGAACGTTTTAGTGTCGACGGACGGGGCCGTAAAGGTCACCGACTTCGGAATCGCCCGGGCAGCCGAGGGCACCGCCTTCACTTCGAGCATGCTCGGGACCGTCGCGTACGCCGCACCCGAACAGGCCCGCGGCGAACCGGTGGGGCCACGCACGGATCTTTACTCCGCCGGTTGCGTTTATTACGAATTGCTCACCGGTTCGATGCCGTTCGAAGGCGATGCCGCCCGCATCCTTCATCTCCATCTGACCGAGCGCGTTCCAGCTCCGTCGGTCACAGCCCCCGAGGCTGGCAGCGACGCTGACTTCATCGTCTTCACTGCAACCGACCCGGATCCCGCTCGCCGCTATTCCTCGGCGCTCGAGATGCGTATCGACGTTATCGCTGCCCTTTCCCATCTTCCGCAGGCCGCTCCTCTCGCGGAGTTGACTCACGAGATCACGTCTGAAGTTCCCGCGGATGCCATCGATACGCTCGTTCCGGCCTCCGAGCCGCGTAAGAAGCGCCGTTGGTTGAAGATCGCTGCCGCATTTATCACTCTTCTCGCGATCGCAGGTGCCGTCTTCGCATTGAGTCCGGTGAAGGTTCCGTCCGTCACCGGACTCACGCAAGCGGCCGCGCAGGGGCAGATTGAGGCCGCCGATCTTACCGCGAATTTCAAGCGCGAGTTCTCAGACGATCCAGTGGACACGGTTATTAGAACATCTCCGGCCCCAGGGAAAAGGATCAAGCGCGGCGGCGCGGTTGTTGTATTCGTAAGTGCCGGCCCAGAACTTACCGACGTCCCGAATCTTGTTGGGTTGAATGTCGAGGCGGCGAAGCTTTTGATCGGCACGAGCGGTCTGACCGTTGGGGCGATCGAGGATCGTCATGCCAAAGATCCAGTTGGGATGGTGTTGGAGCAGGATCCCAAGCCCGGCCGTGTGCGCAAAGGTAACCCCGTGAACTTAGTTGTATCCAGTGGCCCTCAGGTGTTCGGTGTGCCCCATACGCTGGGAAAGACGCAGGCGGAAGCCGAGGCGCTCGTAACCGGCGCGGGTTTCATCGTCAAAATTGAAAGCGCGTTCAACGACGCGCTCGAAGGCACCGTGTATGACCAAACTCCTAAGGCCGGGACGCAGGCGGAGGAGGGAAGCCAGGTCAAGATCTTTGTAAGCAAAGGACCTCAACCCTTCGACATGCCCGACGTCAAAGGCAAAAAATGCTCAGATGCGAAATCGCAATTGGAGGGACTGGGGCTGGTTGTCGTCGTCAAGGATAACCTTGGCAATCCGATCGACTGCTCCACGAACATAGTCCTTGACCAAGATCCTCTGCCTAAGACTAAGGTCCGCAAAGGCCAACAAGCCATCCTGTACGTGTCGAGGTAGGAGTTAGTCGACTAGGCCTTTGAGGAGCGACGAGACTTTGGCTTGGTGGTCGTCGGTTTCGAAATCCGACAGGATATTGGGATCGAGGATGTGTTCCTCGACGTTGCCCAGCCGTCGCACGTAGAGGGCCGGGCGGATAGTGCCGGTTGGATCGGTCTCAATTGTGATGGCTACCGCGGGAGGCCCTGCGGAGTCGACGAAGTTCGCCAGGGGCTGAAACCACTGATCCACAACTTCTCCGTTGTCCTCGAAGGCGAGCACGCGAGCGAGGTAAGACTTTTGGTTCCAGATCTCGGGGGACCGTGATGCCTCCGATAACAGGAAGCTCGTCACGTCCTCAGGGGCAATGAGGCGCCTGCGCGGTTTATATCCATAATGGGTCGTCGCAATGTGCCGGGCGAGCACTCGCGCGTTGTGGCGAAAGCCATGTACGACCCCTGAATTGCTCTGTCGCCCGTATTTATTCAATCCGGCCGAGCCTTGCGTGATCGACCCCGCGAAGTAGATTCCCGGAACGGTCGAACTCTCCCAGAAGTTCGTTTGCGCGGGCAGCGATTTCTGACCGAACAACGAGACTCCCAACTTTGCAAGATCACGCAAAGGCGCCTCAAAGCCGGTGGTCGCGATGACCTCATCCACATCAAAGATCAGGTCGCCGGGCCGAGTTGTCCCGCTTGTGGTCACACGAAAGCCGTTGCGCCCACGCGCGATCTTTGTGATGGTGGCGTCGAGTACGAGGTGTCCGCCGCCCAGCACGGCGTCCTCGTAGGGTTGAAGGTAAACGACCCGGGCGGACTCAGGGTGGGCGACATCGAGCGAAACCTTTAGCGGACTGGGTGATGCCAGGATCAACTGACTTGCGCGCGTTAAAAGCCCGTTGGCAACTTCGAACGCTGAGTTTCGCTTGCCGACTATGAAAACCCTTTTGCCCGAGTATTTCGAGGCCGGCAGCAAGTCCGCATAATGAGTGGCGAGTTTGATGCCCGGGATATAGGACGGGATCCAGGGTTTGGTCACTCCCACCGCGAAGACGAGCAACTTGGCGCCATACACCCCATCGGAAGTTGTGACCTTGAACCCTTCTTTGGTTTTGCGTGTTCCCTCCCAATCACATCCGTACCGGACTTTGACCTTGCCTTTCTGTGCGAAATCTCTTAGGCCCTTCTGCATCGCCGAGCGGGAGGGAAAGTAAGAGACGTCGTCCATGTATGGCCTGACGAGTGCGTTGTGAGCGGCGGTGTCGCCTATCAGACTGTTCATGTCGTAGCGGATGTAGTCGCGCGTCCCGGGTTTTGCCGGGGCGAATGGTTTGGTCCAGGAGATCAATCTGTCGAAATTCGGAAAGCGGCGAAACATGCCGCCCGGCCCAGGCTCTACTGATATGACGGCGTGCTCGACGCCGAGCCTTGAAAGGCAGTAACTGGTCTGCAGCGCCCCGGGGCCGCTGCCGACGACGATAACCGGATAGTTGCCCGGCGGATAAGGCTTCGGGCTCAACTTTGCCACTGGGTGGTGTCGTGAACCCGGCGCGCCTCCGCCTGGAGCATCCGGTACATGACGACCGGGTGCGCGGTCAAGAACTCTTGAAGTTTTGGGCCACCGAGAGTTAGGGAGCGTAGAGGCCCCACCGCGACGACGATGTCGGCCGAGGGCGCTTCTCCTAAGAGGATCGAGATTTCCCCGAAGAAATCACCGCGCGCAAAGCGCCTTCGCTCCTGTCCGCCGACCTGCACTGAGACCTCGCCGTCCAAGATGATGTGAAAACTGGACCCGCCGAACCCCTGCCGCAAGATTCGATGTCCTTCTGGGAAGGACTCTTCCTCGAAGGTATGGGCGACACCCTCGAGTTGGGAGTGCGAGAGGTCGGCGAAAAGCCCGATCCCGGAAATCTGATTGACAACCTCGGTACCTTTAGCCAATTGAGTCCTCCTTGAATTGTTAGCCGATTATCGCCTTTTGCAGCCGGTTCGTGGATACCAGAAGAAGAAGAGCAGCGATTCCGGCGATGACCGCGGCCTTCGGCCAGATTTCTACGAGCGTCTGTCCGCGCGCGATCAATCCGATGAATGCATCCATCGCCCATGCGTGAGGTGTTATGTGCCCTACCGCCCTCATCGTCGAGCCGACAATCTCTAGGGGCCACATGCACCCTCCAAGCATGCCGAGTGCAATCCCTAAAGGGGGTCCAATCGATGCGGCCTGTTCGGCGGTGCGAAAGACAGTCCCGAGCAGCATTGATGCGCCGGTAGCGGCCAATGCAAAGACTAGGATGACTACTACTGCTCCTAAGGAATTGCCCCACTTCACATCGAAAAACGCTGTTGCCATGGCGAAGATGAACAGCCCTTGAAAGACCGCGATGGAAAAGCGGCTCAATGCTTCCCCCGCGAGAAGCGTACCGGCCGTCGCGGGGGCCGCAAGAATTCTGCGGGAGATTCCCTGGCGACGATTCTCGATGATGCGCTGGGAATCGACCAGAGTAGTTATGAAAACGAAAAGTATCAGGTTGGCCGCGGCCGGGTAACCAAAACCTGTTGGCAGGGCCGATGTGTTCGAACCCACCTGCTGGGACGCAACCTCGATGCGCGCGCTCGACTGGGAGGCAAGTTCGGCTTTCGCAAGGTGATCTTGCAGATCGCCTCCGGCGAGATCCTGCGCGAAGAGAGCAGCCTTCACCTCGGATCCCTGATCGGCGACTATGGCCTCGACAGCCGCACGAACTGTCGGCGCCCCCTGAGGCCGGAACGTAAGAAAGTCGACCTGGTCCGCCTCGCCACGCCGGAGCCGGTCGTCGTATCCGGACGGGATGATCACACCCGCAAGGATTGTTTGACGTCGGACCGCCTTCCTGAGTTCGTCGTCCGACGCGAATCGCTCGACCTTCAGGCCCACAGTTTCTGAGATCCGGCCGATGAGTTCGGCCCCCAGCGCGCCGGTACCGGAGCCCGAGACGCCAACCCGAACCGCCCCGGATCCACCTGCATCAAAGATCGCCACGCCGATCACGAGAGTGAGGATTGCAGGAAAAAGAAAAACGAAAAATAAAGAGAGCCGGTCCTTGAAGAGCCGTTTGAAGTTAAGGGCTGCGATGGTGAGGGGGGTTCGGGAGATCAGGCGCTTCATCTGACCAGCAGTTTTCGGGTTTGCGACAGAGCGATCAGACCGGTCACTAAACCGAATCCTACGATGACCATGAGGTGAGTAGACACCGAAGCGATTCCGCCCCCATCGGCCACCAAGTCCGTGAAGCCGCGCAACGCCCAACCGTTTGGTGTGAACAGGGCCAGAGTCCGGAAGATCTTGGGGGCCTGGCTAATGGGTATGAAGTTGCCCCCGAGCAACGAGAGCGCGAGAACGACGATGGAGCTCAGCGCTCCAGCCCGCTCCTCGCTTGTAGAGAAGACGGCTACGACGCTCATGATGCCCATCGCGGCAAGTACGGTTGCAAGTATCAGTGCCGCTACTGCTAATGGGTTACCCCAATTCGAGCCCAACAGTAAACTCGTGGAGGCGACCATGATTGACAAACTTACAACGCCGATGATGAAGGTAGAGATTATCTTTCCAAGGATGATCTGACCGCGCGCCATGGGGGCAGCGATGAGTCTTTGCATCGTCCCCAGTCGGCGTTCTTGAAGAAGACTCAAGCCGCCAAAAGAAACTGTGAAGAAAACAAAAAAGATGGCCATTGCAGGGCCGAAGTAATTAGAAGAGGAGTTTTGGCCCAGAGTCCCGAGGGCGCCCTCTTGCACCGAGGTGGGGATGGAGCCCTGAGCGGCGCGCCTCGCGATTTCATCGGGCGGTACCCCCCCGGCGCCCGCAGATATGGCTGTTGCAACAGACAGTCGGACCGAGTCGGTCTCGGCCGCGAAGCGCCGCGCTATGTTTTGGGCGATAGAGCCGGCTACTGCACTGTTCGGATGCTGGATCACTATGATTTGCGGGCTACCCCCGTTCGCGATTGCTTCTCCGAAACCTTTGGGCACTACGAGCCCCGCCGCCACCGCTTCTGTTTCGGTAAGACGTTCCGCTTCATCAGCCGATTCTACGATTCGCAGTTTGATGATTTTCTTCAGGTCCGGAGTCGCGAGAACGCTCGCGAACACCTTTGATATCTCGCTTTGGTCTTCGTCGGCAACGACCATGGTTGTATGAAAGTCGTCTTCACCCTTGAAGGCAAAACTGATGATTGCCGCAAGCGCGAACGGGGCGACCACCGCGATGATCCACGCCGACTTGTCGCGAATCCTCAAGCGAAGATCTTTCGCAGCGATGGTCAGGGCGCCCAAGTCAGTCTCGGAGGGCCTTGCCGGTCAGGTGCAGGAAGACTGCTTCCAGATCTGGTTCGAGGACCTCGACGGAAGCGACCGCCACGCCCGCTTTGTCGGCGGCCTCGAGAATCTTGGGAAGCAGTTTTCGTCCCTCGGTACAAAGAAGCTCTACGCCTTCATCGTTGACGGTTGCTTGGGCAACGCCCGGGATGCTTCGCACCAGGTCCGCGAAGATCGTGGTTTCCCCTGATAGCGCCGTCAATTGGATCCGGTCCTTTTCGCCGATGGTGGTCACGAGTTCGCGGCGAGTTCCCTCTGCGATAAGCCGCCCGAGATCGATAATGCCGACGCGGTCGCACAAGCGCTCCGCCTCCTCCATGTAATGCGTCGTGTAGAGGATGGCAGTGCCGGCGGCTTTGAGCGACTCAACGCTTTCGAGGATTGCGTTGCGACTCTGAGGATCGACTCCGACGGTCGGCTCGTCTAAGACAAGAAGCCGGGGCCGATGAAGGAGGCCCGCGGCAATGTTGAGCCGCCGCTGCATTCCACCCGAATATTGTGAAACCTTGTCCTTAGCCCGATCGGTCAAACCGACGATGTTGAGGACCTCATCTACGCGGGAATTCAGCTCTTTTCCACGAAGGCGGTACAGCTTTCCCCAGAACCGCAAGTTCTCTCTACCGGTCAGGTCTTGATAGAGGGCGACCTCCTGAGGGACGTAGCCGATCGCCGACTTGGCCTCGACAGGATGGGCGCTCATAGACTGTCCGGCCACGTTCACTTCACCAGAATCCATTTTGAGCAACCCGCAGATCATCGAGATGGTGGTCGTCTTGCCCGCACCATTTGGGCCTAACAAACCGTACGATTCGCCCTCAGGGATCGTAAAGCTCACCCCATCGACTGCCGCAAGGTCGCCGTAGGACTTACTAACCTTCTCGACCGACAAGATTGGCTCACTCATGCGGGATCGATGATACGTTGTCGCAGAGGCGCGCCTGGAAGCCGGAAGGAGAAGGCCGCCACGAGCACCGCCGTGACGAACAACATCCCGAAGGCCCGGGACATAGCCGCCCGATTAGCCTGTTCGGCGAGTGTGACTCCGGCCAGTGTTGCACCTATCGATCCACCGATGTATCTGGATGAGTAGTAGATGCCCGCCGCCATGCCTGTGCGTGATGCATGAGCCGATTCGAGCGCCGATGTCTGTCGCGGCGTCCCGCTCATCCCGAAGCCGATGCCTACAAGACAAAGACAGCCCGCTATGACGATCAGCGTGGCGCTTTCGGAAAACAATGAGAGCAGACCCATCCCCGCGGCCATTGAAAGACTGCCGGCAACTGCCGGAGTTCGTCGCCCTACTCTGTCGGAAAGCCTGCCTGAGAAAGGGGCCACGGATCCTCCTACGGCCGAAAGACCGAGGAGGACGAGCCCTGTCATCAAGGCCGATCCGAACAGGAGGTTCTGGATGAAGATTGGTACAAGGAAAAAAGTGGCATGCAGGATGACGGTGGCCCCGAAAACCCCCGCGATCGCTGCCGAGAACCCTTTCTGCTTAAAGAGCGACAGAGGCAGCGCAGGATGTGCGGCCCGCGACTCTCGCACCACAAAGAGCCCAAGGGACACCAGGCTCACCAGGATCTGCCATCGTCCGGCGCTCCCATCTCCGAGACGCTGCAGCCCGACGACCAGACCACCGAGGAAGATGGCGAGAAGGACGAGGCCCGCGATGTCCATCGGGGGGTTATCCATTCGGATCTTCGATTCGGCAAGCTGCTTTCGGACCGTGACGATCGCGGTTCCACCGATCGGCAGGACCAAGAGGAACAACGAGCGCCATCCCAGTCCGTTGACGAACAGACCGCCGACAAAAGGGCCTGCGGCGGCGCTTACTGAGATCAACATGTCGAACATCCCGAAGGTGCTTCCTCGCCGGCTTTCGGGCGCGATGGTCCGGACGAGCGAAACGGAATTCGGAGTGATCACGGCGCCGCTGATGCCCTGGAGGATGCGCGCTCCGACCAGTACCGGAAAGGTCCAAGCAAACGCGCCGAGCATCGATGTTAGAGAAAAGGCAGTGACGCCAAAAAGAAACATCCTGCGGTGACCAAACCTGTCACCCAGGCCGCCGCTTATGGGGATGACTATTGCGACCGCGGCGAGGTAAGCGCTTACCAGCAGAGCGGCGGCAGAAGCCTCCACCTTGAACTCGTCCATGATGCTTGGGATAGCGACCGCAAGCATCGTCGAATTGAGAGGGATCAGTATCGACCCGCCGGCCAGACCCCACAGGACCGCTCGCGGTGCTGACGACTCCTCGCCTCCACGAGGGGTCGTCAAATCTTTCGGACCTCGCCCCTGGATCCATCGACTTCGATGAGGTCTCCGTCGATAAACGTCTTCGTTCCCTTGCGCGTGCCCACGACCGCAGGCACACCGAATTCCCGGGCCACGACTGCGGCGTGCGATGTGACTCCACCGGTATCCGTGACGAGCCCGCCGATAACCCCGAACAACGGGACATACGAGGGATTCGATGAGGGGCATACAAGGATGTCTCCTCCCTCCACTTTTGCAAAGTCAGCGTTGGACAGGACCACTCTTGCGGGACCTCTCGCCTTGCCCGCCGATGCCGCCGAACCCCTTAGGAGGGCAGGGTCGTCCGACTCGGCCTTGCCCCCGTCGAATCGGTCTGCGGTGGCTTTCTTCTTCGGTTCCGCCCCCAGCTTCGCGGGGGGGCTCAGTGTCTCGTTAATCTTGAAGGAAGCGCGACGTGTCTCGACGTCGGCCTGTCGATTCACCCCATCTTTGAGGGCTTCGGAAACCTCATCGTGATGCAGAAAGAAGATGTCGTCCTGCTCGATGATGATCTGTTCGACCATCATCCTCTCGCCGATTCGCCAAACGAAAGAACGCATCTTGCTATGCAGCATGCGGTCGATCCAATAGTTGTGATCCTCAGTCAGAGGTCCCACCGAGCGAGCGAGTGCGATCTTGTCTTTCATCATGGTGAGATCGTCGGGCCTGTCGGACAGGACTTTCATGAGCGCTTCCTCAGTCCGCTTTGACTCCTCGATTGTTTGAGCGAGTCTCTCACCCGGATCCGGGTTGCCCGCGCGCAACCGAGTTGAAATCTCCGAGATCAAGAGGTTCGGCTCCTCTATCCAAGACGCCTGACGCAGGTCGTCATAGGCCTGACCAAGATGGCCATGCGCCTTCATGAAGCGCTCAAACTCAGAGCCGAATGGATCGGTTGAATCCATCGACAAGATTCGCCGCATGGCCTCCGGCGGCCGTTTCAGTATCAACTCTTCCAGCCCCGGAACCTCCGGCGCTTTTGCTGCGAGCGCATACATGTCGTTCTGGGTCTTTTGAAGCTCCTGAGCGAGTCCCTGAACCAAACTCAGGGCCTCGCCCGGGTGGGCATTCTCGACGACCGCCTCGTATGCGTCGGCAAGATCATCAAGTGCACGATAGGCAATGCCAGTCACTTGAAAATGGAAACCGTAGAGGCGGATGACGAGGTCCCACGCTTCATCCCAGTTCGCGGAAAGTTTCTCTAAGGGTGCTCTTGTCGCGTCGACAGCTTCGATCCAGCTATAGGCGTCAAGCAAGGCCGGCATGACTTCGTTCTCCCAAAACATTCTGCCCTCAGGAGCTCTTGCCCTTGCCGCGGTCCGGATCATTTCGTCGAGCTCGGATTCCGGGATACCTGAGTCTTCGTTGGCGACGTAGAGAAAACTGTTGATGACTTGCATACGCAGATGCATTGGGATGTCCCAGCTGTCGTGGCGCGCATTGATCCCCTCGAGAACGCACCGCATGTAATCGCCTGCAAGTGGCGTCAGGGCGGTCGGCGTATGCATGGTCTCGTGGAACCACGTAAGTTTTTCGTCGCCCCGGTCGTTCAACCGAAAAGCGTTTTCTTTCATCCCAACATCTCCTATCGCGATCTCCCTGCTCGGAGTCGTTCTACGATACAGGCATGATCACTGCGGCCCTTGGTGCCGATGGAAGCGACTCGATCGCCGTCGTCGGAGGCAAGGCAGCGCGCCTCAGCGTCTTGGCCCGGGACTTTCCGGTTCCTCGAGGGTTCGCAATTACGGTCGCGGGTTTCAAGATGTGGCAGCGCGAAGGGGCCCAATCTCTTCCCGAGATCGTTGCATCAGAACTCGACCTGGCCCTTGGCGAAGTCCCCTTTCCCGTCGCTGTCCGCTCATCGGGGACACATGAAGACGGCTCGGTATCCTCTTTCGCAGGACTACATGAGACGTTCCTCAATGTCAGGGAACGCGCGGGATTGCATGAAGCAGTTCTCGCGTGCTGGAGATCAGCTGGCCAAGATCGAGTCGTCGATTACAGGATGGCCCGAGGGCTCGCATCGGACGGCGAAGTGGCCATTCTGGTTCAAGAGTTGATCGAAGCGCAGACAGCCGGTGTGGCGTTCACGGCTAATCCCGTTACATCAGACGTGGGCGAGATCTTGATCAACTCCGCATGGGGACTCGGCCCGAGCATCGTCGATGGGACGGTGAACCCCGACAACTTTCTGGTCAGAAAGAAGGGCCTCGAAATCATTCGCAAGGAGATCTCCGACAAGGACGTGATGACGGTCCTTGTCCTGGGGGGCACCGAAGAAACAAATGTCCCTGCACATCTGCGGTCGGCGCCCTCGCTCACCGACGAACAGGTCCTCGAGATTGCGGAGATGGGGCTCAAGCTCGAACGCATCTTCGGCTGGCCGGCAGATTACGAGTGGGCCATCGGAGGAGACCGCCTCTGGCTGCTGCAATGCCGTCCAATCACAACGTTGCGTTAGGCGACCCGCCGGCGGATTACTAATGTGCCGAGCAGAAGGGCTAGTGCTCCTGCGAGTATCGGGACCAGCAGGGGAGCCGACCAAGGCGCCTCGACTCCTTGGTTGCCGAGGACCAAGGTGGGGTCAACTTCGATGATTTTGAGGCCAGTATCGAGTGTTCTGCGCGCAGGCTTCGCGGTCTGAATTATTCCGATGGGATTGGCTCTCAGTGAGGCTAGGTTGGGGAAGGCCCAATCGTAAATGGCGATCGACTCGCCGTAGTGGTCGGGCGAGTTCAGCGTGACGAGGATGAGCGTCGTGGCGTCCCTGCGAGCCGCAGAGGCGAGGCTGTGGCCTGCCGCGCCCGTGAAACCGGTCTTTACTCCGATCGTGTCGGCGTATCGCCACAGCAACTTGTTGTGATTGCTAATAATGCGAGGCTGGCCCTCCCCCCACCTGATCTCGTGGGACTTGGTCGCCACCATTTTTGCAAAAGTTGGATTGCGCATCGCCGCCATGGTTATCAACGCAAGGTCGCGCGCGGTAGTGGCGTGTCCGGCCTGATCGTAACCGTGAGGATTCAAAAAAGTGGAATTCACGGCCCCGATCTTGCGGGCCCGGGCGTTCATCATCGTCACGAAGGAATCGACATCGGGTGCGACGGCCTGCGCGAGAGCGACCGCCGCGTCATTTCCTGACTGGAGAAGAAGACCCCAAAGCAGGTCCTCGATGGTGAAGGTCCATCCCAGTTCGGCGTACAACCGCCCGCCGGGCGCGTTGCGGGCTTCCGGAGTTATGACGGCGGTGGCGTTTAGCTTTGCATTCTCGATGACGACGAGCGCCGTCAGAATCTTGGTGAGGCTAGCGGGTGCTCGCAAGGTCTGGTCATCTCGTGACCAAAGGATCTTGCTGGTCGAAGCGTCCAAGAGGATGCCCGACGCCATGCCGGTCACCGGTGGCGGGGGAGCAGCCTCGAGCAGCGAGGTCTGAGCCGACGCCGCGGCTGGTGGAAGCATGACGAGGGCGGCAATCAAGATAGAAGCAATTCTTTTCATCGCCCAAGGCTAGACAAGCCGGCAGGTTAGTTCAAGGATTGCCGACTCTGACGAATTCGATGGCCTTGCCTGGTGATGACTGCGCGATAAACCGCATGTCCTCGGAATGGACTATTCCCGCGACTGTGTAGCCGCCCACGGTTGGCCCTTCAGCCATCAGTACGATCGGCAGGCCGGATGGAGTTATTTGGATACACCCCGGCAGAAGGGGCTCCGACCATTCGTCCGGCCGTCCGGCTGGGAAAGCGGGACCTTCTAACTGATACCCCATCCGATCAATCCTTGTTCCCACGATCCATTCACCGGGCAAGTCGCCGTAGAGTCGCACGGACCCTTTCATCGCCGGAGGCTCGACTGCCGCGGGCGTTGCGATCTCGACCCCGGGATTGAATTCGTCACCGGCGAGGATCCAGCGACCGATGCCCTCGCGTACCTGCGTCGACCGGCTTCCCATGACGAGTGGGGCGTAAACGCCGCCTTGGACCGCGAGGTAGCTCCACATTCCGTCGCGTGGTGAAGACAGTTCGAATCGATCCCCTGAACTAACCTGAAGACTCTGCCACCACGGTGCCCCATCTCTGCGCGCGCCGCCGAAGGCGATCAGACCGGGCCCTGTGATTTCGATTGCAAACGGGCCGGGACCAAACTCGATCCCCGCGGCCCCGGGGGCCGCGCCGGCGAGCCGATTAGCCAGAGCAAGAGAGAGCGGGTCCATAGCGCCCGATCTCGAATATCCATGCGACATGAACCCGAACCGCCCCTGATCTTGCACGCTCGTTACAACTGCAGGGCGAGTGATGCGAATCAAGTGCGCGTAAACCTCAGTTGGTCGCCGGGGCGGACCTCGGGGACCTGTGCTGCTTGCCCGATGATTCTCCAACCGCCGGGCCTGCTCCGTCCGTAGATGCCTGTTTGCCGTCCGCCGATTCCCACCGAACCTTCGGGTACCAGGCCGCGCGGAGTATCGAGTCTGGGTACGGCAATCTCAGGCGCGACTTCGGATAGGTATATGAAGCCGGGCGAGCCGATCAGGCGCACATCGTAGGTTCGGTCCGAGTGCAGGTGAATCAATTCCTCGAGCGGCACGCCTGCGTGCTCGCAGACCCACTCCAAGTCCGGACCGTCGTAAGTGATGGAAACGGTGTGCAGGATTCCGACGATGGGCCTGACTTTCACCGCTACTTTTCCGAGGCGGGCGATTATCGCCTCCTGCGCACCGGGCGCGGTTTCCACGAGAAGCGTCTGATGTCCCGGTGTTGCGTCGATGACTCCGTCAATCGATCGCGCCGCTTCTGCGAGTCCCGCCATTGTTGCCGTCAAGTCGGCCGACGGCTCCGCATCGAAATCGATGACGACCCCGCGGTCGCCGAAAGCTCTGATCGTCGGCTTCATCGTGCGCTTATCCGATACCCCGCATCGATGAGTTCCCCACGCGCGGCCCTCAGCAACTCCGCGGCGTTTGGCGTATCCGAATGGACGCAGAGGGATTCGACCGACGACGCAAGAGAGACAGCCTGTTCTGCGGCAACCGTCGGATCCGTGATCAGGGCGCCGGCCGAGGACCTCGGCGCGAGGGTTCCATTTTCCAGATACCGCCGATCGATGAATCCTTCTCTGATGGAACTCGACATTCCCATCAAGGGCAGAGCAAATCGGCGCGCCGCCTCGGTGACAACTTCAGACACCTCGGGGCGCGACTGCCAGTCGTGATAGAGCGCACCGTGAGGCTTGATGTATTCGACGGCCCCTCCCGCTGCGCTCGCTATTGAAGACAGCGAACTCACTTGCTCGATGAGGGAAGCGAGGAGTTCATTGGGCGGAATTGACTTCGAAACTCGGCCGAAGTGTTCCTGATCCGGATAGGAGGGGTGCGCTCCGATTCGCACACCCAACCGAACGCAAACGGCAACTGTTATGCGCATGGTTGCTTGATCTCCTGCGTGGCCCCCGCACGCGATGCTGGCGGACGTGACTAGACCCAGGATCTCGAGGTCGGTTTCTTCACCGAGCCCCTCTCCGATGTCGGAATTGAGATCAATCGATAACACTCAGTAGACACTGGCTTTCATTGTCTGCTCATGGCCATTGGGTATTCGACCAGGGCGATCGAGGAGTTGCTGTGTGCGCCGCGGGCTTCGGCGAGGGCGTCTTCGACGGTCGCAGTCGCATCGAAACCAACGTGTTCGGGGATCGAATGGTCCTCCGCCCCCGCCACGATGACTCGCCCGGCGTGACGCAGACGCTTCAGTGGATATAGCGCCATGATCCCGTGAACTCCGTGAAATCCGTAGCCAAACCGGTATCGCTCCCGGTAATCGTCTCGAGTTGCGAACTCCTCTTCGTAGAGCCGCCTCGCCTCGTTTGGGTCGGTGGTCTCGGGGATAGCGCGGTCCCAAACCTCCTTGTATGAAGGGTGATGCTCGTGATCCCAGCGGTCGGGACACGGCGTGGCCAGGATCACCGTGCACCCCGGTTTGCCGAGCGCCTCAATCATGCCGCCGAGATAACCGAGCCCGGTCGAGATCATCGAAAGGATCGGATTGGTGAATGAATAAGAGGCGTAGGGACTCCAGTCGGGCACTCCGTACACGATGACGTCGGCTTTCTCGTCGATCATGTCTCGCCTGTTCGAGAGGTGGGCGCGATTCATCTCCAACGCCGCCTTGCGGGTCGCGTCGACGGACCCGCCGAAGATCTTTGCGACCTGGAGGGGATTGGCGAGGACGGTTTCGAGTTTGAAGAAACGGCCGGCCCCGAGTTGTTCGATAGTCAGCGCTCCCATTTCATCGAGCATGGCGTGCATCGGATTGCGGTCCAACGTCATGCTCATCGTTTCGGGCGTGTGATGGTGCGCAATCGACCGGTATGAAGAAAGCCCAACGCAGATCGATTTCCACCCGCCCGAAAACCCTCGAGTTGTCGAGCAATTCAGATAGACGGTGAGATCGGCCTCAACGACGAGGCGGTTTAGATCGACGAAGTAGCCGTTTTCTGTTACGCCGATCTCGCTCATGCCGTCCGGATCCTCCGCGTCGTGACAGACCAAGCGCGAGCCGAACTCGTGCACGAGTTCGTTCCCGATAAGGCGCGCTAATTCGTCGTGGGTGAACTGGCGATGGAGCGAGTTCGCGCAGATCAGTGTGATGCCTTCTCGATCCACTCCCGCCGCATCGAGGTCGGCAAGTATCTCGGGCAACGCGATCGGCCACAGCGGCGCGTAACAGGGGACCGTTGGATCGTCGAAAGCAACGACGACTTTCGATCCGGCTCTTGCGAGCTGCCGGAGCGGCGGAAGGTCGATCGGGTGGTCGAGAGCAGATCGGATCGCGGCCTGTAGGTCGTCGGCAGGCTCGACCGGAATCGTAATTCCGGACTGAACGGTCTTTACGTCATCGGGCAGGTCAACATCGATCCACCGGTCTCCGAAAACTATTTGTCTGTTCACGCGGGAATGGGCGTCGCAAGCCACGACTTGTAAAGGGCCGCGTAGCGGCCCCCGTGCTCGACCAGTTCTGCATGCGATCCGTTTTCGACGACCCTTCCGTGGTCGACGACGGCGATCCTGTCGGCCCCGATCACAGTCGATAAGCGATGAGCGATTACCACAGAGGTCCTGCCCTTAAGAGCCCTTCGAAACGCGGAGTCAAGCCGCGCCTCTGTGGCGGAGTCGAGCGAGGACGTTGCTTCGTCAAGGAGGATGATGCTCGGATTGGACGCCAGGGCCCTCGCAAGGGCGATGAGCTGTTTCTGGCCGGCTGCCAACCGGGCGCCACGTTCGGAAACTTGAGTGTCGTAACCGTCGGGCAAGCTGCGGATGAATTCATCGATCCCCAGTTCCCGGCATATGTTTTCGATTTCAGAGTCTGAAGCGCCGGGTTTTGCGAACCGGACGTTGTCGCGGACGGTTCCCGCGAAAAGAAAGCCTTCCTGCGGGACCAGGGCTACGGAAGAGCGAAGACTGCTGAAAGCCAAGTTCTTCACATCGACGCCATCCATTCGCAGACTTCCCGCGGTGACGTCGTAAAAGCGCGCCATCAGCTTTACGATCGTGGACTTGCCCGCGCCCGTTGGGCCGACCAGAGCCAGCGTCTCGCCCGGTTGGACGGTAAGCGTCACATCGTGCAGGGCAGGATGGAGTTCCGGCCGGTATTTGAACTCAACTCCTTTCAGTTCGATCAAGCCTGAGGCTGCGGACCCCCCGAAGTCAACTGGCTTCGCGACCTCCAGAATCTGAGGTGTCTCTTCCAAAAGGTGCGCGATCCTCGAAAGACCCGCAAGCGCCGAGGCCAGCGTCGCGAAGCGTTCACTCATATGGTGAACCGGTTCAAAGAACAGAGCCAGATAGACGATGAAAGAGGTGAGAGTCCCAATCTCCAGGTCGCCGCGGATGAAGCGGCTTCCGCCGTAGACCAGAACTGCGGCCGTGCCGAGGCCTCCGAGAATCTCCATCAAGGAAAAGTAGGAAGCCTCGAGCCGTTGAGTTCCGAACTTAGCCTCGGCCCAATCGTCGTTGACGGAATCAAATCGTGCTGAGTTCGCCGTTTCTCGGCTGAATGCCTGCACAACGGAAACGCCTTGCAACGTTTCGTGAAGAAATGTGAGAACCCGTGCCACACGTTCACGGAGTTCCTGATAAGCGCGGCCCGCAGCCCGGCGAAATATGAATGTGCCGATGGCCATGAGCGGTACGACCGACAACGCCGCCAAACCAAGGCGGAGGTCGAGCACAAGTAGCAAAACGGCGGCGCCGAAGAGAAACAGTATTTCGGTGACCAGACGGATGAGGTCCTCGGTGACGAGTCTCTCGACCGCCTCGACATCGGTCGTGACCCTAGCTACGAGTTTGCCGGAACGCTCGCGCTCGAAGAACCCAAGAGACAAGCCCACGAGATGGCGGAATGCTCCGACGCGCATGTCCTTGAGGGCGCGCTGGCCAACCGATCCCATGAGAAGTGTTGAGAAGCGCAATGTGAAGAAGGCCGAAACTGCGGCGATAACAAACATGATTCCGTTGAGGGTGAGACTTGAACGGTCGTTTGCTTTTATGCCGAGGTCGATTGCTCGCTGCAAGAACACCGGTCCGGAGAGTTTCAGGGCAGTTGTTGTTACTACTAAGACCGCGGCCCCGATTGCGGGCTTGCGATAAGGCCGTAGAAAGGGCATGAGGGTCTTGATCTCACGCTTACCAAGCTTGCGAAATGGATCAGCTGAGTACTTCATACCCATCCCGTAGGCGGACCTCATTAGCCACCTGCCTTTAGTAGTGCCGCGTCGGCGTTTGCGTCGAGTGTTGCTCGATATGCAGGTATCCGATCCCACAACTCCTCGTGGGTTCCAATTGCGACTATGCGGCCGGAGTCCATGAAGGCCACCCGATCGGCAAGCGCCGCGCTCTGGGGCCGGCGCGCGACGATCAAGGTTGTCCTCCCCTTCATCGCTTCCTGGAGGCCTCGTCTGATCAGATGCTCGACTTCCGCGTCAACGGCGGATGTCGCATCGTCCAGTAGAAGGATCCTCGGTTTCATGAGAATCGCGCGGGAGATAGCAACCCTTTGCCGTTGTCCCCCCGAGAGGGTGTAGCCCTGTTCGCCGACCACCGTGTCGTACCCTTCGGGCAAATCCTCGATGAACTCGTGCGCTTGCGCGAGGACGGCGGCCTCGACGATGTCTTCGCCGGCGGCATCAGGGCGACCGAAGGCAATGTTGTTGGCTATTGTGTCGGAGAACAAAAAGGTTTCTTCGAATACCGTCGCCGTTTGGATGCGCAGAGAGTGAAGTGTCACCGAAGCGATATCCGTTGCGTCGATGAGAATTCGGCCAGAAGTCGGTTCAATGAACCTTAAGATGAGCCGAAGAAGCGTCGACTTCCCGCTCCCGGTTGGCCCCACGAAAGCCAAAGACGTACCGGCGGGGACTTCAAGGCTCACGTCATCCAGGATGGTTTGGGAATCCTTCTCGAATCGGACGGAGTCGTAGAAGATGTGACCGGTCTGGGCGGCCAAGGTTGTTGCTCCGGGACGGTCCTCGATCCCGGGCTTGGTATCGAGAACTTCGAAGATACGGCTCGATGCCGACACCGCTTGTTGCAAGTCACCCACGAGCCAGCCAATCGCTCTCACCGGTGTTCCCAACTGAGTTGCGTAAAGTGCAAACAGCACGAAGTCGGCAAAGTTCATCTGCCCACCGATAACCCGCAGACCTCCCATCCACACGACGACTGCCAGAATGAGCGCCGGCAGAAAATCAAACATCGGCTGAAGTACAGCCCTAATGTTTATCGCCTTCATCGCTTGTTCCTGAACCATCGCGGCGTGATGGCCGAGCCGCTCAACCTGAAAATCTTCCCGGCCAAAGGCCTTTACCACTCGGATACCCGCGACCGTTTCCTCGGCAACTGAGGTTACCTCCCCGAGATGCTGCTGAGTGCGGCGAACCACCGGATCGAGCCGGCGGGAGAAGACGACAGCCAACCGAGCCATCAAAGGCAAGGCGACGACGACGAGAGCAGCCAACGGAACGTCGACGGTAAAGAGAATCACCGAGACCACTACGAGATACATTGCCATCGCGAAGAAGAACGGTATGGCCCCCATGGTGTGGCTGATGCGCTGCATGTCGCTCGAAACGCGGGACATCAATTGGCCGGTTGGCATCGCGTCGTGAAAGGCCATATCGAGCCCATGCACATGGTCGTACAAACTGCCGCGCATCCGTACTTCGAGGGCGATCGATGTTCTACCGGCGTAGCGCTTGCGAATGTAAACGCCGATGGCCTTGAGAGTGGTCGCTCCCATGACGATTCCAACGAGTGGCAGCAACAGATCGCGTCGGCCGGCTTCGATGGCATTGCGGATGACGTTTCGGACCGCCAGTGGACCCGCCACGCTCATAACTAGCGCCAGAGAGGCGCCTGCGAACGCCGTCGCGACAAGGCGCGGCTCTAGGAAGTAGATTCTAATGAGACGCTTTAGATTGGTTCTGAACATCGACCTTACTTACCAAAGGAGAAGCAAATGGGACTGCTCGACGGGAAAGTAGCCATTGTAACCGGCGCAGGCCGAGGGATCGGCAGGGGGGAGGCCCTGCTTCTCGCCAAAGAAGGCGCCAAGGTGGTCGTGAACGACGTCGGGGCGTCGCTTTCCGGCGAAGGCCACGACACCTCGCCCGCCCAATCGGTGGTGGATGAGATCGCAGCAGCGGGTGGCGAGGCCATCGTGAACGATGCGAATGTCGCCGACTTCGTCCAGACTGAGAAACTGATCAAGGCTGCGATAGAGAAATTTGGCCGCCTTGACATCCTTGTCAACAACGCAGGGATCCTTCGGGACCGAATGCTCGTCAACATGGTCGAAGACGAGTGGGACGCGGTGATTTCGGTCCACCTTAAGGGCACGTTCAATTGCGCCCGGCATGCCGCGGCCTACTGGCGAGAGCAGTCGAAGGCCGGTGAGCCGGTGTCCGGTCGCATCATCAGCACGGCTTCACCCTCGGGCCTCTACGGGAACGTGGGTCAGTCCAATTACGGAGCCGCAAAGGCAGGCATCGCCGCCTTCACGGTGATCATCGCTCAGGAGTTGCAACGATATGGTGTGACTGCGAATGCAGTTTCACCATCCGCCCGAACACGGATGACCGAGCAAGCATTCGGCAACCTCGCGTCGCCTGAGGGCGAGTTCGACGCTTTCGGGCCGGAGAATATCGCCCCGATAGTTGCGTACTTGGCAAGCGACGACGCCGCAGGGATCACGGGCCAGGTCTTCAGCGTTCAGGGCGGGAGCATTGCGCTCATGCAAGGGTGGACGCCGTCGGGCGTGATCGAGAAGGATTCGACCTGGGAGCCGGCGGAACTGATGGACGCCATCGAAAAACTCGTTCCAGGCAAACAGAT